>JGI25331J36430_1001243_pt1 | contig 14139 bp, 12 predicted proteins | sample HigsolmetaAR206D_FD_36430 | JGI IMG/M metagenome (IMG submission 36430) | reverse complement strand
ACCAGAAGAAATCCGCCATCGATGGTGCCTCCTCGCCAAAGGCAGGTGAATCACATCGCGGCAACCATGTGAATCCTGTTTATGGGTCCGGACCCTAAAAACGCCAAGAAACGAAACACAACACTGATTAATTCAATAATTGTTTATGAGTTAAATAGTTCGATTTTTACTTTCCACATCTCCACTTTTTCATTTCGACTCCGGCTTGTCTGTCTTTTACTCTGGCCGATCCCCTTGCCCCCGGTGTTTGCACCAGCGTGCGTCTCGCTGCACCGGGGCTTGATCCGTCCGGCGGAAAGGAGCCGACCAGAGGAAATCCCGGGATCTGGAAAGGAGGTCACGTCTATCGGCGCTTATGAGCTGCTATCCCTGGTCCTGTCACTGACATCGCTGGTCATTGCGGCAATCTGCTTGGGATTGTCCCTGGGCCAGCGCGACCGCGACTAGACCGGTAGCGCAGGGTTCAACCAGGCGGTGCCAACAGACGCCTCTGGGCACCGCCTGGTGGCCCGCAACCTCTGGCGTTCAACCGGTGCGAAGCCCGCAGTCATCAGGCTGAGCAAAGAACCGGCCCAAAGTAATGACCCCGCGGTTTGCACGCCGCGGGGTCTGGATTTTGAAAGGAGGATAGCAATCCATTCAGCCCTTATGAGCCGGAAACATCCTACACCCCGGCCCCGTTCCCTTCAACGCCCTCAGGGTCGTAGCCGCTGGCAGCCCGCAGGACCGCGCGCCGCGTCCTCTCAGGCGGGCGTCTCCCCGGTGCAGTGGGGGCAGCCGGGCAGCGTCTCAGCGTAGGGGCGGCCGCAGTCCCGGCACATGCGATGGTGGCCGGGCGCGAGGCCGTGGCCGACCGCGACGCGCTCATCGAACACGAAGCACTCGCCCTTCCAGCGGCTCTCCGTCTCCTTCACCGTCTCCAAATATTTGAGGATGCCGCCCTCCAGGTGGTAGACCTCGTCGAAGCCCTGGCTCTTGACGAACGCCGTCGCCTTCTCGCAGCGGATGCCGCCGGTGCAGAACATGGCGATGCGCGGCTTCCTGGCGCTGTTTTCGAACTGGCGGGAGAAGTCGCGGAACCATTCGGGGAACTGGCGGAAGGTCCGGGTTTCGGGATTGATCGCCCGCTCGAAGGTGCCGATTTCCACCTCGTAGTCGTTGCGGGTGTCGATCACCACCACGTCCTCTGCCGCGATGAGGTCGTTCCACTGCGCGGGCGGCACGTAGGTGCCCACCACCTGCGTCGGGTCGATGCCCTCGACGCCCATGGTGACGATTTCCTTCTTGAGCCGCACCTTCATCCGCCGGAACGGCATGTCGGGGGCGCGGGAGAACTTCACCTCCAGCGCCTCGCAGCCGGGCAGCGCGCGGATCACGTCGAGCACCGCCGTGATGCCGTCGTCCGTGCCCGCGATGGTGCCATTCAGCCCCTCGGGCGCGACCAGCAGGGTGCCGCGGATGCCGTGCGCGGCGCAGGCGTCCGTCAGGCGCGTCTGGATGGCGGGGCAGTCGTCGAACGGCGTGAACTTGTACAGCGCCGCCACGAGGATGGGCAGCGATTGGGTGGTCATGGGCAAAAGGCTCCGGCTTGGCACACTCTGTGCGGCGGCCGCAGCCATAAGCGCAGGAGGCGGCCCCTGGCAAGGGGGCCGCGCGCGCCGTCTCTAGAACACCGCGAACAGCACCAGCGCCACAATGAGCCCGAGGGTGGGCACGACCACGGTCAGTGCCGCCACCGGGCCGTAGGCGCGGCGGTGGGTCTCGCCGCACACGGCGCGGATGGTGGTCACCACGTAACCGTTGTGCGGCAGGCTGTCGAGCGCGCCGGAGGAGATGGCCACCACCCTGTGCAGCGCCTCCGGGTCGACGCCCATGGCCATGTAGTGCGGGGCGAGGAGCGGCAGGGCGATGGTCTGGCCGCCCGAGGCCGAGCCGGTGAGGCCGGCGATCACGGTCACGGCGATGGCGGCACCGATCAGCGGGCTGCCCGGCATGGCCAGCACCGCGTCCACCGCCGCCTGGAAGGCGGGCGAGAGCTGGGCAACCGCGCCGAAGCCCACAACCGCGCAGGTATTGGTGATGGCGACGACCGCGCCTGTCGCGCCGCGCGAGAAGGCGTCGGGCATCTGGGCGCGGCGGGAGAGACCCACCAGCAGCGCGGTCACGATCCCCGCGCCCAGCGCCGCCAGCAGGGCGTATTTGCCAAGGGACTGGGCCGGCAGCAGCGGGCGAAGCAGGCCGGGCGCGCTCTCGGGATACTGGCAGGCGAGGAACACCCCCAGTACCGCCGCCAGCGGCAGGAGGCTCAGCAGCGGGTTCGGCAGGGTGGCGGCGTCGTGGCGGTCCGCGTCGTCCGGCCGGGCCTCGAACCGCTCGCCCCGGGCCACGGCGCGGCGCACCATGGCGTTCAGCCACAGGTAGCCCAGCACCGCCATCAGCACGGCAACGACCAGGCTCACCTCCCACGCGGCGTAGGCGTCGGTGCCGAGGTACTGCATGGGGATCAGGTTCTGGATTTCCGGCGAGCCCGCCGAGGTCATGGTGAAGGTCACCGAGCCGAAGGTCATCGCCCCGGGGATGAACCGGCGCGGCAGGTCCGCCTCGCGAAACAGGTGCACCGCCAGCGCATAGACGGAGAAGGCGACGATAAACACGCTGACGCCGCCATAGGTCAGCAGGGCGCAGGCAGCGACCACCGCCAGCACCGCGTGGCGGATGCCGATCTTGCGGATGGTCCAGTGGGCAACGCTCGCCGCCGCGCCGGACGCGCCCATCACCTCGCCGAAGATCGCCCCCATCAGGAACATGAAGAACCAGTCGCGGAAGAAGCTGGTGAAGCCGTCCGTATAGGCGCCGACGAAGTTCGCCGCCGCGCCTCCGGCCGCGTCCGTGGCGACCGGCAGCCAGGCGAGGCCGCTGGTGCCCGCGACGATGGCCGCGCACACGGGCGCGGCGATGAGGATGTTGAGGCCGCGCACCGTCAGCCAGATCAGAAGACCCAGGCCAGCGACCAGACCCACCGTGCTCAGAAGCGACAAGCTCATAACTCCCCCGTCATTTCATGGCGGCGGCAGACTGTAAACCTGTCGTTCGTCGGAGGGTCGAGGCGCTTCCGCCCTTCTGCAAATCACCCCCCGCTGGTCCCCCGCCTTTTTATGTTTTACGCACATGTGCCCGGGTTCTGCGCCCCAGCCGCCCGGTTTGTCTATTTTTCCCGGCTACAGCGAAAGAACATAAGGCCTCAGCGCGTTCACCGTCTCCATTAATCCGCTTGCCTCCATGTCGACCAGCAAAGCCTCGGCTGACTTTTCGGGCTTCTGGAAACGCTCGCGCATTTTTCTGATGACTGCGACGGCCCGGCCGGGATTGAGCGCAATCGTGTCTGCCAGGAAGTCATCGGCACAGCGCGCCTCCAGATTGAACGGTGCAAGCACCTCCGCCGGAAAATCCTTCAGATTGTCCGTGACGATCACCGCCGCCTGGGTCTTGATCGCAGCGGCAAGGACGTGCGCATCCCCGGGATCGGGCAGGCAGACCGCCGCCGGCATGAAGGCCTCATACCCGCTCACCAGGGCATCCTCGAAGGCCTGTTCCATCCGGTAGCGCTGGAGGCGGGCCTTTCCTTCGGGATCCTCCAGGCCCCTGGCGGCAAACAGACCGGCGATCGCCCGCTCCGTTTCGTCGAGCACGTCTGCCGACCATCGTATTCTGAAGAATTCCGCCTCGGCCAGGGTCAGCAGCAGATTCCGCTTCAGGACTCCGGCGAGGCAACAGGCATCCACGAAAGCGGTGTAGCGGTTGGCGAACAAGGTCAGAGCAGCTCGCCGTCCAGGGCCGCCAGCTCCGACAGGGCATTGCTGCGCCGTTCGTCGCGCCGCCGCTTGTATTCGAAGAGATCGGATGCCTTGATCCGGCGATGCCTGCCCACCCGTGTGAAGGGAATCTCGCCCTTCTCCAGCAACGCCACCAGAAACGGCCGGGAGACATTCAGAATGTCCGCCGCCTGCTGGGTCGTCAGCTCCTGCGTGACCGGCACGAGCGTGACCGCGTCACCCCGGCTGATATGCCGCAACAGCTCCATGAGAAGATGGGACAGACCCGGCGTCAGCGTGATCTCCACCGGAGCCTTCGCGTCGTTCAGAACCTTGAGCTTGGCCGCGCCAGCGGCATTGGTCGCCAGAATCTGACGCAGCTGATCCGCTGCCTGCCGGTCCGTGGCATCCGGCAGGCCCGCGCTAACCTTCTCGGCGTAGGCGGGCAACGTCATGGCGTCCTCCTGATCTCTCAGGGCCGATTATAGCAAGACTGCACTAAACGCAACATTCGAAATAAACGAAATATTCGAAAGTTGGTTCCCCGCTTGCCCGTCACCCGCATGCCATCGCGCCATGCGGGGCCCGGCCGGGGGCTAGGTGCGCGGGGCGTCAGGCGCGGGGCGCGCCGGCGCCCCCGTCGTTGGTGCGCAGGCGGCGCGCCAGTTCCTCCGAGCCCGCCTCGGCGGCCTTGTTCACATACTGGGACGCGACGATCCAGCCCTTCAGCGGGCGCAGCGTGGCAACGCAGCTGCCCAGAATCAGCGGCCCGGAGGTGAGCAGATGCACCCACCAGCCGGGCGCGTAGGTCATCTCCAGCCAGATGGCGAAGCCCACCAGCGGGAAGGACGCAATCGTCATGGCGAAAAACGCGGGTCCGTCGTCCGGCGAAGCGAAGCTGAAGTCCAGGCCGCACACGTCGCAGCGCCTGGCGAGCTTCAGCCAGCTGGCGAACAGATGCCCCTTCCCGCAATGGGGACACCGGCCGCGCCAACCCGTCTTGAGGATCCAGTTCAGCTTCTGCTTGCCCTCGAGCTCCATGATCAACTGCCTTCATGCCAAGTTTGAGGGCAATGTAGGCCTTTATGAGCGCAATAACATGGACCGTAGTGACGCACCATCGCCAGACGGCCGCCGCCAACCGCTCTCCGCAAGCCCCTGAAACGGTTGCGATAGACATAACGGACAGCGCCGCCGCCATGACCCCCTCCCCCGGTGCGGCCTGACGGCCGTCGTTTTCTCTGGAGAGCAGGGTAATAGCAGACGCCGCACCCCGTCAATAGGCAAAAACCTTTTCTCGGCAGGAACGGGACGCTTCCCGCCCCGCCCTGCCTGCCCTCCCTTGTCCCGGGCTTAATCCGCGGCGTTGACGGCTTGCGCCTCCGCCCGCACGAGGCTGCGCTCGCGGTTGCGCAGCCAGTGGCCGGTCTGCACGGGCCAGGCGCTGAAGTCCGTGCGGTCGCCGCCCAGCGCGCGGAAGGCATGGTGCGGCCACGCCGCATCGTAGAGCGCCTCGCGGGCAATCGCCACCAGATCCGCCCGGCCCTCCGCCACCACCGCTTCGGCCAGCTGCGGCTCGGTGATCATGCCCACCGCCATGGTGGCGATCTCCGCCTCTTTGCGCACCCGCTCGGCAAACGGCACCTGGAAGCCGGGGCCGGCCTTGATCGCCCCCGGCGGCACGGCCATGCCGCCCGAGGAGCAGTCGATCACGTCAACCCCGAGCGCCTTCGCCCGGGCGGCGAAGGCCACCGTGTCCTCGAGGGTCCAGCCGTTCTCCACCCAGTCGGTGGCGGAGACGCGCACGAACAGCGGCTTGTCCTCCGGCCAGGCGGCCCGCACCGTCTCGATCACCTCCAGCGGGAACCGCATGCGGTTGGCGAGCGAGCCGCCGTAGTCATCGTCGCGCTGGTTGGAGAGCGGCGAGAGGAATTCGTGCAGCAGATAGCCGTGGGCGGCGTGGATCTCGACGATATCGAAGCCTGCCGCCAGCGCCCGCCGGGTCGCCTGCCGCCAGGAGTCGAGATGGTTGCGCAGGTCATCCACGGTCAGCGCCGCCGGGGTCGGCCACCCCTCGGTGTGGGGAATGGCGCTGGGGGCGACCACTTGCCAGGCCTTGTCGCCGCGCACCTTTTCATCCTCGGGCGTCAGCGGCAGATCCCCATGCCAGGGCCGCTGGCAGGAGGCCTTGCGTCCCGCATGGCCCAGCTGGATGCCGGGCACGCTGCCGTTCTCCCGCAGGAAGCGGGCGATGCGCGCCAGCGGCTCGATCTGGGCGTCGTCCCACAGGCCCACGTCTCCCGGCGTGATGCGCCCTTCCGGCCGCACCGCCGTTGCCTCCGCGATCACGATGCCGAAGCCGCCCAACGCAAACCGCCCCAGATGCACCAGATGCCAGTCGTTGGCGAAACCGTCGATGGCCGAATACTGGCACATGGGTGAGACCACCAGCCGGTTGCGGCTCTCGATGCCGCGAAGCTGAATCGGGCTGAACAGCTTGAACGAAGACATGACGCTGCCACTCCTGTGAAATCGGGTTGCACGAAACTCAGGTTGCACAAGGTACGGTCGGCGGAACGCCTTGCGACAGTCCGCCAGGCACGCGTTGCCCGGAAAAATTAACAGCGTCCCCCGCTCCCGAATATCCGCCATTGTGGAAACGGAGGGTTCACACCCGCGCGCCTATACCGCCGCCAGTCCGCGCACCTCCGCCAGCGCCCGGTCGATGTCCGCAGGGCTGTTGTAGAGGCACGGCGTGAGCCGCACGTGCCGGGTGGCGTAGGGCGCAACCGACGCGACGATGCGGCGCTGGCGCAGCCTGTCCGCCGCCGCGTCCGCCGACAGTCCCGCCACGTCGAACGAGACGATACCCGCCGAAAGCTCCGGCCACCGCGGCGTGTGCAGCGTGATATGGCGCATGCGGGCCAGCCCTTCCTTCAGCTGGGCCGCCAGCTCTTCGGTGCGGGCCTGAATGCGCTGCGGGCCGATGCTTTCGTGAAAGGCAAAGGCCACGGCCAGCGCCCACTGGTGCTCATAGGGCTTGAAACCGCCCGGCGTCAGGCGCGGGCCGCTGGCAACCCCTTGCGGCTCGCGCCCCGCAATCCATGCCGACCAGCTCTCCCCGTCGATGAAGCTGGGGATGGTGGGGCGCAGGGCGGCCCAGCCGCGCGGGCTGGCAATGACGATGCCGGTGCCGCGCGGGCCGAACAGCCACTTGTGGCACCCGGCCATGAAGAAATCGCACCCCAGGCTGCCGAACATCTGGTTCTGGTTGCCGAAGCCATGGACGCCGTCCAGCCCGAACAGCACCTGGCTCCCGGGCGGGCGGCTGGCGTTGATCCGCGCCAGCCCGTCGGCAATCCCGCGCACCGGGATTTTCAGGCCGGTGCTGGAGTGCACCCAGGTGAGCGCGACCACCCGCGTCTCGGGGCGCACCTCCCGCAGCACCCGGTCCGCCAGCATGTCCGGGGAGACCTGCCGGATGTCCTCGAACAGCGCGATCCGGCGCACCCGCGCCCCGCTGCGCGCCGCCGCCAGCCGCAGGGATTCGTGGGTCACGTAATAGTCCTGATCCGTCGTCAGCACCTCCTCGCCCGGGCGCAGCATCAGGCCGTGGTAGACCATCGCCACGCCCATGGTGGTGCTGTCGGTCAGCGCAATGTCCCTCGGGTCCACGCCCATGTAGCGCCCGGCCGCCGCCAGGGCTTCGCCGCGCAGGCGGCCGTTGTTGTCCTCAAGAAAGGAGGCGGGGCGGGCGTCCAGTTCGCGGCGGAAGGCCTCGATCGCCCGCCGCACCGGCTCCGGGTGGGCGGCAATCAGCATGGCGCTGAGGTGCACCTCGTCGGGGCTCAGCGGGAACTGCCGGCGGATCCCGGCCCAGTAGGCCTCCCACGCCGCCCGGGCGTCTCCGGCAACCGCCGCTCCCTCGCCCTGCCCGCAGGAAACACCTATAGACCCCGCACCCAGCGCACACGCTGTGCGGGCAAGAACCGTCCGTCTGTCCAGATCCATGCCGCTGTCCCGCACCTGCCCCGGCCACGCCCCGGCGCGGCCGCCTCCAGGGAGGCAACGCCCGAAAGCGGCCCCCGTTCAGAACGCCCCCTGTCAGGGGCGAACCGGTGGCGGCCCCGGTTGTGGCGGGACTTGCGGTTGCGGCGGGATCCCGCCCGCCTGCCCGCCGCCGAGGATGTTCTTGAACAGGCTGAACGGCAGCGGAAACACGATGGTCGAGCTTTTCTCCGTGGCGATATCCTGCAAGGTCGAGAGGTAGCGCAGCTGCATGGCCTCCGGCACCACCGACAGCAGGTTGGCTGCGTCCACCAGCTTGTGCGCGGCCTGCTCCTCTGCCTCGGCGCTGATGATGCGGGCGCGCCGGGCCCGCTCGGCCTCCGCCTGCCGGGCGATGGCGCGCACCATGCTCTCGTCGATGTCCACGTGCTTGATTTCCACGTTGGTCACCTTGATGCCCCACGCATCGGTCTGGCTGTCGAGGATTTCCTGGATATCCCGGTTGAGCTTGTCCCGTTCGGCCAGCATCTCGTCCAGCTCGTGCTTGCCCAGTACCGACCGCAGGGTGGTCTGGGCAAGCTGGCTGGTCGCCATCATGAAATTCTCCACCTGGATGATGGCCCGGTCCGCGTCCACCACCCGGAAGTAGATAACCGCGTTCACCTTCACCGAGACGTTGTCCCGCGAGATCACGTCCTGGCTCGGCACGTCCAGCACCAGCATCCGCAGGTCCACCCGCACCATCTGCTGGACGATGGGGACGAGCAGGATCAGCCCCGGGCCCCTCACGCCGGAGAAGCGCCCCAGCGTGAACACCACGGCCCGCTCGTATTCCCGGAGAATGCGGATGGCGGACGACAGAACGAACAGCACCAGCAAGACCAGAAAACCGTAAGACACGATGGAATACATGGCTCACCTCCTCGCCTGCGGCGGCGAATCCGCCTGCGGACCGGCATCGGCCGCGGCCACGAACAGCACCAGACCATCCCGGCCGTGAATGAAAACCCTCTGCCCCGGCGCCAGCGGCCCGCCCGCGCGCGCCTGCCAGCGCTCGCCATGCCACAGCACCTCACCCGCGTTGCCCGACCATTCCAGCACCTGCCCCGTCGCGCCGCGCAGGGCGGCATCACCAGTGGCCGCCCGGCGGCGATGGGCGCGCCACCCCACCCTCACCACCAGCGCGAGGAACCCGGCGCTGAGCAGCGTGACAGCCACCACCACGCCCGGCGACAGGCGAAAGCCCGGCACATCCCCATCGAACAGCAGCAGCGAACCGACGGCGATGGCGGCAATGCCGCCGATCCCCAGAATGCCGAAGGAGGCGGCGAAGGCCTCCGCCACCAGGAGGGCGATGCCCGCCAGCAGCAGCAGAATGCCCGCTGCGTTGATGGGCAGCAGGTTGAGGGCGAACAGGCCCACCAGCAGGCACAGGCCGCCGATCACCCCGGGCACGAACGTGCCGGGGGAGAAAAATTCGAAGATCAGCCCATAGAAGCCGACCATCAGCAGCAGGTAGGCGATGTTGGGATCCGTAATGGCTCCGAGCGCCCGGGTGCGCCAATCCGGCGCGATCTGCACGAGCGCCAGACCCCTGGTTTGCAGGCGCTGGCGACCCCCGGCGACCTGCACTTCCCGGCCATCCATCTGGGCCAGCAGGTCAGCCGTATCCCGGGCCATGAGGTCGATCNCCCCTTGCGCGAGCGCCTCGCGTGCGGGCAGGCTCGCCGCCTCGCGCACGGCCTGCTCCGCCCATGCGGCGTTGCGGCCGCGCAGGTCGGCGAGGCTGCGGATATAGGCCACGGCGTCGTTGATCGCCTTGCGCTCGCCCGCGCCAAGTCCCTGTTGGCCTTCCTGCCCCCCTTGACCTCCTTGCCCGCCTTGTCCCCCCTGTCCCGGCGCGGGGCGGTCAGGGCCGTCCGCGGGACCGGCCCCTCTGCCTCCCTCTCCACCTCCTCCGGCTCCTCCGCCGCCACCGCCGCCCCCAATCGCCACGGGCGTTGCCGCGCCCAAGTTGGTTCCCGGTGCCATCGCCGCCACATGGCAGGCATAGAGGATGAACGTGCCGGCGCTGGCCGCCCGCGCGCCGCTTGGGCTCACGTAGCAGGCGACCGGAATGGGCGAGGCGAGAATGTCGCGGATGATGACCCGCATCACCGTGTCGAGCCCGCCCGGTGTATCCATGCGCAGGATCAGCAGGGCGGCGCGGCGACGCTGCGCTTCCGCCATGCCCTTGGCGAGGTAATCGGAGGTGGCCGGGCCGATCGCCCCGTCGATCTGCAAGACCACCGCCACGGCGCGCTCTGCGATGGCGCGATCGGCTATACCCCCGCCTGCCCCGTCCTCACCTGCCAGGCCGTGCCCCGCGGGCGGCGCGCGCGACACCGGTGCCGCCTGTCCCTGCTGTCCCTGCTGTCCCTGCTGTCCCTGCTGTCCCTGCTGTCCCTGCTGTCCGGCAGCGGAAACCGGGGAAGCCGCAAACGCAACCAGCATCAGGAGAAATACCGCCCACGCCGCCACAGTGCGCAGGCGGCGCCACACGCGCTGCCCACAATCACTGCGACGTCTTTCGGGCCACACCCGCAAGGCTCTTCCTCCTGCAACCGGCACCAACTGGGGGCACGCCCCTTGGGGAAAAAGCGAGGACTTGTCCGGAACCAGGTCATGCTCCCTGTTTCCCCTGCTCCCTGTTTCCGCCCTCATACGAACGGCAGCCATTCCCACCTGTTCCCGCGCAGAGCCGATCCGCGAGCAAACGTCCCCAACAAGCACGGTGACGATCCGATCGGGTTGCCGGACCTTGACCTCCCTGAATTTTCTTTCCCTGATTTCGTATTTCGTGACCTTGCGCCGCTGAGTGCCCGCCCCGAGGCAGACAGGCGAAAACGATACAGCGGTTACGGCACAGCGGTTACGGCGAGGGTTGAAAAAGACGTTTTGCGGGGTCCATCCCATACAAATCAGGACGAGAATACACTTGATAAAAATCGCCCTTTCAGGGCGAAGAAATTCAGGGCAAAGAAATTGAGGCCCGCCCAGCGCCAGAGCGGGCCTCCAGGTAAGACCAGCATTGCGTTTTCCGCTTTTTGGGGATCTTCCACCGCGCCCAAGATTGGGCGCGCCCCGCTGGTCTTTTTGTCTCGTCGTGCCGTACCGTGTCCGGCGTTACGGCGTCTTCCGGTGTGACGACTGCCGTCGTTTCTTTTCCCGGCGTCGTTCCTTTATCCGGCGTTGTTCCGTGCCTCCGGCATTGGTACGGCTGTAGTGGTACAAGACGTGGTGGTACGAGATGGGTGGTACGAGCAGTGGCCGGGAACCTGTGCTATCCGCGCCGGCTTCCTTCGGCCTTTTTCTGTCACTTCACTTTTTTATCACTTAACGTTTTGTGCCACTTCACTCTGTGAGTCACTTCACTTTGTGAGTCACTTACCGAGTATCACTTATCCCCTCTACTTTCGCATGCCCCTTGCGGCCCTTCGGGCATCCATGAAATCCGGAGGCCGGGTGGCAGGCTTTTTCAAGAGACCCCGTCTTCATCCCCTTGACTGGTCTCTGCTGAAAGAGACGGATCACAGGCCGTTTTGTCCGAATATTTTTTCACAATACGTAAAATCTTTTTTCCCGGCACAAAAAGGCGCGCCCCCCGGCGAAACCAGCGCGCCCAGGATGGCGCAGACGATCGCCATTGAGCCGAGAGTTGACGATGACGAGCGCGCCGCCTTCCGGCGGGCCGTGCGCCTTTTTTCCCGATAGGTCTCCAGCCGCTCCAGGGCCTCTCCCACATTGGCGGAGAGGTCAGGCCAGCTTGCCAGTTCGGACAGCCCCTCCCAGATCGAAAGTGTCAGCGGATCGGGCTTGCGCCCCTTGTTCACGCGTCTTGCCATGGTGCCCCCTTTGGTTTTCTGCCCCCAACCTCATGCCACTCGCCGGTGCGGGCCGCCCCACCCGCGCCCCTTCACACATCAAGGTAAGGCTGGACGGCGCGTGCCAGGCGTTCCAGAACCTGACTGAGTTGCGTGTGCACGGTGGAGCGCGGCAGCCTGTATTGCTCCGCCAGCTCCCGATACGTGGCATCACCGAACCGATATTGCAGGAACATCTCGAGCGTCCTTGGCGGCGTGCGGGCCAGCTCGCTGGCAATCGCCTGCCACGCCTCGCGCCCGATCGCGATCCGCTCGGGCGACGCCGCTTCGTCCGGCACCGCACGCAGATCCTCCTCCGCCACAAATTCCAGAACACAGGGCGCGCGGTAGCGGTCGAACACCAGATTCCGCACCGTGGATCGCAGGAAGGCCGCGATATTGCCGATCGCGCCCTTCTGCGCGTCCCGGCTGTAGAGGCGGAGGAGCGCGTCCTGCACAATGTCTTCCATATCCTGCCGCGAAAGGCGGAACCGGCCATGGCGGCGTACCTCCGCCGCCGCCGCCCGCATGACGACGCCGGTGTCGATAGACTGATCCCCGGAGACAGGCGGACATGGCGGCTCCGCCATCGGTGCGCGAGTCTCCCCGGACCAATCGATCTGTTTGAAATTGAAGGTCATTGGCGCCCCGTCGCTCGGATTTCTTGAAACGTCCGCCTGCCCTCGCCTCGGCTCCCGGGATGTCAGGCTCCCGGAGGGGATCTGGCGTGCCCGGCGCAACAGCGCTCCCGCCCGGCCGCTTCCCAGGGATCGAGGCAGGCCTGCCAGACGGCTTATTTTGTCCCGAATTTCCCTCCTTGCTTCGCGGCAAGGGTCTCGCCCCGGCCCCGTCAGAGGCCGGCCCAAAAATGTCTCCAAGGCAGGGAGAAAATATCCACCGGAAGATGCCAGGCATAAAACCCCAGGTGATCTTATTGAGTGCGGAACTCTTGCTTTTTTTGACCACGACGGGGCTTCATAACAGGTGGCCGGGCCGCCTTGTCAGACACGACGCCCTGACGGAAAAACAGCCCGGCCATTGTCCAGTGCGGCGTTCCACCCCTAGGCCAGGGCCTGCTCGGGAAGACCGGCCTCCGGAAGGCCGGCAAGGTGGGCAACCGGCAGTTCAATCACGGCGTGACGAGGTGCTTCAGCGGGCCATGGTGCCACGTCCACACCCTCCTCCTCGCCGTGCGGCCCGCCCTGGATGATGCTGGCGGCCATGGCCACGGTCTCCCGCACCAGGTTTTCCTTTATCTCCATCAGGTTGTGACAGCCGAGCGCCACCATGCAGCTGCGGTCGAGATGGCTTGAGACCGTCAGCAGAAACAGACAGGCGTTGCCGACCCGGAGACGCAGCACGGCCGGCTCCGTCTCCGCACAGTAGGGCGCAATGGCGTCGTAAACGGCATTCAGCCGCGCACTGAGGAAGGCCGTCGCCGCCGCCGACGTCTCCGGGTCGTCATCCATCGCCAGGCGGCTGAGGAATTTCACGACCGTGTTGCCCCATTGGGAAGCCCGCTTCAGATCATCCAGCCCCAGGATGAAGGCATGAAGAATCTGGAAAATACCGGCACGCTGGGCGTAGGCTGGCACGTCCACGGCCCAATGCCGGTCGATCATCTGGAGAATGGCCGTCAGCAGTCCTCCGCGGCTCTTGAAGTGATAGTGCACGGCGCTGATGTTGTGGCATTCGGCCCGTTCCACCACTTCCCGTAGTGGAACATTCGAGAACCCGCGCTGCGCACTGAGTGCAATCGCGGCCAGAATCAGCCGCTCCTTGGTCGAGCCTCCCCGCTCTCTTCTGACCCGGACTCGGGTCTTTTCCCTTTTCTTTGCTTTGGTCCCATTCGGCTCAGACACATCGCACGAGGCCATCGGACAGTCCTTTCTCGCCTGCTGGTTCTCACGTGACGACCGGCGCAACAGCACTGGCGCGGCGCAGCGGCCGTCCGTGATGTCCACAAGTCAGTTGAATGTGATGAACTTCTGGAAACGCCGACTCATCGCGGCGCCTGGGGTCCCCGCTTGAAGTCGGGACCATCGGAGAGATCAGGGCAGAACGCATATACCGTCACGGCCCGATCGCCCCACGGCGCGACGCATATCGCAACAGAACGACACCCTGTCCCCAGAAGTGGCGCTGGCGTGATAATGTCATTGATGAATATCGGGCGCAACTCTCTACAATAATTTTTTGATCTAATATATTCGCCTAAAAATCATCTAATTTTATTAATTTATCCGCATTTCTGACGGGGCGTTTCTTTTTGATTTTTCCAACAATAAATCTTTACGAACCACCCTTTTATACCACTATTAGGGTCCGGACTCATTAGAGCCACCATGTGACGAAGGCGGCGATGGCGATGGTTGCCATGAAGGTTTTGATGCTTCGATCGAAGCGGGTGGCGACGC
>JGI25331J36430_1001224_pt1 | contig 14317 bp, 16 predicted proteins | sample HigsolmetaAR206D_FD_36430 | JGI IMG/M metagenome (IMG submission 36430) | reverse complement strand
CCGGCTTCGCCGCCGCGCTGTTCCTCTGGCCGGGCTGGATCCGCCGCCTGTACGACGGCACCCGTGGTCGGCTGCGCGCCTGGTTCGTGCTGCTGCTGCGCACGCTGCTGGTGATGGTGGCGGTGTACGTGGCCCAGGAGGCGCTGGTGCGCTGGCTGGTGGCGCGCGGCACGCCGGCCCAGCTGCGTTCGGCCCAGCACCTGGTGCTGCTGCAGAACGGCCTGCATCGCAACCTGGTGGAGCTGGAAGGCCTGGACGTGGACCGGGCGCGGATGTCCGGGCCGGACGGCAAGGCGTTCCTGGCCGTGTTCCCGCTGCTGGGCTCGGGCCTGGGTGAGCGGGTCGAGGCCGATTTCGGCCCGGCGCTGCGCGGGGAGGTCACGCGCAAGCTGGTGGTCAGCGCCATGGGCGGCCCCAACGAACGCATGCGGCACTACGTCGACCTGTACGGCTCCCTGGCGGCGCTGTACCAGCCCTTCGACCAGGCCCGCGCGCAGATCCAGGCCAAGGCCGGCGGGGAGTGGCAGCAGTACCGGAAGAAGCTGCGGCGGCGCGGCCTGAACCCGGACGCGCCGCCGCGCCGCTACCACGCCAGCATCCGCAGCCAGGTACGCGGCAACGGCGTGCCGGTGCCGCATGACTGGCACCCGGCCGACCGTGCCGGCTTCATCGCCGCCGCCAGCCGCTGGCCACTGGAGGACGCCCGCACCCGCCTGCGGCAGGCCGTGGGCGAGCACATCCCCGGACTGCGCGGGGTGGCGCTGCCGGACCACGTCAACAGCCTGTACACCGAGCCGGAGCACCAGGCGTCGCTGCTGCGCGTGCTGGGTTACACCTGCATCGAATCCTTCGACGCCGGCCGCGCCGGGCGTGACGCGGCGGCGTTCAAGCGCGAGGTCTACGACCGCGAGGCCGAATGCCAGACCGCGCGCCAGCTGGCCCTGGAAGGCGATGTGCAGGCCGGGCGCGCCGCCCGCCGCGCCCTGCTGGTGCCGTTCATCGCCCTGGTGTTCTCGCTGTACGGCGCGCTGGCCCACATCGCCAAGTTCGGCCTGTACACGCTGGCGCTGTTCCGCGGCTACCGCTGTTCCGCACCCCCGGGCTGTTCGCCGGCATCACCCTGGCCACGCCGGTGCTGGGCATCCTGCTGTGCGCCTGGCTGATGGCCTCGCCGGTGACGGGCAACGCGCTGTACCGCAAGCTGGAGCAGCGCCTGCCGGCGTGGCTGTCGCTGCCGGTGCGCGGCACCATCCATGGCCAGAAGCTCGGCTATCCGCTGTTCGAGGGCATCCGGGTGCACGCGCTGCGCGGCTTCGGCTTCGGCTACCACGGCGGCGAGGCCGCGGAGGAGACGGNNGGCCAGGCGCGGTGACGCGCCCTCAGGCCACGCGCGCGCGGCGCTGCCGCTCCAGGTGCACCAGCAGCAGCGAGATCGCCGCCGGGGTCATGCCGGGGATGCGCTGGGCCTGGCCGATGCTCAGCGGGCGCACCTGTTCCAGCTTCTGCCGCACCTCGGCCGACAGGCCGCGCACGGCGGCGTAGTCGAAGTCGGCCGGGATCGGGGTCTGCTCGTGGCGCTGCTGGCGCTCGATCTCCTCGCGCTGGCGGTCCAGGTAGCCGGCGTACTTGACCCCGATCTGCACCTGTTCGGCCACCTGCGCGTCGTCCACGCCCGGGCCCAGCGACGGCACCCGCATCAGCGCCGCGTAGTCCAGCTCCGGGCGCTTGAGCAGGTCCAGCGCGCGGGTCTCGCGGCTGACCGCCACACCCAGCACCGCCTCCACCTCGCGGCCGACGGCGTTGCCGGGGGTGGCCCACAGCCCGCGCAGGCGCTCGGTCTCGCGTTCGATGGCCTCGCGCTTGGCACACAGCCGCGCCCAGCGCGCGTCGTCCACCAGACCCAGGCGGCGGCCGGTCTCGGTCAGGCGCAGGTCGGCGTTGTCCTCGCGCAACTGCAGCCGGTACTCGGCGCGGCTGGTGAACATGCGGTACGGCTCGTTGGTGCCGTGGGTGATCAGGTCGTCCACCAGCACGCCGATGTAGGCCTGGTCGCGGCGCGGGCACCAGCCCTCCTCGCCGCGGGCGAAGCGGGCGGCGTTGAGTCCGGCCAGCAGGCCCTGCGCCGCGGCCTCCTCGTAGCCGGTGGTGCCGTTGATCTGGCCGGCGAAGAACAGGCCGGCCACCAGCCGCGTCTCCAGGGTGGGCTTGAGCCCGCGCGGGTCGAAGAAGTCGTACTCGATGGCGTAGCCGGGGCGGGTGATGTGCGCGTTCTCGAAACCGCGAATCGAGCGCACCAGCTCCAGCTGCACGTCGAACGGCAGCGAGGTGGAGATACCGTTGGGGTAGATCTCCACCACGTCCAGGCCCTCCGGCTCGACGAAGACCTGGTGGCTGTCGCGGTCGGCGAAGCGGACCACCTTGTCCTCGATCGAGGGGCAGTAGCGCGGACCGATGCCCTCGATCTGCCCGGTGTACAGCGGCGAGCGGTCCAGCGCGCCGCGGATGATCTCGTGGGTGCGCGGGGTGGTGTGGGTGATCCAGCACGGCACCTGGCGCGGGTGGTCCTCGACCCGGCCCAGGAACGACATCACCGGCAGCGGGTCGTCGCCCGGCTGCATCTCCATCACCGAGTAGTCCAAGGTGCGGCCGTCGATGCGCGGCGGCGTGCCGGTCTTCAGTCGTTCGACCACGAACGGCCGCTCGCGCAGGCGCGCGGCCAGGGTCACCGACGGCGGATCGCCCATGCGCCCGGCGGCGTAGGTGGTCTGGCCGATGTGGACCTTGCCGGCCAGGAAGGTGCCGGCGGTCAGCACCACCGCCCGGGCATGAAAGCGCAGCCCGGTCTGGGTCAGTGCGCCGCGCACGGTGTCGCCCTCGATCAGCAGGTCGTCCACCGCCGCCTGGAACACCTGCAGGTTGGGCTGGGACTCGACCATGCGCCGGATCGCGGCGCGGTACAGCGCGCGGTCGGCCTGGCAGCGGGTGGCGCGCACCGCCGGGCCCTTGGAGGCGTTGAGCGTGCGCCACTGGATGCCGGCCAGGTCGGCGGCGCGGGCCATGGCCCCGCCCAGGGCGTCGATCTCCTTGACCAGGTGGCCCTTGCCGATGCCGCCGATGGCCGGGTTGCAGCTCATCGCGCCCACGGTCTCGATATTGTGGGTCAGCAGCAGGGTGCGCGCGCCGGTGCGGGCCGCGGCCAGCGCGGCCTCGGTGCCGGCGTGGCCGCCGCCGATCACGATGACGTCGTAGCGGTCGAAGGAAGCGTTCATGGCGGGCGGCGCCGGGCGCCGGTGGGCGGGCCATGCGGCCCGGGGGGGGAGGGCGGGGATTCTAGCGCCGCGCCCGCTCTGGCACGCATCCTGCAGGAATTCCCCTGCACCCGCCGCGGCGGCGCCCGACACGGGGCGCGACCGGGTTTGGAACAGGGGCCGGTCAGGGCGCGCGACGGGGAAGCACGGGGCCGGCAGCCGGGGGACTGCCGGCCCCTTTTCTTTGCGTATCCGCCAGGGCGGGCGGCGGCGCGAAGGGTGCCGATGTCCGACAGGGCCGGAACAGGGGGGATCCAGTGTCTCCCCGCCGGACATCGGCATGGACCGGTATGTACCGGTTGCGTCAGAAACCGACGCATCCGGTCACATGCTGCAAGGCGCGCCTAGCTTGGGCCAGCTCGGCGGCAGGCGCAAGCGCCGGCTCAGGGCTCGAGTGTGCGACCCGTCGCAGTCCTTGCACGCCCCTGCCGCGGAGCGGACGACGGCGTGCCGCGGACAGCCTGCGGACGCGGCGCCGGAGCGGCGCGCTCGACCCGGGCCGGCATCGGCCGGCCCATGCTGGCCGGCGCCGGACCGGCCTGGCCGGCGGACATGGCCGCAGGCCTGCCACCGGAGGGCGGACGATGCCGGGGGGGTTCCTTGGCCCGGCGCACCCGGTCGAGGTCGCGCCACGGCGCGCGGTCGCCATCCCGGTCGGACGAAGGCGGCGGCGGGCGGTGCGACGGACCGCCACCCGGACCCGGCGGCCGGTGGCCGCCATCCGGGCGCGGCCCGTGCGCGGGCGGCCGGTGGTAGTGGTGGATCACGCGCGGGTACGGGTAGTAGCCGCCACCGTAGTAGCCCAGCCCCAGGGACCAGCCCGGCGTGTAGTACGGGTAGTAGGGGTAGGCGGCACCGTGGACGTCGTAGCGGTAGGTGGTGGCCGGATAGCCGCTGTAGTAGCCGCCGCCCGCGCCCACGTAGCCGTAGCTCGCGCAGCCGCCCAGCGCCATCGCGATGGCCAGGCCGGTGAGCAGTCGCAGTTTCATGGGCGGTCCCCCTTGGGATGGAAGGCCAGAGTGGTGGCCACGCTTTGAATACGTGCTTAATCGGCGCGGCGCACGTGCACGGGNAAAACCGGTCGTGTGGATACGTTAACCTTAGTCCATGGATGAGCTTCCCGCCGCCGGCGACGTCCTGGACGCCGCCGCCCGCATCGCTGGCCATGTGGCCGTGACCCCGGTGCTGCGCTCCCGCGCCCTGGACGTCCTGGCCGGCTGCACCCTGGTCTTCAAGGCCGAACACCTGCAGCCCGGCGGCGCGTTCAAGCTGCGCGGGGCCACCAACGCGGTGCGGGCGCTGGACGCGGAAGCGGCCGCGCGCGGCGTGGTCACCCATTCCTCGGGCAACCACGGCGCCGCCCTGGCCATCGCCGCGCAGGCGCACGGCACCCCCTGCCACGTGGTGGTGCCGGACAACGCGGTGGCGGCCAAGCTGGAGAACATGCGCCGCCACGGCGCCCGGCTGCACCCCTGCCCGCCCACCCAGGCCGCGCGCGAGGCCACCTGCGTGCAGGTGCAGGCCGAGACCGGCGCCACCCTGGTGCATCCATACGCCGATGCGCGGGTGATCGCCGGGCAGGGCACGGCGGCGCTGGAGCTGTTGCAGCAGGCCGGCAGCCTGGACGCGGTGGTGGTGCCGGTGGGCGGCGGCGGCCTGGCCGCGGGCACCGCGCTGGCCCTGGCCGCGGCCGCGCCGGATTGCCGGCTGGTGCTGGCCGAGCCGGCCGGCGCCGCCGACACCGCCCGCGCCCTGGCCGCCGGCGTACGGCAGACGGATTTCGTGCCCGACACCGTGTGCGACGGCCTGCGCGCGGTACTGGGCGAGCCCAACTTCCGCATCCTGCAGGCGGCCGGCGCCGAGGCGGCGGTGGTGGACGATGCCGCCACCCTCGCCGCGATGCGCCTGCTGTGGCAGGAACTGAAACAGGTGGTGGAACCTTCCTCGGCCATCGCCCTGGCGGCGGTGCTGGCGCAGCCGCAACGCTTCGCCGGCCTGCGCGTGGGCGTGGTCCTGACCGGCGGCAACGTCGACCTGGAGGCGCTGCCGTGGCGCGCCTGAAGCGGCGCCCGGGCCGGTGGCGCTGGCTGTGGCGGCTGATGCTGCTGGCAATGCTGTGGCTGGCCGGGGTGGCCGCCTGGATCGTATGGGTGGGCCAGCGCGACCAGGCCCAGCCGGCCGACGCCATCATCGTACTGGGCGCGGCGGCCTACGACGCGCGGCCTTCGCCGGTGTTCGAGGAACGCATCCGCCACGGCCTGGCGCTGTACCGCCAGGGCTACGCCCCTGTGCTGCTGTTCACCGGCGGCTACGGCACCGGTGCGCGCTTCTCCGAATCGCAGGTGGCGCGGCGCTACGCCCTGCGCCAGGGCATCCCCGAGTCGGCCATCCTGATCGAGACCACCTCGCGCACCACCCGCCAGAACCTGCAGGAGGCGCGGCGGCTGATGCGCGAGCACGGCCTGCACCGCGCCATCGTGGTCAGCGACCCGCTGCACATGGCCCGCGCCCTGCGGCTGTGCCGCGAGCTGGGGATCGAGGCGGTCGGCTCGCCCACGCCCAGCACCCGCTTCCGCACCATCCAGACCCAGTGGCGCTTCCTGCTGCAGGAGGTCTACTTCTTCCACCGCGACCTGGTGGTGCACGCCGGCTGAGGCGCGCGCCGTATCATGGCGCCCCCTTTCCATCGCAGTCACGCATGACCCAGGACACCTCCCGCCAGGACGCCGCCATCGCGCTGGTCCGGGCCTACTACGACGCCTTCAACCGCGGCGACCGTGCCGCCATGCTCGACCTGCTGGCCGAGGACGTGGTCCACGACCTCAACCAGGGCGCGCGCGAGACCGGGCGCGAGGCCTTCGCCGCCTTCATGCGGCGCATGGACACCTGCTACCGCGAGCAGCTGCACGAGGTGGTGGTGATGGCCAGCGCCGACGGCAGCCGCGCCGCCGCCGAGTACGTGGTGCACGGCGAGTACCTGCGCGACGACGCGGGCCTTCCCCCGGCCCGCGGCCANCGCTACGTCCTGCCCGGCGGCGCCTTCTTCGAGGTGCGCGACGGCCGCATCGCCCGCGTGACCAACTACTACAACCTGCAGGACTGGATCGCCCAGGTCTCGCGCTGACACAGCGCGCTGCGGTCCCGCGCGGTTTCCGGCCCCGGGCGTCCGCAGAGCCGCGCCAGCGGCGACGCGACGGATGCGCCGCACCGAGCGCAGGGGGCGGCGCGGGCGGTCCTACGGGCTGCGGCGGCGGATCGGGATGCGCGAGACCGGCACGGCGGCGATCTCCTGGCCGCCTTGGCGCACCGGCGCGCCCGGTTCCGGGCCCCAGGCCTGGGCGTAGATCACCTCCCAGGTGCTGGGCAGGCGGCCGTCGGCATCGCGCAGCGGCTCGTAGGCCGCGGCCGCCCGGGCGAAGCGGCCGCGCCCGGTGAGGCTGCGGCGGCGCGTGGCCAGGGCGTTGGTCGCGCCCAGCGCGCGCAGCTCACGCATCAGCGCCGGCAGATCCGGGTAGGTCAGGTTGAACAGGTCGCGGTCCAGCACCGGATCGCGGAAGCCGGCGGCCATCAGCGCATCACCGAACTCGGCGATGGAGGCGAACGGGCTCACGTGCGGCTGCTCGTCGGCCGCGGCGAAGGCCTCGCGCAGCTCGGCCAGGGTCTGCGGACCGAAGGTGGACACCAGCAGCATCCCGCCCGGGCGCAGCACGCGGCGGAAGCCGGCCAGCACCGCCGGCAGGTCGTCCACCCACTGCAGGCACAGGTTGGAAAACAGCACGTCCACGCTGCCCTCGGCCAGCGGCAGCGCGCGCGCGTCGGCGCACACCCGCGCGAACGGCCGCCACCAGCCGGCCTGGCGCCTGGCCTGCTGCAGCATCGGCAGGGCCAGGTCCAGGGCGATCACCCGGGCCCCGGGCCAGCGCTTCTTCATCGCCGCGGCGGCGTGGCCGGTGCCGCAACCGACGTCCACCACCACCGCCGGCTCGCGGTCGTCCAGGTAGACCAGCGACTCCAGCAGGCGCGTGCGCACCTCCTGCTGCAGTACCGCGGCCGCGTCGTAGCCGGCGGCGGCGCGCGAGAAGGCGCGGCGGACGTGGCGGAAATCGAACGACCCGGGCATCGGCCTGCACCTCAGAAGCGGATGCCGGCCATGAACGCGTCCAGCTCGGCGGCCACCGCGTCCACATGGCCCAGGAAGGGCGCATGGCCGGCGCCGGCCAGCTCGACGAAGCGCGCACCCGGCGCGCGCGCGGCGGCCTCGGCCATGCCGCGCGGGTCCACCAGGCGGTCGCGCCGGCCGGCCAGCCACAGGCTGGGCACGCGCAGCTCGGGCAGGGCGTGGCGCAGGTCGCTGCGCTCGAGCAGGCCCAGGCCGGCCTGCAGCGCCTCCGGGCTGGGTTGGCCGCGCGCGTGCAACAGCGCGCGCAGGGCACGCAGCTCGCTCTGGCCATGCTCCGATCCCAGCGTGTCCAGGGCGATGAAGCGGTCCAGGGTGCCGCCGTAATCCCTGGCCAGGTTCTCGCCGAAGCTGGCGAACACCGACGGCTCCACCGCGTGCTCCCAGCCCGGGCCACGCACGAAGCGCGGCGTGGCGGCGACCATGACCAGGCCACGCACGGAAGGCAGCGCCGCGGCCGCGCGCAGGGCGAACAGGCCGCCCAGCGACCAGCCCAGCCACACGGCCTCGGGGGTGCGCGCGGACACCTGGCTGACCACCACGCCCGGGTCCAGCGGCTCGTCGGCGTCGCGGCTGTAGCCGTGGCCGGGCAGGTCCACCAGGTGCAGGCGGTAGCGCGAGGCCAGGCGTTCGGCCAGCGGCGCGAACACGCCGCCGTGCAGGGCCCAGCCGTGGATCAGCACCAGATCGGGGCCGCTGCCGAGGGTTTCGATATGCATGGGGCAATTGTCTCCGATGGGGGGAGCGGGCGACACCGCCACGCTGAACGCCACCCGGGCCGCGGCGCGGGTGTCCGTGTACCTCCAGGAGCCGCGCAGGCGGCGACCCGGCCGGTGCATCCGGCGCCGGCGTTCCACCGCGGCCCGCGACGGCGCCTNTTTCAGGAGGCACCTGTTGCGCCGTCGACGCTCCCGGCGAAGCTGCATCGGTCGCGACGGAGAGGCGCGTCGCGTCGCCGCCTGCGCGGCTCCTGCAGAGGGGTCAGGCGATGGCCACGGCGGCGGCGGTGCGATCGCGGGCGGCGGCCAGGGCCTGCACCAGCTGCTCCACCTGGTCGCGGGTGTGCGCCGCGGTCAGGGTCACGCGCAGGCGGCAGCCGCCTTCCGGCACCGTCGGCGGGCGGATCGCGGCGACCAGGAAACCGGCCTCCTCCAGCGCCCGGGACATGGCCAGCGCCGCCGCCTCGCTGCCGCACAGCACCGGCTGGATNGGCGTCGAGGAGGCCACCAGCTCCAGGCCCTCGCGCGAGGCCGCCTCACGGAAGCGGGCCACGTGCTCGCGCACGCGCTCGCGCCGCCATTCGTCGCGGCGGGCCAGGCGCACCGCCGCCAGCGTCGCCGCGGCCACGGCCGGCGGCAACGCGGTGGTGTAAAGGTACGGGCGCGCGGTGCCGGCCAGGTGCTCGACCAGGTCGGCGTCGCCGGCCACCACCGCGCCCAGCCCACCCAGGGCCTTGCCCAGGGTGGCCAGCTGCAGCGGCACGTCCTCCACCGTCAGTCCGGCCTCGGCCACGCTGCCGCGGCCTTCCGGGCCGAGCACACCGATGCCGTGGGCGTCGTCCACGTAGAACAGCGCCTGCTGGCTGCGCGCCGCCAGCGCCAGCGCACGCAGCGGGGCCACGTCGCCGTCCATGCTGAACACCCCGTCGGTTGCGAGCATGGCCGCTCCGCCGGGAGCGTTGCGCAGCTGGCGCATCGCCCCTTCCGCGTCGGCATGGGGGTAGCGGCGCAGGCGGCAGCCGGCCAGGCGCGAGGCGTCGATCAGGCTGGCGTGGTTGAGCCGGTCCTGCACGCACACGTCCTCATCGCCCAGCAACGCCTGCTGCACCGCGAGGTTGGCGGTGAAGCCGGAGCCGAACAGCAGCGCGCGCGGCACGCCCAGCCACTCGGCCATCTCGCGCTCGAGCTGCTCGTGCAGGGCGTGGTGGCCACAGACCAGGTGCGAGGCGGCGCCGCCCACGCCCTCGCGCGCGGCCGCGTCCTGCAGCGCGGCGCCGACCTCGAACTGGGTGGCCAGCCCCAGGTAGTCGTTGCTGCAGAAGCCGGTCAGCCAGCGGCCGTCCACCTCCAGGCGCACGCCGTCGCGCCGGGTCACGGTGCGGCGCTGGCGCTGGCGCTCCCGGGCCACGCGTTCGGCGCGCTGCGCCCGGACGCGGTCGTGGATGTCGATGCGATGCATGGTGCGGTCCTTCCCCCCGGAGGATGTGCGGCCAGCCTAGGCCGGCGCGGTGATGCCGGCGTGCACGGTAACGCCGGCGTCCGTCCGGGTTCCGTGATGCCGGTCACACTCGTCTGGAGGCAGCGGCCGCAGGCCCAGGCGCGCGAACAGGGCCTGGTCGCGCGCGGCGTCCGGGTTGCCCGTGGTCAGCAGCTTCTCCCCGTGGAAGATGGAGTTGGCGCCAGCCAGGAAGCACAGCGCCTGCAGTTCCTCGCTCATGCCCTCGCGGCCGGCCGACAGCCGCACCATCGAGCGCGGCATCACGATCCGCGCCACCGCGATGGTGCGCACGAACTCGAACGGATCCAGCTCGGCGGTGCCGTGCAGTGGCGTGCCCTCGACCTGCACCAGGCGGTTGATCGGCACCGAGTCCGGATGCTCGGGCAGGTTGGCCAGGGCCTGCAGCAGGCCGGCGCGCTGCTCGCGGCTCTCGCCCATGCCGACGATGCCGCCGCAGCAGGTCTTCAGCCCGGCCCGGCGCACGTGCTCCAGGGTCTGCAGGCGGTCCCGGTACTGGCGGGTGTGGATGATGTCCCCGTAGAACTCCGGCGCCGTGTCCAGGTTGTGGTTGTAGTAGTCCAGGCCGGCGTCCTTCAGCGCCTGCGCCTGTTCGGCGCTGAGCATGCCCAGGGTGGCGCAGGTCTCCAGGCCCAGCGCCTTCACCCCGCGGATCATCTCGGCCACCTTCGGGATGTCGCGGTCCTTCGGGCTGCGCCAGGCCGCGCCCATGCAGAAACGGCTGGCGCCGGCGGCGCGGGCCTGGCGCGCCTTCTCCAGCACCGCCTCCACCTCCATCAGCTTCGTGGCCCGTACCCCGGTGTGGTAGCGCTGCGCCTGCGGGCAGTAGGCGCAGTCCTCCGGGCAGCCGCCGGTCTTGACCGAAAGCAGGGTGGAAACCTGCACGGCGGCCGGGTCGAAGTGGGCGCGGTGGACGCTGGCGGCACGGAACAGCAGCTCGGGGAAAGGCAGGTCGAACAGCGCCAGCAGTTCCTCGCGGCGCCAGTCGTGGCGGATTTCCGAAGGCATGGGGGAGGTTTTCCGACTGCGGCCGGCGGCCGAAGCCGGGCAGTCTGGAAATCCGGCCCGATCCTGTCAACCCAAATACAATGGAAATGGTTTACGGAAGCCTGCGCCGGCTCCTGCACGCCCTGTCCCTGGCCCTGCTGCCGCCGCGCTGCCTGGTCTGCGGCGAGGCCGGCAGCGGCGGTCTGGACCTGTGCGCCGCCTGCCGGGACGCGCTGCCGGTGCCGACGGCCGCCTGCCGGCGCTGTGCCCTGCCGCTGCCGGAAGCGGGCGTGTGCGGCCCCTGCCAGCGCCGGCCGCCGCCGCTGGACGAGGTCCGCGCGGCCCTCCTCTACGCCGCGCCGGTGGACGCCTGTTGCCCCGCCACAAGTTCCACCGCGACCTGGCCGCCGGCCGCCTGCTGGCGACCCTGATGGCCGCGGCCTTCGCCGAGGCGGAGCGGCCGCAGGCGCTGGTCCCGGTGCCGCTGCACCGGGCGCGGCTGCGCGAGCGCGGCTACGACCAGGCGCTGGAACTGGCCCGGCCCCTGGCGCGCCGGCTCGGCCTGCCGCTGCTGGACGGCCGCCTGCACCGGGTGCGCGCCACCGCGGCGCAGTCGGCGCTGGACGCCACCGCCCGGCGGACCAACCTGCGCGGGGCCTTCGCCGTCCGCGGCGGGCCGCTGCCGGCGCACGTGGCGCTGGTGGACGACGTGATGACCACCGGCGCCACCCTGCACGCGGCCGCGNAGGCCCTGCGCCGCGCCGGGGTGGTGCGGGTGGACGCCTGGGTGTGCGCGCGGGTGCCGTGAGGCCGGCTCAGGCGGCCGGCAGGTGGTAGTGGGCGGCGATGCCGGCGAACACCGCCAGCCCCACCCAGTTGTTGTGCAGGAAGGCGCGGAAGCACGGACCGCGCTCGCGCCGGCGGGCGATCCAGAACTCCCAGGCCACCAGCGCCGCCGCCACGGCCAGGCCGGTCCAGTAGGCGGCGCCCAGCTGCGCCTGGCGTCCGGCCAAGGCCAGGGCCACGAACAGCAGCGCGTACAGCACGCCCTGGATCACCAGGTCCAGCTCGCCGAACAGGATGGCGGTGGACTTGGAGCCGGCGCGGATGTCGTCCTCGCGGTCCACCATCGCGTACCAGGTGTCGTAGGCGGTGGACCAGAGGATGTTGGCGCAGTACAGCAGCCAGCCCAGCGCCGGCACCTCGCCCCGCACCGCGGCGAAGGCCATCGGGATGCCCCAGCCGAAGGCCATGCCCAGGTACACCTGCGGCAGATAGGTGTAGCGCTTGAGGTACGGGTAGGTGGCCGCCAGGAACAGGCCGACGAAGCTCAGCAGCACGGTCAGCCGGTTCATGGTCAGGACCAGGCCGAAGGCCACCAGCATCAGCACCGCGAACACCGCCAGCGCCTCGCGCCCGGACACNGCGCCGGTGGCCAGCGGGCGGTCGCGGGTGCGCTCGACCTGCGGGTCCAGCCAGCGGTCGGCGTAGTCGTTGATCACGCAGCCGGCCGAGCGGGTCAGCCACACGCCGGCGGTGAACACGAACAGCGTCCACGGGTCCGGCAGGCCTCCGGCGGCCAGCCACAGCGCCCACCAGGTCGGCCACAGCAGCAGCAGCACGCCGATGGGGCGGTCGCCCCGCATCAGCCTCCAGTACTGGCCCAGGCGCTCGCGCCAGCGAGGCACCGGCGCGGTGATCGGCGGTTCGTAGCGTTCATAACCCATGGCGGAGTAGCGTATCAGCTTGCTTCGGCTTCAGCCCTTCATCCAAGGCCAGTCGACTTTTGATCGTGGTGGACCGGCTGAAGCCACTCTTTGCTTTGGCCCAGCCTAAGGCNTAGCGACGATTGCGGCTGGCACTACACATGCCAAAAGCGACAGCCATCGTCGCCATCGGCAGGAACCGCGGCACGCGTCGGGGCCGCGCCGGGGAACAACACTCCAGCTGCGCCTTCAGACTGGAGGCACCAACACCCGAACATCGTTCAGGGGCAACCCCGAATCCGGCAGCCCCCAAGTGCAGACCACTCCCACAGTGTGAACCGCCCCGGGATACCTGGAGGCTCCAACTCTTGAGAGGATGGAGTCATGAGCAAGCCAGTGAAGTATTCCCCGGAAGTGTGGGAGCGGGCGGTGCGGATGGTGCTGGAGCACNAGGACACGCACGGTTCGCAGTGGGCGGCGATCGAGTCGATTGCCGGGAAGATCGGCTGCACGGCTGAGACGTTGCGCCTGTGGGTGCGCCGTGCCGAGCGAGACCGGGGCAAGCGGCCGGGCCTGACGANGGACGAGCGGGCGCGGATGAAGGCGCTGGAGCAGGAGAACCGGGAGCTGCGGCAGGNCAACGCGATCCTGCGCAAGGCGTCGGCGTATTTCGCCCAGGCGGAGCTCGACTGCCGCTTCAAGCCATGACGGGGTTTGTCGCCGAACACCGTCACGCCTACGGAGTCGAGCCGATCTGCCGGGTGCTTCAGATCGCTCCGGCGACCTGCTACAGCCATATGGCCCGGGAGGCTGATCCGGAGGCACGTCCGGACCGGTGGTGGCGGGACCGGGCGCTGGAGGTGGAGGTCCGCCGGGTCTGGGACGAGAACAAGCAGGCGTACGGCGCCAGGAAGGTCTGGAAGCAGTTGCTGCGGGAAGGCTGGGAGGTGGCGCGGTGNACGGTGGAACGGCTGATGCGCCGGTTGGGGCTGCGCGGCGTGATCCGCGGCAAGGGGGTGAAGGCCACGGTCAGCGACAAGGCGCAGCCGTGCCCGCTGGACCGGGTGAACCGGCGGTTCCAGGCCGAGCGGCCGAACGCCCTGTGGGTGAGCGACTTCACCTACGTGTCGACCTGGCAGGGCATGGTGTACGTGGCGTTCGTGATCGACGTGTATGCCCGGCGGATCGTGGGCTGGAAGGCCTCCACTTCGATGACCACGGACTTCGTGCTCGACGCGCTGGAACAGGCCCTGCACGCCCGACAGCGGGAGGGCGAGCTGATCCATCACTCCGACCGCGGGTCGCAATACGTGTCGATCCGCTACAGCGAGCGGCTGGCCGAGGCCGGGATCGAGCCGTCGGTGGGCAGCGTGGGCGACAGCTACGACAACGCGCTGGCCGAGACGATCAACGGGCTGTACAAGGCCGAGGTGATCCATCGGCAGGCGTGGCGCAACCGCGAACAGGTGGAACTGGCCACGCTGGACTGGGTGCACTGGTACAACCACAAGCGACTGCTGGGGCCGATCGGGCACATCCCGCCAGCAGAAGCCGAAGCGGCTTACTATCGGCAACAACCCGGTCAGGCCAAGGCGGCCTGACTCAAACCAAACGGCCTCCAAGAAACCCGGGGCGATTCAAGCCGGCGTCGTTGCCGAACTTGCGCAGCGCGAACAGCAGGCTGGCGGCCAGGCAGTTGGCCAGCGCGGCAAGCAGCAGTCGCGGCGGATTGGGGCCGCGGTCCCGGTCCAGCGGTGCGGGTTCGTCGGCCAGCAGCGGTGCCAGCGCGGTGTCGTCGAACATCACGCGGAAGGCGTAGCCGTCCTGCTGTTCCAGGGTCAGGCGGATGGGGCTGTCCAGGCTCATCGGGTGGCTCCGGTCGGGAAAGAATCGGCGGGGGCTTC
>JGI25331J36430_1001221_pt1 | contig 14345 bp, 14 predicted proteins | sample HigsolmetaAR206D_FD_36430 | JGI IMG/M metagenome (IMG submission 36430) | reverse complement strand
GGCGGAGTGACTTTATATACAAGATTGTTGTAAAATAACAAAGATCCATTTTTTCCAAATGAAACAATAAAGTAAGGAATCTTCGATAGCTCCGTCTTTTGATAAGCGGCAATACAATCTTCAATGCTATTGATTTCCAATTGCATCAGCTCAGCAAATTCAAATTGATTGGGTTTGACCAGGTCCGGTTCTGCCTGGATGGCAGCTTTCAAATAGGGCCCCGAAGCGTCGACCACCAATTGAACACCTGTCTCCTTTATTTTCCTTAAGACCCATTCATACTCTTCCGGTCTCGTTGTTTTTGGCGGATTACCTGCCACTGCCACGATGTCGCCGGGGTTGCATCTTTTGATAAAATTTTTTGCAAACCCTTCAAGATCTTCCTTCTTTAAAACGGGGCCGGCATGGGTAATCATATAGCTACCCTTCTGTGAGTCATCGGTTATCACAAAATTTTCGCGGACGGTTTGCCCGGGGACCACGTAAAAAGCTGACTCAACCTGTTTCTCCCGTAATAAAGCTATCAATTCATCTTTCCGATTTTCACCGACCATCCCGGCTGCAATATTTGGCTGGCCCAGGGCGGATAAAACAACCGATATATGTGTCCCTTTCCCTCCTATATCAAAGGCTGTGTTAGAGACCGTGTTATTTCTTCCCCTTGTTAGTTCGCCATTAATATGGATGACTCTATCAATGGCTGGGTTCAGCGTAATGGTATATATCATTATTTCGCCTCCTTCTTCTTAAGATAGCGTTGTCTGATTTCTTCTGCTTTTGCGTCAAAATCGGCGAAGAGCAAATCGTACGCACAATAGCGGACCAAAATACCAATCGTAAGTGCCATGATCCACATCATCAAATTGCCGCTTAAAAAGCCTAAAACGAGAAGGATACCGGCAAGAATCAGCATGCCTCTCCAAAACCATTTTTCTGCCCGGTGATGGCTCATAAAGACTGCTCCTCTTTAAAAGCATCTGTCACATATTCATTATGATTTTGTCCGAAATAAACGGCATTATCTTTCTTCCTGCCGGAGTAAAACAGTGCAAAGAGTGCGAGCCATAAAACCGAAAGTAGCATGCCCCACCATTTTCCTGCCATTGCCTCTGCAAAAGCAAATTTAAACTCCCCGTTTTCAATTGTGCTCCATGTCAGCATTGTCCCCTCTGCAACCTTCACTGCCCCCGTTTCTTGAGCAAGCCTTGTAATATAAGGAGAGAAGAATGTTGCAATATAAAGAAATACAGGGGTTGTAACAATCCCGTATATAATCATTCGGAGCAGATTTCCCCTTGTAAGCAGCACAACTGCCACTGCGATCGATAAGTTGATGATGCCGCCGAATGGCAGAACTTTATTTCCAGGCAAAATAACAGCGAAAAGCAATTCAAACGGAATTAAGATAATGGCAGATACCCAAATTTCATTTCGTCCAGCCAGTATCGGCCAATCAAGCCCGATAAAGATTTCCCGGTCGCCAAAATGCTTCCTCATAAACTCGGAAATGGCTTCAGATATCGGGGATAACGCTTGCATAAATAGTTTTGAAACCATTGGAAAAAGTGTTAGCGCAGTTGCAGCCTGAATAGCAAGAATCAAGGATTTAGAGATGCCGTAGCCCGCAACTAAACCAAGTAAGAAGCCGATAATGGCACCCATGACATGATTTTCTGCAAAAACGCCGAGTTTTTCTTTCAATGTTTCTGCGTCCATTTTCTTATTCATAAATGGGACCTTATCCAACAGCTTATCGATTGGATAAAGCAGACTGGCAATTAAGGTCATATGATGCGGAACGGTTACGCCTGGTATTCCGGTTAAATCTTCAATTTCCCTCCCCCAAATATCGCCGATTTTCAATTCTACGATGACTTGAATCGCAACGACCACAAAGGCTAAATAAATACTCCCGGAGATATAGGAAATCATGACAGCTACAAAACATTTTCCCCACACATTCCACATATCCACGTTTAGCGTTTTGGTCCATTTAAACAGCAACATTACAATATTGATCGCAATCTGGAGCGGGAAAACCAAAAAGGCGAGCGGCCAAGCCCAGGTTATCGATGCGGCGGTTGTCCAGCCGCCATCAATTGCAGTCAGGGAAATACCCGTATTTTTTGCAAAAGACTGTGCCGCCGGGCTAATGGCATCCAACATATAACCTACAACCAGGTTCATACCGGCAAAGGCTACCCCGAAAATAATGGCTGCGCCAATCGCCTCTTTGAGTTTCATCCGTGCACAAATTCCAATGATCAACATTATGATTGGAACGAATACTGAAGCGCCCATATTTAATACATACTGAACAACATGCTGTAACACTTCCACGGCGGTCCACTCCTTTTATTTGTGGTTTATTTCAAGGCTTCTACCAGCTTTTCCACTTCCTTGTCCATGCCCATTCCGGTAAGAAACGCAATGCCATTTAGCGTGGGAACGCCATAATCTGTTTTCGGCTTTGTAATCGCAATATAGACGTCACAATTTTTCACATGGCGGTCCAACGATTTGATATCAACTGCTTCCACCTCGGCGCTGATCTTCTTTTCCTGCAGGATTCTTTTCACCTTTGAAGCCACCGTCTGGCTGGTTGCCACACCTGAACCACAAGCGACAATAACCCTTTTCATTTTTCATCAACCTCCAAATTGTTTTTTTAAGTAATCCACCATTACATTTGTGTCTCGAATGGACAGGATCGTCCGGACAAAATCCCTGTCATTGAAACATTTCATAATATCCGATAATAAACCGACTTGTTTTTCCGGATTTTTAATCCCCAGCATGAAAATGACTTTCACCTGAACCGGAACATCAGTCGTTCCCATATGCATAAAAGGAATATGATTTTTTAGCCTTGTGACAAAAACAAACGGTTTTTCCACATGAAAAGCGTCCGTATGCGGAATTGCAAATTGAATATACTCGTTCGCCAAGCCTGTCGGATATAAGGCTTCCCTTTCCATGACAGCCTTGCAAAAGGAAGACTTTACATATTGCCTTTGTTCAAGAATCGCGCTGGATGCACAGAAAAATTCCGCTTGTGTTTTGTAATCCGCATCCAAAACGATAAACGCCTCCTGAAACATTTCAGCAAAATGATGGTGGATATCCTCCACGAAAAACTGAGAAACACCGTTGCCGTTATTCAACCGTCTCACCTCCTTTCAATGGTTTTGAGCAGTTCTTTAGGAGACGCTGCCGACTTAATTTGCCTAAGCGCCTTTGAATCAAGAAAAATATCATTTAATTTGGATAGTGTTAAAACATGGGAGTTATCCGCTGAAGGTGCCAATGCAACCATTAAAGAAATCGGCCTATGATTTGGAAACATCACAGTTTTCTTAAAAAGGACGATCTGAATATCCGGATAGTTGACACCTTCATCAGGTCTTGCATGTGGCAGGTAAACATCGGGACCAATNAGCATCGTTTGATAATGTTTATAAAACGCNCTTTTAACAGCTTGAAGATAGCGCGGTTCTATTGCGTTTCTTTCCAGTAATGGTGCAAATATGGTATCTACCACNTCTTCCCAAGAAATTTCATATGATAAAANGGAGATATTTTGTTCCGTTAATTTCAGACCCAAGGCATCACTTTCTTCACCAGTTTCATTTTTTCTGTCACTTTCAAAAAAGGTCTTGACCGTTTCTTCTACAAGATTCATTTTATCTGTAGGAATAAAGTCTTTAATCGCATAAACGATCCCTTTTGCCTTTTTCTTGGTGTCGAGATCAAGCAGCTTCTGAACAAGTTTTTTTAATTGCTGCCGGCTTTCCTGTTCCAGGAATGGCGGCACAACGATCGTCGTTGCCTTGCTTTTATATGGAATCGTTGTAAAAATAAAATCTACTTCAATCGGACGGNTTTCAAACTGCCGGAAAGAATAAGCCCCAATAAATTCGAAATCCGGNAACATCTCTTTTAAATTTTCAAGGAGCAATTTGGAAATCGAAGTACCGTTATGGCAGAGAACCACTGCTTTGAAAATGGATTTTGCATTTTCCTTTGTTTGATACATCCACCCTAAAACAATCATGGACAGATACACCCGCTCTTCGGGAGACAAGGCATGGCCAATCAAGTTTTCAAAAGGGGCANCTGACTCGGAAACAACTTGATAAATAAAGCCATGATCTTTGATAAATTTTGTTTTAAGCGGGTTGTTAATTTGGAACCCAAGCAAATTGCGAAAGATGGCAGGCTGAATATGCAGCAAAATCTTTTCCTTTAGATCTGATTCTTTAATAAACCCAATCGCAAGTTTTGATTTTAAGCGATCAACAAATCTATCAACGGCCAAAGAAATTTCATCACTGTCAGATAATCGAAACGCTGATTCAATCATATTAGAAGATAAAATTTGCAAAGTAAGATAGATCAAATCCGGTTCTTTGAGAAATGGATAGTCCTGAAAGGCATCTCTGATGACCGGGTACTCTTTTGTATTCCGAATATCATACCGGTGCATTTGAAAAGACCATTCAATTGGATGATTCTTTGCTCTCGCCAGTATCGCACACAAAATATACGGCAATTCATTTACTTGCTCATCGGTTAATTGAATTTCGATATTATGCTCAATTTCCTCCAGCTTTTCTCTCATCAAGTGAATATCTGTTTCAGAAAGCAGATGAAACGTTATCATTTTCGTTTTCCCGTATACAGTTTTGATCAGGTCTCTTGTGATTTGAATCAGTTTATTTCGGATAATCATTTCCGGCCCCTTAAACTGATATCCGCCTTTCCGCGAATAACTCAATTGAATAGGATCATGCCGAAATAATTCCTTTATCTTTTTAATATCTGTAAAAGCTGTGTTCCTGCTTACGAAAAATTGTTCTGATAATTGTTGCAACGAGGAAGGATCATGATGGGTGAGCAGCCTATACATGATCAAGTTTCTTCTCAGTTCGACTTCATATTCCTGCAAAAAACTTTTTTCCTGCAATGTCAGCATATCAAAACTTTCCTCTATGCCGGCACCGGAAACAAGAATTTTGTTATCCCGTATTTTGATTGAGCCTTCCGGAAGCACTGAATTAATCCGCTCGATCATTTTTCGAATTTCCTCTTCTTTCTTTGAAAGAAGTTGCCCGACTGTTTCAAGTGAAATTTCCTGGTGCGCCAGTATAAAATTCAGCACTTCTTTATCCATCAATTTCATTCCCATGCCTCCTTCCACTTTCATTATACGTTCGGCCCCCAACCAACTTCATCACAACATTATAAAGCGCTTACATTTTGGCTGTGATGAAGGTCCGAAACCATTAACCCTTGTGAAAAAAGCATAGATTTGCAGAACTTGAAAACAAAAAAATAGCGGCGTTTGCCGCTATTTTTTCTTAAAAGGACAACTTGAACAAATCACCGGTCCAGTTTCTTGCTCCCCAGTTTTCTATGGAAATCCTTGTCTTTTGGCGTACTTGGGTCGATCCCTTTTAGCTGCGGGACATACGCACAGATCAGTTGAACCGGGATGATGTATTCATAAGTTTTATAGAATGGGTGATTCACTTTATTGCTGAAGGGAGTGGAACCCTGTTGCCCATTCCCTCAAAAACATACTTTACATTCGACACAAACCTTCAAATTTCCTTCTTCATTTTTCAGGCCATCTCCGGATACAAAATCCCCCCTTCGAAGAGGTGTCCAGCGTTGCTCAAAGGTTTTTTCCTTAAATGAAAAAAAACATTAGAATTTTATGTGAAACCCACAAAAATGATATAGAATATTCCCCCATCATGTAGTAGTATTTTACTGTTACAACAACATTTTTAAAGGGGGGAATACGTTGGAAAAGAAATTTTTCAGCAGATTGTCAATATTGATGTTGTCTGTGTTACTGGTTGCCGGTTCGATCAATTATTTTCCTAAATCTGCCAAGGCTTATACATCCGGCACATCGCTCGATAACCGCGTAATTTTTCAAAGCTTTAGCCTGTACATGCCATATGAAAGCAATATGTACAAAATTCTTTCAGCGAAAGGCAGCGAATTGAAAGATTGGGGCATTACGGATATATGGCTCCCTCCGGCTTACCGTTCTTTCAACATGGCGCGTTACATGGAAGGCTACGCCATTGCCGACCGTTATGACCTCGGTGAATTTAACCAGGGGCCGAATAACACCCGGCCGACCAAATACGGGACAAGCGATGAATTGAAAAGTATGGTTTCCGCGCTTCACGCAAGTGGCTTAAAAGTGCAGGAAGATCTTGTGCCCAACCAGGTTCTCGGATTGGGCAAAAGGGAAGCGGTTTACGTCACACGCGTAGATCAAAACGGAAATTTGTTTAAAAATCCTTATACAACAGGACTTACAACGCAAATCAGGGCCGACCTGTACCTCGCTTATACAAAAGGCGGCGGCGAAGGACAGGCAAAATATGGCTACATTAAAGAATGGAATAAAAAGTATTTTAACGGCACCTCCGTACAAGGACAAGGTATGGATCGTGTGATGAAAGACAGCGAGGGCATTCCGTACCGATATTTTGGGCCAAACAACCCGAAAAACCACTTGCCAAGTTGGCTCAATGAAGCTGCAGCGGCAAATAAAATCAATACAGTTGATACTTATTTGGCAGTAGACGGCTGGTATGCTGCTAAAGACGCTTCGACTTCGGATAATTATTGGAAACCGATGTTAATGAACTATGACCCCGGCTATTTAAAGTACATGAAAAGCCATGGCTATTCAACTGTTGACGATATACTGAATGGCGACAACGGGCAAATCGCAAGTTTAACAGATGCGTATATTGCATCCCAGCCCGGGTACGGCTTCGGATCGGAAGAAAGGTCGTTTAAAAATGATAATTCCGGATCAGATGACCAGGATCAATTTTTATTTGTGAAAAAGAATGGGACAACTTTTCACAACCTTAACAACACGATCAGCGGGCAGAAACAGTTTCTGTTAGGAATGGACATAGACAACGGGAATCCAACTGTCCAAAAAGAACAGATCCACTGGATGAACTGGCTGCTTGATACGTATCAGTTTGACGGCTTCAGAATTGATGCGGCAAGCCATTACGATAAGCAAGTGCTGCTGGATGAAGGTGACGTTATGAAACAGCATTTTGGCAGCCATTTAAACGACCATTTAAGCTATATTGAAACTTACGAAAGTGCCGGGACAAATTTTGAAAACGCAAACGGGAATCCGCAGTTAATGATGGATTATGCCCTGTTCTATTCTTTGCAAAATGCTTTGGGCAAAAATTCGCCATCAAACAACCTTTCCACCATTGCTACAAACGCTGTTGTCAACAGGGCAAGTGCAGGCACGGCGAACACAACGCCAAACTGGTCATTTGTTAATAATCATGACCAGGAAAAGAATCGTGTGAACCGTATCATGCTGGACCAGTATGGCATTAAGCCGGGGACGCATTATGGCACATCCATACCGAAGGCTTTCCAGGATCTGTATGATAAAAAGACAGAGGCAAAAGCTTTGGACATCTATGAAAAAGACATGGAAAGCACAGTAAAAAAATATGCGCCATCCAATGTGCCAAGCCAGTACGCATATGTTTTGACGAATAAAGACACCGTCCCGACTGTCTTTTATGGCGACTTGTACAAAACGAATGCATCCTACATGAGTGAACGTACGCCGTATTACGATACGATTGTGAAATTGCTGAAAGTGCGCAAAAACTATGCCTACGGGAACCAGCAAGTAACTAACTATAAGTCGAATACTTCCAGCACGGCGGGAAAAGATTTGATCTCAAGCGTCCGCTATGGAAATGACCGGAATACCGGCGTGGCAACCGTAATCGGAAATAACCCGAAAACCGATACGACTATTCAAGTGAATATGGGATCCCGGCATGCCAACCAGCTATTTGAGGATGCAACCGGATTCCATAACGAAAAGCTGGTCACAGATAGCAAAGGTGTTTTAACCGTTCATGTGAAAGGGACGCAAAATGCCCGGGTAAAAGGGTACCTTGGCGTCTGGATCCCGGCAAAAAAAGCGGCAACGCCAAAACAAGGCCCTGCACTTCAATACGGTAAGTATGTAACGATAACAAACAAGCACTATGCCGTATATCAAGACTTCAACTGGAAGAAGAAGAATGTCAATGCAGTGAATAAAACGTATCTTGCCAAGGTCCAATACCATCACAGCAACGGATCAACTTACCTGTCCCTTTATGATGGCAAAGGAAAATGGGCCGGTTATATCAACGCCAAGGCAGCGAAAACCGGAAGCGGCAAGCAAGGCGCTGCCATACAATACGGCAAATCCGTCAAAGTAACCAGCAAGAACTATGCCGTATATCAAAACTTTAACTGGAAGAAGAAAAATATCCGAGCCGTAAACAAAACATACTTGGCGAAGTACATTTATTATCATATAAATGGGCTAAGCTACCTGTCCCTTTATGACAACAAAGGCAAATGGATAGGCTACATCAATGCCAAAGCGGTTAAAATCAAATAAGTTTATTTAAACAAAAAGCGTCCCCCAACAACCGGCAACGGGGTGGGGATGCTTTTTTCTGTTCACCGCAAACATCTTATAGTTGAGTTTGAAGAGATACTTTAAACCAGAAAGAAGGGCACCTTCAAGATTGGGTTCATTTAAAATTCGGGGGTTTCTTTGATCGCATCAAGTACTTCCTGCTCATTCACGCCCATTCCTCCAGTTTAGGGAAACATTAATGTCTCCGCGTTATTTCCCACTGGATTTTTTTGATTTCTTCAAGCGGATAATCGAGCATATCTGCGATCGTTTCGGGTGCGGTGCCTTTGCTCAGCATTTTTTTAATGACCGTTTCACGTTCTTTTTCAATCCCTTTTTGTATCCCTTCTTTGAGTCCTTCCTGTCTGCCTTCTTCCCTGCCTTCTTCTCTTTCTCCGCGGATATTCGCAAGCTGGTCGCGTAAAAATTTCAGCCGCGCATCGTACAATAATTTATTTTCCCGATTCGCACTTAAGCTTTCCCACTCTTTGATTGCATCAAGTACTTCCTGCTCATTCATCGCTAACTCCTCCAATTCCTGCAAAATGTCCGTGTCTATCGTCTTTTTCCGGTAATCTGCAGCAGAAAGCATCATCAGCCATGGATAGGCTGCCGGTGGTTTCGCTTTCATCCCTCGTCTATATTTTTTCCACTTTGACCTGAACTTTGTCAAATCAAATGTGTGAAATTCCAGATGTGGGCTCCACATAAAAAACTCCAAATCCTCATAAACATGAAAGCGGTTATGGAATCGTTTGGTTTGGTGCGGGAAAAGCGGGTAATTTAAGATAGAAATCATGATTGTAGGAACAAGTTCTGTATAATTTTGTCCGGCCTCTAACGTGGAAGAGAAAAGTTTTATCCAATAATAAAGCACTCGTTCCCGCATATTGTGCTGATTTTCCACCTGGATTTCAACATTTATTCTTTCATGGTTGGATGTGTAAACGAGGATATCAAGCCGTCCTGTTTTGCCGTCCGGGTCAGATTTAATGCGTTCGGTGTTCTCATACTGGACATCGACAATTCTGTCCTGCCCTTTTCGGTTCAGCAAGTCATTCAAAAAGGCGATGGTGATGTTTTTCCGGCTTGGGTGGCCGAAAAGCTGTTTGAACATAAAGTCCATTTTGAGGTCAAGGTATTCTTTTGTCATGAAGATCCTTCCTTTCGGGGTTGTTATGCGAGGGTTAATAGAATAAAACTATTAATTTGATATTATTTGAAATCTTTTTCGATGTCAATCATTTTTTTCAATTCAATCCGGCACCCTCATGGAATGTCTTCCGGCCCGCCTCCATCCCCCATAAAATATTTTTCCTATGAATTTAAAAATGCCCAATAAAAAGTGTACAGACGATGAACTAAATACCGAAAAATTAAAGAGCCGGCAAGCATGCGCTATTCTCCGGCCCCTTAAAAAAGACACAAACCTGCAAATATGAGACGCCATGCCACAGTGTGCGGCGCCAGCGGTAAGATGCAAACTAGCCGACGCATATTTTCCAGGATAGAAAAAGGTGCAAAAAAGCCTTATTTTGTACCGCAAAACTTGCCATTCCAGACCGGCACCCTAAAACGTTTTGCATCTGAAAACCCGGAAGCCGAGGATCTCTTTGGTTGATTCAAACATGATCATATGATGCTCAAGCATCTCAAAATACTTAACATCAACATCCTCCGACAATGAAAAATCAGGGACATTTTGGACTCCAAATTGCAAATCATATTTTTCAGAATGGATGGATTGAAACCCTGCTTTCTGAAAAAGCTGTACCCACTGTTCCTCGGTTAAAATTTGGGATACGCCATAAAAATCTTTGATGTGTGCCAGTTTTTGCTGCGAAACAGGTTGTTCCAAAACCATTTCAATCGCAATTAAACATCCCCCGGGCTTCAGCACCCGCCGGAATTCCTGAACCGTTGTGGGCATATCGGTAAAAACGATCACCGACTCTGACAATACCAAATCAAATTGCCTGTCTGCAAACGGGAGAGCCTCTGTATTCCCGTGCACAATTTGTACCGGCAAACCTAATGGTCGGACTCTTTTTCTGGCTTTTTCCACCATCAATTGATGATGATCCAGCCCTGTCACTTGGCATCCGTACTGCTGCGCGACGTATGCAGCAGTCTGGCCGGTGCCGCAGCCCGCATCAAGCACTGTTGTTTTTTTCCTATATGTTCAGCCGATAATATATCCTGTGTCAGCTTGAAACCGCCTGGATGCGCTCCGCCGACTCCCAGTTCTGCCAAGCCATTCAGGTAAGTATATTCCTGATCCACTCTAACCCCTCCCTTGCCATCCAAACAGTTGGCTCGTTGATATACCGTATGTACCATTGCAGAAATCGGTAACCTTTATCGTTTAAAAACATACTTTGGTTAAGAAAAAGCAATGGAGGAAGGCATATGGGGGTTGTCGAAACGGACAAGTGGCTGCGCCAATTATATCACCGGCCAGCAGCGATTTGCGAAAAATTCAAAGTGCATTTTAAAGGCGCAAGTGCTGCGGAAATTTATGACTATCTGGCCTATCATGGCATGTACCAGCCTGAAAATAACGGAGCCGCGATTGTCCGGCAATTGCAAAACCTTCATGTTTGGGAAATCGTAAAAAAATGAATTTCTCTGCTGCAAAAAAGAATGGGATGGGCCGGATGTCCCGATTTATATTTTTCCGTCCGACTCCGCCAACTTACTGATTCAAAATGAATTTAACGGAAAAGCAGGATTAGCCTTTAAAGATCAATTATTTTTATTCGTTTCTCCCCGGAACAGTGAAACGGAAATCAGGTCATTATTTATCCACGAATATAACCATGTTTGCCGGCTTACAAAATACCCGAAAGAGGAGGCCGATTATGTTTTATTGGATACGATTATTTTAGAAGGGCTAGCAGAAAATGCAGTCAGGGAAAAATTCGGGCACAAATACGTTTCATCCTGGGCCTTTTCTTATTCCAATGACGAAATGGAAAAAATATGGAGACAATACGTGTACCCGCACAGAGACATTCAAAAAACAAAACAGCAACATCAAGATATTTTGTACGGCTCACGTGTTTACCCGAAAATGTCCGGTTATTGTGCCGGGTACTACCTCGTCAAGCAATATCTTGAAAAAACCAGTCTCTCCGTAAAAGATGTGCTCAAAATCGATGCAAAGGTTTTGGCGCAAATTGATTCCATGTAAGATTTATTCGATAACCGCATCCCTGAACATGTGGTTATCTCCAAAGTACAAATCGATTCCATGTCATTTTCATCCCTGCACCCGGGTTTCAAAATCCCGCACGATAATTTCCACAAAAAGCCTGATCGTTTTGTCCACCGTATCCGCCGGAAAAAATCATATACTGTACCATCCCTAAAGGATTGGAGGATATTTTTATGTCATATCGTCACTTCCATGCACTATGCCATCGATACAGGGGCAGAGCGGTCCAAATCCGGACGGTTGATGGACGGATCCATAGAGGCATTATTCATCATGTGAGCGGAAACAGAGTGTTCCTTCGGCCGCTTGGAGGCCCCCGCAATCTTGGCGGATTTGGCTACGGAGGCTGGGGGTGGGGATGGGGATGGGGATTTGGCTGGGGCATTGCCATCGGTTCAATCGCTGCTTTGGCTTTAATTCCTTTCTTCTTCTGGTAAGAAGTTTTTGCAGCATTTTTAGAAGCAGATAGGACTGGCGCAGCCCGGCCGGTGATAATTGGGTTCAGCCATGTACGGATTTACAGAAAGCGCCCTTCCCTTATGGAGAATTTCACATAGTATGTTATGGCTATTTCGAAAGGAGGTTAAAAAGATGTCTGATGGCGGCGTTTACAGTGGCGGTTTCGCTTTAGTCGTCGTATTGTTTATCCTGTTGATCATCATCGGTGCCTCATATGTCGGCGGTTACGGCGGCGGTTATGGCGGATATGGGGGCTACGGCGGGTATTTTTGGTAAGCCATGCAATGAAGTAAGGGTCTCCGGCATTTAATGCCCGTTTTCCATGCCCCCCTCACATGCTCGAAAGTTGCACGGAAAAAGGGAATGCTGCCTTATACAGCTTTATCATGAGAGCCGGAACAAAACCGGGGTACGCATTGTGCTCCCGGTTTTGTTTTTAGGGTTTTCTTATCATTAAAATGCCCATTAAATGATTGGGTGGACAAGCCGGCCGTTTTTGCAATCCCCGCTGTCCCTGTTTCCATTAATACCGATTCATCAACGATTCAGCTATCTAATCACGAAGCCGCATCCGCTGGACATCCAAATCAAATTGCGATAACGCCATGCTTAGCATGATCAGGAGTTAAGGATCGCTTTTTCGCCTCCNCACCAATCTATAAATCTTGCGGCAAAATTCGGTCTGTCCCCCCCTACCGAAACNTTCANGCGAAATTAAGAAAAATTTAAAAGAAGCCCTCTAGACTAAGTTTCTGTAATAAACCCCAAAGNCACAGGNTGGATTTCCTGGAAGGTCTGAATCCANAAGTAAAAAGATTGTGAAGTTGTTACAAAAAGGTGCTTCAACATACACTTGGGTCGCTGCAACGGTAAGTGCGCATCTCCGGCGACTTATCAGCTTGCAACAGATCAACCCGTGATGGACATCGGCGGTTTTACAGGAAGTGACCCGGCCCCGACCCTTTCCGCGTTTAAAAAATATGTCCGGCAAGGGAAGATCCACTACTTTATCAATAATGGAAGAGGCTCCTTCGACAATATGAAACAAATGGGCAAAACCTTGCAAGATGGCAATACAAATGGCAAAAAGGTTGGAAACAATGCCCCAAATGGCGCCATGGGCAGAGGTTCCAATACAAGCTCATCAATCACCAGTTGGGTTCAAAAGAACTTTAAATCAAAAAAAGTTGATGGCGTTACCCTTTATGATTTGACACAGCCAAAATCGAAGTAAGCTCTATCGTGAAGACTATCCAAAAAGTTACAGACGGTGAACGCTGTCATTCATTGCGTTCACCGTCTTTTAGTCTAATGACTGGCTAATGATCACTGATGCATTCTTGTTTTTCTTAATGGGGTTTCTTCCAATTCAACGCTGGGAGGATGATTCCCGGCATTTGCCAAAAGAGATTTTTTCCCACTTTGCGACTTTCGGTTTATTTTTTCAATGAAATTGGCCTGTCCCCTTTAAAAAATACCAAAAATAGACGATAATTTTACTAGACGGATTTGACAAGATTTAGGGTATTTTGATAGAACAAGGGCCAAAAGAATGAAATTTTAAATTTCAGGAACCCTGGAGCTGGCGAAAGATCCAATTGGAAAGGAGATTGAAATGAAAAAAGGCTTAGTCATACCACTTTGTTTTGCAGTATTATCCACTCCTGCTTTTGATAAAACGGTGCAGGGCGTTTCACTGACAAAAATCCTACATAGTTCAAGTGTACAAGCCGCAGCAAAAACAGAGACAAAATATGTCAATGTTGATACGAATTCGAGCTTGACATTAAGAGCAAAGCCTTCAAAAAGTGCTGCCAAATTAGACAGCCTAAAAAAAGGCACAGCTGTATTGGTGTACAATGTGTCTGATGGTTGGGCAGAAGTAAAAGCCGGGACAAAAACGGGGTATGTTCGTGCGGAATATTTAACCAGCACAAAACCCGGCAGTACCGCAACAACAACGAGCACAGCCAAAACAACGACGAAGTATGTCAACGTGGACAAAGGCTCTCATTTAATCTTACATTCGAAAGCCTCCAAAACGGCCAGCATTTTAGATAGCTTGGCTAGAGGCGAAAAAGTGACGGTTTACTCCATTTCCGGGGAGTGGGCAAAAGTAAAGGCCGGGAGCAAAACAGGGTATGTCCACGCATCTTTCTTGGCGAACTC
>JGI25331J36430_1001173_pt1 | contig 14629 bp, 8 predicted proteins | sample HigsolmetaAR206D_FD_36430 | JGI IMG/M metagenome (IMG submission 36430) | reverse complement strand
TGCGTTGCGCTGAAGACGATTGAACCATCCATCAACAACAGAGCCCGGCAAGACCGTCCTCCAAGTTATCGATGGTCCGAAGAAAGCCGGCAGGTCATGAGCGCGATCGATGCTCGCGTGGCGTATGGATTTTCTGCACAGGTGTTCCGTCCTCCAAGCCAGTCCGAGCATCAAATCGCGCTCCCTGTTGTCGTTCTCGATGTCTTTGTAGTCGAGCAGATTACTGCCTCGGTAGCGGAGCTTGTGGCGCAGGGTGTGGACTTGCGGCATGTCTACGTCGGCGAGCTGGAGCCTATTTCTGATGAGCGCGTACTTCCAGAGCTGAAACTTCGTGGGCTGCTGCGCGACGTAATTCAGGGCATCGCAACAGTCGAGGCAGATGATGGACGGATCGAGAAGATCGACGCGAGTAAGCTCCGAGTTGAAGCAACACGTAAGAATATTCGTCAGTTGCTTGAACACGCCTTAGGGCACGGTCGCTGGGTGCGTGCAAGCGAAGATATGAAAGCGCGCGCTGCTGCTGTCCACGAGGGGGCGTCTTGGGTGAAGCGTTTGCAGACGGCCCATGACCTTCTGCGAAAGGACCCTCTTGAGATTGTCCCGGGCATTCAGGTGACGGTAGGCGATCTCGTAAATCCCGCAAGATGGCCGAATGGAAACACCACCGTCCGACGAGCTGAACCCGCCATCTATGTATTTGACGCTGCAGGTCGGAAGGTCCACGAATCAGCCAGTCACGGGATCGCAGCACACGGTCCATACAGCCGATCAGCGCCAATCCCACGAGGTCCGCGAGTTTGCCTTATATGTCAAGCGTCGCAGCAGGGCGTGGCTGAGCAGTTAATGTACAAGTTCCTGCATGGAATTCAGGGCACTGTATTCAGTCGCGGATTTCTTCGAACGTATGGATTCGAGAACTGTCAGCCTGTCCCCTTTACCGCGCGCGATGGTTCAGCCCGCGCGTACCATGAGGCCGCACAGCGAGCTTTGCAGGCGGCGACTGAGAGCAAGCAGCCATGGGATCTCGCCTTCGTGCAGGTTGAAGACCGGACGCACCAACTGCGTGGTGATGACAATCCTTATCTCGTAACGAAGGCGTTTTTCCTGACGCAGCAGATTCCGATTCAGCAGTTCCGTTTCGAGACGGCCCAAACTCCGGATGCGCAGCTCGCCTTCACCCTGAGTAACATGGCGTTGGCCACCTATGCGAAGCTTGGTGGAATTCCCTGGCTACTTCGTGCTGACCCGACAACGACGCATGAACTGGTGGTCGGGATCTCCAGCACCTGGGTTCGTGAGAGCCGCCTCTCGCAAGGGGAGAGGCTCGTCGGCATAACTACCGTCTTCAGCGGCGATGGGTCGTATTTCCTGCATACCGTGTCGAAGGCTGTCTCCTACGAAAACTACTCGGAAGCGATGCTTGAGTCACTGCGCACATCTATTGACCGAGTGCGCAGGGAGCGCAATTGGCAGAACGGGGAGCGCGTTCGTCTGATATTCCATGCGTTCAAGCCCCTCAAGGATGCGGAGGCCATCGCCGTCAAGCGACTGGCGGAAGACCTCTCCGACTTCCAGTTGGAGTTCGCATTTCTTCATGTAGCTAGCGATACTAGCCTCCAGCTCTTCGATAGTAACTCGCAAGGGGTACCGATCGGAAAGACCGACAAGGTTAAGGGACGCTACGTGCCAGAACGTGGTCTGATGGTGGCACTTTCCGATCGGGACTTGCTGTTGTGTGCCACCGGGGCAAAAGAGCTCAAGCGCTCGACAGACGGCGCTCCTGTTCCGCTTCGGTTGTACTTGCATCGCGCCTCGACGTTCCGCGATCTCCAATATTTGGGGCAGCAGGTATTGATGTTCGCGAGCCACTCCTGGCGCGGCTTCCAACCAGCACCGATGCCTGTAACGGTTAGCTACTCTCAGCTCATCGCGCGGCATTTGGGTAGGCTTGGAAAGACGACTCGTTGGAACCCTGATGTTCTTTGTGGCCGTATCGGCACCACGAGGTGGTTCCTATGACCGGTCTGACTGAACTGCTCATCGGCGATGCTGAAAAGATACTGCGACGAGAGGCTGAAAAATTGCGCAGCGGCACTTCCCTCGACCGACTGCTTGCTGGCTGGCTATTGCCAAGCACGTATAGTTCCCAGGCGAATGCCGTCGCGCAGTCGATCGTCAGCCAGTGGCGTGCGGCCAAGCAAGGAGGCGCTCCTCGCTCATATCAGTTGGTAGGGGCTCTGGCGCTCGCGACATCATTGGACTCCGAAGACCTGGAACGCCGAGACGCGTTTAACGATGGACTCGACTGGGCATGCAGACACGCAGGCGAACCGCTCGCGGCGGCGCACGCACAAGCGGTTGAGGGACAAGGCTGCCTGCGTGCGCTTCCGCCAAGAAGTTGGCGCGGGTTTCGAGAGAAGAGAGGGCGGATCAGAGTCGAACCTGCCCCATTCAGTCGCCCCCGGACATGGGGCGCAGCACACGCAGAACCGGCCTGGACCCCGCGCCGCGGCGGGGGCTCGCAAACGAAAACGCCCAACCGGAGCCGGTTGGGCGTTGAAAAGTGGTGGCCAGGGGCGGAATCGAACCACCGACACGCGGATTTTCAGTCCGCTGCTCTACCAACTGAGCTACCTGGCCGCCGGTGGGAGGGGCGCGTATTAGACCGGTTTGCCTCCCGCTCCGTCAAGCGAGCCCAAGCCTAAGTCCCTGATTCTCCGTCCGACGTGGCCGTACGCCCCCTTACGGCGAGGCTGCATCGCGGGTGATTCATCCCCGTCCGAGGCGTAGGCTGCCCGGGTAGCCGAGGTCACGAGGAGAAAGCCATGGAATCGGCGGAGAGACTCCTTCCCGGCGCGCTGCTCGATCAGTGGTGGGCGCTGATCGTGCGCGGCCTCATCGGCATCCTGTTCGGCGTGCTGGCCTTCATGTGGCCGCAGATCACGATGATCGTGCTGATCGCGCTGTTCGCGGCCTTCGCGCTGCTCGACGGCGTGACGTCCATCGCCGCGGCGATCCGCGCACGCGACTGGGGCTGGCCGCTCTGGGGCGGACTGCTCAGCCTCGCCGCGGGCGTCGTGACGATCGCGTGGCCGGCGACGGCCGGCATCGCGCTCGTGCTCCTGATCGGCGCCTGGGCGGTGGTGCGTGGGGTGTTCGACATCGCCACGGCGATCGCTCTGCGCAGGGTGCTGCGCTACGAGTGGGTGCTCGCGCTCGGCGGGCTGGTCTCGATTCTGTTCGGGGCGCTCATCCTTCTCCGCCCCGCGGCAGGCGCGCTCGCGATCGTGGGGCTCATCGCGGCCTTCGCGATCTTCTGGGGCGTGGTGCTCGTCCTCGCCGGCATTCACCTGCGCCGGATGCGCGACGAGTGGCGCCGGCTCATGAGCGGACCCACCGCGCCTTCCGCTGCGTGAGGTTGGCGGCGAGGTCGCCGATCGCACCCGCCGCACCGGGTTGTCGACGGAGCTCCGGTCACGCGGCCGTTCGCTTCTCCCGCCAGCGTTTCAGCAGCTCCTGCTGGCGTTCACGCATGGCAGCGATCTGGCGTGCCTTCACGTGACCGAATCCGCGGATGCGCTCCGGCAGACTCGCGAGCTCCACGGCGAGTGCGTGGTTGTCCTCGCGCAGGTCGGTGAGCAGCTCCTCGATGAGAGCTTCGTACTCCTCGATCAGGCGACGCTCGGTGCGGCGCTCCTCGGTGTAGCCGAAGGGGTCGAAACGGGTGTCCCGCAGGAACCTGAGGCGCGCGAGCATTCGGAAGACGTGGAAGATCCACGGACCGAACTCGATCTTGCGAGGCCTGCCGAGCCTGTCCCTTGGCGCCAGCAGAGGCGGAGAGAGAAGGACGCTGATCCGGGGCATGCCCTCGAACTGATCCGCAAGCGCGCGCTTGAATGCGCCGTCTGAGTAGAGGCGTGCCACTTCGTACTCGTCCTTGCGGGCCAGCAGCCTGAAGTATGAGCGGGCGACCGCTTTCGCGAGCTCATCACGCCCTGGCGTGCGCTGGCGCTCCACGTTGCGTGCTCGATCGACCAGTCCGCGGTAACGCGACGCGTACGCGGCGTTCTGGTAGTCCTCGAGGAACGCGGCTCGCGCGGCGACGAGTTCGTCGAGCCCCGTCGGTGGCGGCGGCGGAGTGTCACGGGAGTTTCCGAGCAGCGCGGCGACTTTCTCGGGTGCATGCGCCGCGAGGCGCCCCAGGGCAAGTGCGCGAAGATTGAACGGCACCGCCGTGCCGATCTGGCGAATGGCTTCCTCAAGGGACTCGAGCCCGATCGGCAGTGCACCTCTCTGCAGCGCGAATCCGACCAGGACCATGTTCGTTCCGATGCTGTCGCCCAGGAGCCGCTCGGCGATCCGCGTTGCGTCGATCTCGGCGACATGCTCCGCTCCGGCCGCCGACTCGATGGTGGCGATCAGCTCGTGCTCCCGGAAATCGATGTCCGGGTCGAGCTGGAACCGGGCGGTCGGAGTCAGATGCGAATTGAGAAGCACCCGGGTGCGTCCTCTGTCGATCGTCCCGAGCGATTCGTACCCGGCCGTCACCACCACGTCGCAACCCAGGATCAGATCNGCCTCCGCGAATCCGATGCGGGGAGCGGCGAGCTGCGTGCGGGATCGTGCGATACGCAGATGACTCGCGACAGCCCCGCCCTTCTGCGCGAGACCCGTCATGTCGAACACGCTCACCGCGGCGCCTTCCAGGTGCGCGGCCCTGCCGAGCACGGCAGCGACCGTCACGACGCCGCTGCCTCCGATGCCGGTGATGAGGATGTTGTACGTCCCATCGTCTGCCGCGCGCGGCGGTGGAGGCAGATCGCGGAGGATCGATTCGTCGATCTCCGCCGCGGCTCGCGCCCGCGGCTTCGTCCCACTGAGCAGCACAAAGGCCGGGCAGAAGCCGCGAACGCAGCTCAGATCCATGTTGCAGCTGCCCTGATCGATGCGCCTCTTGCGGCCGAAGGCGGTCTCGAGCGGCTGGATCGATACGCAGTTGGACTGCACCGAGCAGTCGCCGCAACCCTCGCAGACGCGCTCGTTGATGAAGACGCGCCGTGGAGCCTCGGGAAGACGCCCGCGCTTGCGCCGGCGCCGCTTCTCCGTGGCGCAGGTCTGGTCGTAGATGATCGCGGTGACGCCTGCGACGGCGCGCAGCTCGCGCTGCACCAGCTCCAGGTCTTCGCGCGGATGAACGCTCACGCCGGCCGGGATGGCGCGATTTCCGGCGTACTTGCGCGGCTCGTCCGTGACGATCGCGATACGCCGCACACGCTCNGCTGCGAGCTGCCGCGCGACATCGGCAACGGTCAGCTCTCCCTCCACGGGCTGACCGCCCGTCATCGCGACCGCGTCGTTGAAGAGGATCTTGTAGGTGATGTTGATTCCGGCGGCCACCGCGGCGCGGATCGCGAGCAGTCCGGAGTGGAAGTACGTGCCGTCGCCGAGATTCTGGAATACGTGCTCGAGCTTCGTGAACGGCGCCATGCCCGCCCACGTCATGCCCTCCCCGCCCATGTGCGTGGGCGGGAGCGTGTTGCGGTTCATGCCGATCGCGAGCGTGTGGCACCCGATGCCCGAGAGCGCGAGGCTCCCGTCCGGCACCTTCGTCGAGATGTTGTGAGGACAGCCGGAGCAGAAATAGGGCGTCCGTACCGTCGGCNGCACGCTCACGCGCCGTGCCTGCAGTGTGTTCTCGATGGCGCGCAGGCGATGCTCCAGCGCCTCGTTCGCGACACCGAGCGCGACGAGCCGTCGTCCGACGACACGCGCGATCTCGATCGGCTCGAGCAGCACGTCTGCAGGCAGCAGGAAGCTGCCCTGTGGATCGGTCTTGCCCGAGAGGCGCGGACGCTCCTGCGCAGGCAGGTTGTACAGGATGTGCGCGGCCTGCGGCTCCATGAAGGCGAGCTTCTCTTCCACGAAGAGCAGCTCCGCGTAGCCGCGCGCGAAGGCACGCAGTCCGGAGGGCTCGAGCGGCCAGATCATCGCGGGCTTGTAAACGCCAATGCCGAGCGCCGCGGCCTGCGTGGCGCCCAGTCCCAGAAGGCGCAGCGCATGCATGACATCGAGGAACGATTTGCCCGCGCTGACGATTCCGAGACGGCGAACCGGTGGATCGATCACGATGCGGTCGAGCCCGTTCGCGTGCACGAACGCCTGCGCAAGGGGCAGCCTGTAACGCGTCAGGCGAATGTCGTCGCCGACGGGATCGAGCGCCAGCCGCGCATGCACGCCATCTTTCGGGCGCTCGATCCCTTCGGGGAGACGGATGCGCACACGCTCGTGATCGACGCACGCGGTGGCCGTCGTCTCCACCGTTTCGTTCACGCACTTCAGCCCGACCCACACNCCGGCGAAGCGNGACAGCGCCCACCCGTAGAGGCCCAGNTCGAGGATTTCCTGAACCGTTGCCGGGTACAGGACGGGCACGCCGTTCGCGGCGAGCGCCTGCTCGCTCTGGTGAGCGACGGTCGAGGACTTCGCCGCGTGGTCGTCGCCGAACGCGAGCAGCACTCCGCCGTGCGGCGAAGTGCCCATCCGGTTGCCGTGCTTGATCGGGTCGCCCGAGCGATCGACGCCCGGCCCCTTGCCGTACCAGAGCGCGAATACGCCGTCGTACTTCGCCCCTGCGAGGAGGTTCACCTGCTGCGTGCCCCAGACGGCCGTCGCAGCGAGATCCTCGTTCACTCCCGGGGAGAAGAGGACGTGCGCCTCGTCGAGAAGCGGCTTCGCTCTCCAGAGCTGCTGGTCGAGGCCGCCCAGAGGCGAGCCGCGATAGCCGGTGATGAATCCCGCCGTCCTGAGGCCGGCCGCACGATCGCGGCGGCTCTGCATCAACGGCAGATGCACCAGCGCCTGGATTCCGCTGAGCAGTGTGTTTCCGGTTTCGTGTGTGACCTGATCCACGCTCTCAGTGCAGCCGCAAGCGCCAGAGGCCGACGCACCGAGGTGCGCTCCTCAGAGCGCGATGTACTCGCAGGCCACGCTCGAGCGCGGGAACGCCCTCACCCAGTCGAAGTACATGGCGAGCACGCGGTCCGAATGCGTCAGCACGTCCTGCCGGAAGCTGATGCGATTCAGGATGGGCATGTCCTCCTCCATGAGCCGCCGGCCGAACTGCAGCGACTGCTCGATCATCGCAGCAGCCACCTGCTCATCGCCCGGCTCGTCGCGCCGCGCGGTCGCCGCGCACTGGTAGATCTGCGTGCGGTTTCCGGGCAGCGACCGCGACGTGGACATCAGGTACATCATGCGCCCCATCATCTCGCCGGTGAGATGAAGCGTGTTGGTGCCGATCATGTGCACGTTCATGCGCACGTACCCCATGGTCGGCGTGACCTGCTCCTGTATGTACTGGATCGAGTACGGAGTGATGTTCAGGTCCTGTGGATTCACTTCGAGCTTCATTCCGTGCACTGCGATCAGGTGCTGGATGTCGCAGGAGTTCGAGAACGGAATGTAGTGGTCGCAGTCGAGGATCATCTCCTTGCGCGCCCGCAGCGTGAGCTGCGAGTCCGGGAGCTCGAAGGCGGGAGGATCGAAGAGCGGCTCGGTGCCGTTGAACGCCCACACGAATCCGAGTCCCTCGTGAACCGGGAAGCGGAAGAGCTTCGCCGCCTGCGGTGCTCGGTCGATCGCCGTCGCCACGCACTGTCCCGAAGTGTCGTAGCGCCAGTGGTGATAGGGACAGCGCACCGTACCGTCGACGATGTCGCCGCCGGCCAGATCCGCACCCAGATGGCGGCAGAAGGCGCTCAGCACGTGCGGCTTGCCATCCTTGTCCCGGAACGCGATCACGCGTCCGTTCATCCACTCGACCGAGAGAATCCTGCCGGGCTCGAGCTCGGACGACATGCAGATCGGGTACCAGGTCTGATCGTAGCCGCCGACTCCCTGCGGCTCGATGCGCAGGCCGCGCTCTCCCCGAGGCTGAGACTGCCCGGAATCCGCTCTGTCGATGACGACGCTGCTCATGATCGCTCCCCCTTCTTTCTGGATGCGCAGGATCCGATGCGCTCACTCCGCGATCGCGTGCTCGGCAACGGCCTGGTCCTGTGGATACATGGCGCCCGCGACGCCGAGCGCGCCGACCAGCCGCTCGCCCTCCCTGATCGGCACGCCGCCCGGCAGCAGCACGATGCTCGGCTCTGAATTGAGAACGGCTGGGAGCAGCTTGTCCTCGCTGATCATGCGCAGCACGTCGGCGGTCGAGGCGCCCAGATTGATCACTGCATACGCCTTGCGGCGCGCAACGTCCAGATTGAGCGGTCCCACGCCGTCCATGCGTGCCGCGGCAACGATGTGTCCACCCTCATCGACCACCACGGCCGCGATGCGGACAGACTGCCGGGAGGCGGCCTCGAGGGCGCGCTGCACGTACTTCTGGGCTTTCTCGAGGGAAACGGACACGGCCCCTCCTCATCGCTATGATTAAGACAGGATTGTCGTACAATATTAGCATTAAGTTCCCTGCGCAAGCGCGGGCACCCGGACCGCAGGTCCGCAGCACCGGAGCCGAGAATGTCGAGCACCGTCGAGCCCTCCGAAGCGAGCATTTCCCCCGGCGCACTGGACGACTTCCTCGCTGATGCCGCCCGGATACTCGGCTCGGCCAACGTGATCCGGACCGAGCGCGAGTGCAGGCTGTATTCCACCGACTTCAGCGAGGTCGAGCTCGCCACCGCCGCCGCCATCGTCCGTCCGCACAGCACCGGAGACGTGGTCGCACTCGTCAAGGCTGCGAACCGCCATCGCGTGCCGCTCGCGCCGCGCGGCGGCGGAATGTCGTACACGCTGGGTTATGTGCCCGCGCGTCCCGGAACGGTGCTGCTCGACATGACGGCGATGAACCGCATCCTCGAGATCAACGTCGAGGACCTTCGGGTCACGGTCGAGCCAGGCGTCACGTGGAAACAGCTTCACGAGGCGCTGCGTCCTACCGGATATTACGTGCCCTTCGTCGGTACCTTCTCGGGCGAGAGAGCGACCGTCGGCGGGGGACTCGGCAACAACGCGGTCGGACACGGCGGTACCGATATCGGCGAGCATCTCCTCGGCATGGAGGTCGTGCTGCCCGACGGGCGCGTGCTGCAGACCGGAGCGCGCGCGCACGCGCCGCGCGAGCCGATCGTGCGGGGCTACGGGCCCGACTTCACTGGCGTGTTCGTCCACGACGCGGGTGCATTCGGCATCAAGACCCAGGCGAGCTTCCGGCTCGTGCGCCGTCCGCGCGCCACGGCGTACCGCACGTATGGCTTCAGCAGCGAAGAGACTCTGGTGAAGGCGATCTGCGCGGCGGCGCGCCTCGGAACCGCGACCGAGATCTTCTCTTTCGGCGAATACCATCATCGCCTGTTCGCCGGGCAGCCCAAGCCGCCGCCGACGGAGGCCGCCGCGCTCGCAAAGGCGGTCCTCGCGAATGCTCCATCGCGCATGCGCGGCCTCATGCATCTCGGCACTCTCGCACGCGGCATGCGCTTTCTGCTGCGATGGCCCTACTCCCTCACGGTGACGGTGGACAGCCACAGCGTCCGCGGCGCGGACGAGTGCGCGCGGGAGATCGACCGGGTGATGCAGGGCCTCGGCGGTCGACGGCTGCCGCCCTCTCTCGGCATCGCATTGCGCGCTCAGCCGTTCTTCCGGATCGGCACACTGATGGTCGGACTCGACGGCGCTTCGAGCTTTCCGTCGAACTTCTCCGTTCCGCTCTCGCGCGCGCAGGAGCTCGTCGCCGAGGCCCGGGCGTTCTTCGAGGAGAACGCCGGGGAGATGCGCCGGCACGGCGTATACGTCGCGACGATCTTCATCAGCTGGAAGGGAATCTTCGGCATGGAGCCGATCATCTTCTGGCCGGACCGTCTCAACGCGCTGCGCTTCGAGACGGCGCTGCCGCAGATCCGCGAGGCCTTCGGCGGGCAGCAGGCGCGACCGGAGACGCGCGCGTACGCCGTCGATCTGCGCAGGCGGCTCGTCGACCGCCTGCAGCATCTTGCCCCCGCGCACTTTCAGATCGGCAAGTTCTATCCGTACCGCGAGGCCGTCGCCGGCCATGCCGGCTGGGATCTCATCGAGGACTTCAAGAAGCGGCTCGACCCGGCAGGGCTCATCAATCCCGGCGCGCTCGGTCTCTGACGGCCGGACGTCGCGTGGCCGCGTGAGACCGTCCGCGGACTCCCGGAGCTTCAGTGCGCGGGCGCGTCAGTCGGCAGAGCGCGGCTCGCCGGAACCTGGCGGTAACGTGAGCTGTATCCCCACGGAAGCGCAGGCTCGCGCTCCGCCGGAACGACTCCGACACGGCGCGTATACGCCTCGTAGGTGCGCACGAGCTCACCGAGCAGCTCGCCGTTCTCGCGGGACACATCGCGGAGCTCGGCGGGATCCTGCTGCACGTCGTACAGCCTCCAGGTTCCGTCGCCCCACGGGGCACCGAGCCGCAGCGCTTTCCAGCGCCCCTCGAGAATCACGGCGGAGCTTCCGTAGGACTCGGCGAACACCAGACGGCTTCCGCCGTCACCGCCTTCAGGCCGCAGGAGCCGCGCGAAGGAAACGCCGTCCAGCGGATACACGGGGCGTCCCGCGAAGCGCGTTCCGGGATGCTGCGTCCCGGTGAGCTCCAGGATCGTGGCCGCAAGATCGGCGATGGTCACGCTGTGCGTGCGCCGTCCCGCAGCGATACCGGGACCGGCGATGAGCAGCGGGGAACGGATCCCGCCCTCGGACGACACGCCCTTGTGCCAGCTGAGCGGAGCCGCGGAGACACCCGCCCAGCCCGGTCCGTACGAGACGAACGAGCGCGGTCCGCCGATCGACTCATAGGAGTTGTCGGAACTCTCGCCGATCCTGCCGGCGAGCGCCGGCACGGTTTCCATCTCGGTGGCTTCCGCGCCGTTGTCCGACAGAAAGACGACGATGGTGTTCGATGCGACGCCCCGGCTCTCCAGGAACCGCATCAGCCGGCCGACGTTCTGGTCGATCCTCTCCACCATGGCCGCGTAGATGGCCATGCGCTTCGCCTCGTACCGGCGCTCCGCCTCCGACAGCTCGCTCCAGGCCGGCAGACCCGGCATGCGTGCAGCCGGNCGCGTATCGGGTCCGATCAGCCCCAGCTCGCGCATGCGCTCGGCGCGCCGTTCGCGCAGGACATCCCAGCCCTGCTCGTAGACGGGAATGTACTTGTCGATGAGATCAGGGGGAGCGTGCAGCGGCCAGTGCGGCGCCGTGTACGCCAGATAGGCGAAGAAGGGCTGCTTCGCTTCGAGGCTCTCGGCGATGTACTCGATGAGGCGCTCGGTGAAGAAGTCGGTCGAATAGAACGACTCGGGCGGCACGACCGGACGCCCGTCCTCGAAATAGGCCTCGCCCATCACTCGCGGGCTCTTCCCGAAATGACCGGCCGCCCCATGAGTCATCGTGTACGAGCGCTCGAAGCCGCGCGCGTGCGGACCCGATTCGGGAATCAGCCCGAGATGCCACTTGCCCGTCATGAGCGTGCGGTAGCCGGCCGCGCGCAGCAGCTCGGGGAGCGTGACCACGGAAGAATTGAGATAGCCCTCGTAGCCGTGCGCGGTGTGCTGCGCGCCCTGCCGCGTTTCGGCAAGCGTCCCGAAGCCGGTGCGGTGGTTGTCCACGCCGGTCATCAGCATGGCGCGGCTCGGCGAGCACGCCGAGGCCGTATAGAACTGCGTGAACTGGAGCCCGCGGGCAGCCAGCGCATCGAGATTCGGCGTGTGTATCTCGCCTCCGAACGCGCCGAGGTCCGAATAGCCGAGATCGTCGGCGACGATCAGCACCACGTTCGGACGTTCTGCCGCGCCGGCGGTGAATGCTCCGAGCCACCCGCACAGGAGCAAGATGACGGNTCGCTTCACGTGCGCCCTCCCGAGTCCACGCATTCACGTGCCGCCGCGGAGGCCGCCCGCGGCTTCGGCCGTGATCAGGCGATCAGAATCGCCTGATCACGTGCAGACCGACCTCGCGCGGCTCGCTCGGGATGGCGATCACCGTCCCCGTGAACTCCCACACGTCGAATCCGTTCGCCACGAACTTCTCGTCGAACAGATTCCTGGCGTATGCCGACACCGTCCAGTGCTCGTCGCGCGACGTCCAGCCGATGCGTGCATTCACCAGGCTGTGCGCTTCCTGCTTGAGCGNCGGTGTGTTGCGCGCGTCCGGATAGTTCGTGCCGACGTACGAGTAGTCCGCCCGCAGCGCGAGGCTCCCTGCGGAGAACGGTACCACATACTCGGCCGCCGCCGTTGCACTCCACTCCGGCGCCTTCGGCAGCTTCGTGCTCGTGGTAACNCCGGTGATGTTGGTGGCCGCCTCGCGGTACTTCGCATTCAGATAGCCCACGCTGCCGCTTANGGAGAAGCGGCTGGTGAGGCGGGCGATCAGATCGAGCTCGGCGCCCCACAGCCGGGCCTCGCCGATGTTGTCGATGAACTGGACCGGGCTGGGGCTGTCGGGCACCACGCCGTTGGCGTAGAGCTGCATGTCCTCGTAGTCGTAGAAGAACGCGGCTCCGTTCAGCCGGACTCGCCGGCCGAGCAGCTCGCTCTTGAAGCCGACTTCGTACGACCAGAGCTCCTCGGGATCGTAGGGGCGCTGCGCGACGGTGACGCTTCCCGGACGCGCATTGAATCCGCCGGACTTGAAGCCCTGCGCGACCGTCGCGTACAGCATGACGTTCTCGGCCGGCTGGTACTTGAGCCCGATGCGGGGCGAGATGTCGTCCCAGGTCTTCCTGACTATGGTCTCGGGCACCTGGTACGTCCCCGATCCGAGGCGCAGACTCCAGAACGTGTAGTCCTTCTCGTCGCGTGTGTAGCGAATGCCCGCGAAGGCGGAGAGCGCGTCGGTGAAGTGCCACTCACCCTCGAAGAAGGCCGCGTAGGACTGCGTCTCCACGTTCGGCGCGATCAGCAGCGCCACATCCAGTACGACATTCAGCGGATTTCCGGCGCCGCCCGCGCACGGCGCGGGAATGCCCGGCGGCGGCGGGCACGACACCGCGGGGTCGAGCGGAAACAGCGGCCCGGGAAGCCCTTCCAGTGCCTCGAACGTCCCGCGCGCGAGGTACGAGTACCAGCGGCTCTCGCTCTCCTCGCCGAAGTAGTAGACACCGAGCGTGTAGTCCAGCCGGCCGTCGAACGACGAGCCGACGAGGTTGAACTCCTGGCTGAGCTGCCACTGCTCGTCGCGGTAATCGAGCTGACCGAAGTCGCCGGGACCACCGTCGTTGTCGCGCTGATTGCGCGAGTCGAACTGCCGGTAGGCGGTGATCGAGCGCAGCATGGCCCGCTCGAACTGGTGCTCGACGTGGACCGAGGCACCACCGCCCTCGAAATCGAGATGGTAGCTGCCGGTGCCGTATGTCGCGCGCGGATCGGCGGAGGAGGTCGAGGGATCCACGGGATTGCCGCTCGGAATGCCGACCAGCAGGTTCCAGATCGACACGAGACCCCTCGGGTCGTTCACGGGGTTGTAGGCGGTATTCGCGTCGGCGTCGATGCGCGTGTAGTCCGCGGAGAACAGAACGCTCGTCTGAGGCGTGGGCAGGAACTGGAGCTTCGCACGGGCGACCGTCGTGCCTTCCTCGCCGACCTTGTCGCCGACGAGCACGCGTTTCTGGAATCCGTCCTGGCTGCGGTGCGAGAGCGCGAATCGCGCGGCCGTCGAATCGGTGAGCGGCAGATTGAGGTCCGCATCGACGTTCACACGGTCGTCCTCACCGAGCATGACGCCGACCGAGCCTTCGAATTGATTGACGGGCCGCCGGGTGGTGATGTTGAGGGCGCCGCCCATCGTGTTCTTGCCGAAGAGCGTCCCCTGCGGTCCCTTCAGGATCTCGATGCGCTCGATGTCGGTCAGCTCGAGCACCGCGCCCTGGGAGCGGCCGAGATATACACCGTCGACATAGAGCCCGAGGCCCGGATCGGCCGTGGGCGCGTAGTCGCTCTGTCCGATGCCGCGAATGAAGAACACTGCGTTCGCGGCGCCGCCCACGTCCGCCGAACCGGCGGACAGGCTGACGTTGGGCGTGAAGCTCCCGACGTCCGTGAGCGCGAGCAGATTGCGCTCGCGTATCTCGTCCGCCGTGACGACCGCCATCGCGACCGGAGTCTCCTGGGCGCGCTCCGCGCGCTTGCGTGCCGTCACGACGATCTCGTCGAGCTCGTGCACCATGGCCGCGTCCCGGCCTTCCTGTGCCGGCACGATCGCCGGCACGCCTGCCCCGAGGACCGCAATGACCGCGCTGCGGACCGCCCTTCGCCGGATTCTCGCCTCTCTGCAGCTCATGCCCCTCCCCCTCTCGGCTCCGGCCCAACTCCTCAGGAGTCGGCGTACGAATATCTTGTCAGACAATCGTATCCGACATTGACTGCCTGGTGAAGTCGCGGATCCGGCGGGAAGGGTCTGCCGGACTGCAGTCCGGACGTGCACTGCGTGCGGGACGCACGGCATCCGGATGATGCTTCCGTACCGCGCGACGGACGCGGGATCAGCCGAAGGCTTCGTCGGGGAGCGCGTCGATGAGCTTTGCCGAGTGGCGGAGGTGGCGGCGCATCGCGCGCTCGGCGCGGTCGGGATCACCCGCCAGGATGGCGCTGGCGATCTCGGCGTGATC
>JGI25331J36430_1001158_pt1 | contig 14731 bp, 16 predicted proteins | sample HigsolmetaAR206D_FD_36430 | JGI IMG/M metagenome (IMG submission 36430) | reverse complement strand
CTCCAAACCAGCGCCGGCACCCACGTCCAGATCACCGCCATCCAACGCTGGACGACCTCCCGGGCCACCGTCCACAACCTCACCATCACCAACACCCACACCTACTATGTGATAGCCGGCACCACACCGGTGCTCGTACATAACTGTGGGGAAGGGCGGGATCTGATTGATGGAGATGCCCAATACCACATCATCACAGGAAACCGGACTGGCGGTGGCCACAAATGGCCGGGTCAGCCGGGCAAGACCGTGTTTCCCTCATCCTGGGATACGGATAAGATTCTTGATGGCGTAGCAGACGTGGCCACTAATCCGTCCAGCACGTGGACATGGCAAACCGGTGCGCGTGGCTCGATGTACACAAGGGCGGGCGACCCGTCCAGGGTCAAAATTGAAGGCGTGTATGATGGCGTAAATATACGCGTCATCTTTGAACCGGCTAACGACCGTATCGTAACGGCCTTCCCGATAGGATGATGTCGTGGACTTTAGGCAGGTGCAGGCCGACATACTGGCGGCTCTTGCGGATTCGCCAATAGCTTCTCCGTCCGTTGTGCAGGACGTCAAGGAGTCGGTGCGGGTGGGCGAGCTGGCTCTCGCCTTCGACACCCTGTGTTCGTGGCTGTACGAGGACTCATTGCCGATATCGCGGTTACTTTTTGAGCGATTGGTATCGCTGTCTGTTGAACTCGAAGAGCCAAGGGCTGTGGAAAAACTCCATGAGCTGGTTACCGGCTAATTGTGTCTGAATAGAAGACCCTGCTCTCGTCAGCCATTTGCGAACAAAGGTGGTGCCGGCTGTCCGTCGTGGCGGCCGGCGCCGCGTCTACCTCGACTGGTCGCCGTTCACGGAGCGTAATCGATGGGCGTGGACGTTCGCGCCGGTCGCCCTACGTTGCCGTCGCGGTTGCCGTCAGCGTTCAGGCATCCATCCGTGTCTGTCGATGTGTTTGCCGGACTGGCGGCTGGAGGTGGCGGGCCGCTCGGTGGCGTGCCGCGTAGCGGTGCGGCGGCGATCCCCGGAAGTGGTCGCTGAGGGTGATTGGTGAAGGGATCGTCACGGCCTTGGCCGGCGAATCGACCGGCGCTGAATGAGCGGTTCCGTGTTGGTGGGCGTGCGCGCGGGGCCGTAGGCCGTAGCGCGTGCGCGCGGCCCGGCGTCAGCCGGGCCGTCTTGATCCTGTAGAGCAGTTTTGAGCCAGTCGGATCTTGGTCGAGGGGCCTTGGTCCGGCTGGCTTACTGCTTGGGTGCGCGGTTGCGGCTGCTGCGGGGGCGCTTGGCGGGTGGCGGGGCCTGGTCGTCGTTGCTGGGCCTTCGGAGGTGTTCGGGTTGCTGGGCGAAGTTGCCGCGGTCGGCCTGGTATTTGATCACTTCGTCGATGAGATCGCTGTTGGTGTCGGCGTGGCGCAGCAGGTCGTGCAGGGCTGCATTTTTGTCGTCGGCGGTGCGGGCGTGGTGGTAGCGGCTGGTGATGGCTTGTTGGTCGGCGAGGTAGGCGGCGACTCGGCGTCGGAGGTCGGGGTCGTCGATGGGCTCGCGGAGAACACCGCCGCGTAGCAGGTCGAAGGCGTCGGGGTGCACGAAGGTGCCTTTGCCGGCGACGCTGTAGGTGATGCGCCGGTGTTGCAGTTCGCGCAGTGCGCGTTGGGCGGTCATGGAGGCCACGCCGTAGAGGTCGGCCATCTTGCGGGCGGACGGCAGTGGGTCGTTGGGGTTGAGGCGTCCGTCGCGGATCTGGTCGAGGATGTCGTCGACGACCTGCTGGAACAGGGCTCGCTTGTCGTCTGGGTCGTGGGCCATGCGCTGATGGTAGCCGTCATGGGCTGATCAGGCGAGACAGGCGTCACATGACACTCGTGTGCCCAAAGCTCTTGACCGTCATGGGTGTCACGTGACACCTTATGTGCACGGGACGCACGCCGCAGTGGTGTGGACCGGAGTAGAGGAGAAACAGCATGTTGGTGTTGCCGATTGATGGCAGCCAGACGCTGCTGGTGCTGGCTGTGCCGGCGCCGCAGTTCAAGGACAAGGCCAATGGTGTGGCCGCGACTGATCGGGTCACGGGTGCGCCGTTGGTGGAGGTGCCCCTCGCGTTGACGGTCGAGGGTGGGCAGCCGCAGGTGTTGCGGGTGTCGGTGCCGCAGCCGTCGGTGCCGAAGGACCTGGCCGTGGGGCAGATGGTCAAGGCGTCCGGGTTGACGTTCGTGACGGGGGAGAAGAACGGTCGGGCCTGGCAGATTTTCCGGGCCTCGGCGTTGACGGCGGTGAAGCCCGGATGATCAATCCACCTGATACTCGCCTGCTCATGGCGGTGCCGGCGGTCGTGCTGGCGGTCGCCGCACTGGCCGTACTCGTATGGCTCGGCGCGCACGCCGTGCGGTACCTGGTAGCAGGCAAGCAGCTCCGTCCGGTGCTACGCGTCGCGTGGCGGATCAAGTACACGTGGCGGCGGACCGCCCGCCGGGTCGGCCTGGTCCAGACCGAGCGGGTCCGGCCGCCGTGGTGGTCGAGCAGGCCGCCGGGCACGGTCGTGACCCGGGAGTTGATCCCGGCGGTGACGGTGGTGGCCGAGCGGTGGGGCGTGCGCGTCGACGCTTCCACCGTTGGGCGGCTGGGAGTTGAGGAGTTCACGCAGGCGGCCGGGCATCTGGCCGACGTGTGGCGGGTGTCCCTGGTGAGGGTGGCGCAAGTCCGTCCCGGCCTGGTCCGGATACGGGCGCTCCTGCACGACCCCCTCACCGAACCCGCGACCTGGACCGAATCGACCGCGGCCGGGTCGGATCCGGCGGTGTGGATCGCTGGCGTGGACGCCGACGGGCAGCCGGTGCCGATTCGCTCGGCTGGTGTGTCCGGCGTGGTGGTGGCCGGGCTGGCGGGTTACGGCAAGACGTCGTTCCTGAACGCCCGGTTCTGCCAGCTCGCCCCATCGCCGGCGGTGCAGTTCGTGCTGATCGACGGCAAGGGCGGCCCGGACTACGACGACCTGTTCACCCGCGCGTGGCTGTCAGCGAAGGACGACCCGGAGCAGGTCCGTGACCATCTGGCCCGGGTGCGGGAGTTGATGGTCGCCCGTCAGCACGCGATCCGCGCGGTGCTCGGCGTGAAGAACATGTGGCACGTCGGCCCGTCCGCCTCCTGGCCCCTCGTGGTGGTGGTGATCGATGAGGCGCACACGTTCCTGAACGAGACCAAGGGCACCGACGCGCAGTCCAAGCGCCTCGACGCCCTGGCCCGGGAGACCGCCCGCCTGGTGGAGGAGCTGATCCGAAAGGGCCGCAACGTCGGCATCCAGGTCATTCCGGCGACGCAGAAGGCGACCGGTGACGCGATCCCGACGAAGATCCGCGACAACTGCCAGGTCGCGATCAGCTTCGCCCAGCGCACCTCGGAGGCAGCCACGGCCGTGCTCGGCTCGGACATCACCAACGCGCCGGACGAGCACCCGCGCCGCCTGCAAGACCCGGCCTACGTCGGGGTGGCTTCGATGGTGGCGCAGGGTCGGCCCGGGTTCACCCTGGTCCGCACGCCGTACGTGCCGGACGCGACCGCCGATGCGATCGCCACCGCGACCGCTCACCTGGTCCGCGACCCGCTGCACCTGTTGGAAACGGGGAAGGTGGTGGCCGATGCCGTACCCCGATGACGAGTTCCCCGGGCAGAGCGGCGGCCTATTCCGCCAAGAACACTCCGCCGCGCTGCCCGGGTCCAGCCCCTATCCCAGCAGTGAGAAGGAACCACCCTCGATGATGTCACCCCACCCCATACCGGCTGACCCAGAGGGCCTGCTCCGCGTGGCGGCCTCCACCGGCCTCGCCCACCGGGTTGGCGAGTGCCGGCATCCGGTCGCCGTCGCCGGTAGCAGTTTGCTCGTCGAGCGCGGTACCGGCAGGGTCGTCGACCGCCTGGACACGGCCACCTCACCAGGTCGGGTGGTCGGGTTGCGTTGTCGCAGCCGCCGTGCGTCGGTGTGTCCGTCCTGCTCGGCGTTGTACAAGCTGGATGCCTACCACCTGATCGCCGCCGGCCTGTCAGGCGGGAAGGACACCGCGTCGCAGGTCGCCGATCGGCCCCGGCTGTTCGTCACGGTGACCGCGCCGTCGTTCGGGCTGGTGCACCTCGGCCCGGACCGGCAGGGCCAGCCCCGCCCCTGCCACCCCCGCACCCGACGTACGCCCGTGCGTCGTAGCTGTGGCCGGTGGCACCCGGTCGCCGACCCGGCGATCGGCACGCCCCTGGACGCGGCCGGCTACGACTACCCCGGTCAGGTGCTGTTCAACGCGCATGTCGGGCCGCTGTGGGCACGGTTCACCACGGAGACGCGTCGTGGTCTGGCCGCCGCAGCCGGTTTGCCTCGCGTGGTGGCGGCTCGGCAGGTGCGGGTGGCGTTTGCCAAGGTCGCCGAGTTCCAGGCCCGGGGCGTGGTGCACCTGCACGCGATCGTCCGCCTGGACGGTGCCGATGGCCCGTCCTCGGCCCCGGCCGGCTGGGCCAGCGTCGACCTGCTCGACCACGCGATCCGTGCCGCGATCCGGCGGGTCGAGGTGACCACCCCGGCCTGCCGACGGGTGCCAGCGCGGCGGTTGCGGTGGGGCCGGCAGGTCGACGTCCGCCCGATCACCCGCGCTGATGGCATGTCGGAGACGGTGGTGGCCCGGTACGTGGCGAAGTACGCCACCAAAGCCGCCGAAACGGCGGGGATCGACATCGGGCCGATCTTCTGCCGAGCCTGCGACGGCCACGAAACCAACCCCACAACGACGGTGCTGTGCCACCGGTGCGCGGGGACCGGCCGGCGACCTGGCGTCAGTCTGCGGCACCTGAGCGGGCACGTCTGCCGGCTGGTCGACACCTGCTGGTGGCTGGGCTCCCAACCCGGCCTCGGTCGGCTGCGGCTGCGCCGGTACGCGCACACCCTCGGCTTCCGGGGCCACTTCGCCACCACCTCACGCACCTACTCCACCACCTTCACCGCCCTGCGCGCCGAACGCCGCAGATGGATGGCCGACCGACGCGCCGAGCGGGCCGGCGTCGACCCGGCGGGCGTCCTCGTCGTCGGCGACTGGCGCTACACCGGACCCAACGATCTTGGGAGGTGGGAGCGTGACGCTGACCTGCTCACCGTCGCCCAGGTCATGGACCGGCTCCAAGTCTCCAAACACACCGTCTACCACCTCATCCGCACCCGACGACTCCGATCGGTGCGCATCGGCCGGTGCCGCCGCATCCCCGCCACGGCCCTGGCCGCCTACCTGCGTGAGCTGAGCGGGGAGGTGACCGGGCATGGCCGGTAGGAAACGCGCCAACGGTGAAGGCACCGTCTACCAGCGCGCCGACGGCCGGTGGGAAGGCGCCGGCTACGTCCAGGCCGCCGACGGCAGCAGCCGACGGGTCCGGGTCTACGGCGCCACCCGCAAGGAAGCCGCCGACAAGCTGGCCGTCACACTCGCCGACTCCCACCGGGGCCTACCCGCGACCGCCGACCCGACGCTCACCGTCGCCGACTACCTCACCCGCTGGCTGACCACCGTGGCGGTCCACCAGGTACGGCCCACCACCTACGCCAACTACGACACCTACATCCGCCAGTTCCTCATCCCCGCACTCGGTCACCGCCGGCTCGCCGCGCTCACCGTCACCGAGGTCCGCACCTTCCTCGACACCATCCAAACCGTGTGCCAGTGCTGCGCCCGCGGCTGGGACGCCCGCCGCGACAGCAACCACCCGCGCAAGGACCGACGGCCCCGCTGCTGCGCCATCGGCGCCTGCTGCCAACGCCACGTGAAGCCGGCGACCGTCCGCTACATCCGCGCGGTCCTGTCCGCCGCCCTCGCCCACGCCGTACGGGAGGAACTCTTGTACCGCAACGTCGCCTCCCCGGTCCGACTCCCCACCCCCGCCCGCAGCCGATACCAGCCGTTCACCGCCGGCGAGGCCCGTAAATACCTGTACGCCGCCGCGTTCCACCGCCACGGCCCGCTGTTCGAACTCGCGCTACGCACCGGCATGCGACGCGGCGAACTCCTCGGCCTGCAATGGTCCGACATGGACCTGGACGCCGGTCACCTGTCCGTACGCCGCACCCTCGCCCGCACCAAAGGCGGCATGACCTTCCAACCACCCAAAACGGAAGCCTCACAACGGCGGATCCTGCTACCCCGAGACTGCATCACCTCGCTGACCCGCTACCGCCAACGGCAGGACATCGACCGACGGGAAGCCGGCGACACCTGGACGGACCTCGGCCTGGTGTTCGCCGCCGCGACCGGCGGACCCCTCGACCCCGCTAACGTGCACCGCCAACACGAGACGATCTGCTACCTCGCCGAGGTCCGCTACATCCGCTTCCACGACCTGCGACACACCTGCGCCACGCTCCTGCTGGAACAAGGCGTCGAACTCATCACCATCAAGGAACTCCTCGGCCACGCCCGGCTGCACGTCACCGCCGACATTTACGCTCACGTCCGACCCCGCCTGCATCGCAACGCCATCGAAGCCATGAACCGTGCCCTACACCCCGACGACACCGACCCGGACGGCGACACTCCACCCGCCGACGACTGACTTATCGACCAGCGGCGCCCCGGCCAGAGCCTGATGGCTGGCCGGGGCGCCGCTACTCGCTGCGCAGTGTCGCCGAGCGTGGCCAGGCGAGGAACCGCGCGTGCAGCACCCCCGACGGGGTGTGCGGCAGATCCTCACACGCCTGGACCAGGTACGCCGACAGGTGCAGCATCAGCGATATTCGCGCGCCGGTGAACTCGGCCACGAGTTGCCGCTTGCGGGTCCGACACGGCCACGGCACCCCGCACCCCGCGCAGATCCACTGTGGCCGTACCGGCTGATGCACCGACACCCACCCCACCACCCCTCCGGCTCGTTGGAAGGGGAAGGGACTGCCGCCGACACCCGACCCAACCACTCCCAGGGCCGGCGGCAACCCCTTCCCCCTGACACCCACCAGCCCGGCGATCTACCGCAGGCGAACCGGCGAGGCCCTGCCGCCGAACCTACGAACCAGCCCCGGGCACCCCAACGTCCCAGCGGACACCAGCCCGGACACTTCCACGACCCTGGCGCGTTCCGCCGTGTCCACTACCGTGGGACGGTATGAGTCACCGCCTCCGCGCGGCCATGCTCCGCGCCCACCTCGACCCGGCCGCCCTGGCCGCAGCCGTCGGTGTCGATGTCAAGACCGTCACCCGGTGGCTCGCCGGCCGTGTCCCGCACCAGCGCACCCGCCTCGCCGTCGCCGACGCCCTCGGCGAGACCGAAGCCGACCTGTGGCCGCAGACTCGCCCCGACCAGGCTCCGGGCGCGGAGGCCACCGCTGAGGTCGTCGCCGCCTACGCCCACCGTGCCGACATCCCCCACCACGTCTGGGCCGCCCTCCTCACCGGCGCCACGAAACGGATCGACCTGCTCGGCTACGCCTACCCGTTCCTGCTGGAACTGCTGCCCAACACCATGCAGATCATCACCGACAAAGCCGCCAACGGCACCCGCGTCCGGCTCGCGTTCGCCGACCCCGACTGCCCGCACGTCGCCGAACGCGACGCCCTCGAACAGATCGGCGGCACCCTACCCGGCCGGATCCGCAACGCCCTCAACTTCTGCGAACCACTCCACGGCGCGCCCGGCGTCGAGATCGGGCTGCACACCGTGCACCTGTACAACTCGGTGTTCCGGTTCGACCACCAGATGATCGTCACCCCATACCTGTACCGCGCCCGCGGCTACCAACACCCCGCCCTGCACCTGCGCGAACTGTCCCCGCACGGCATCTTCGCCGCCCACGCCGACCAGTTCGAACAGATCTGGCAGACCACTACCAGCTACCCGAAGGAGTCGCGGTGACCGGTCGGCGCGACTACTACCACGACCCGAACGCCCCCGCAGCTAACAGCCTCGTCCCCGGCGCCGCCGCCATCGTCACCGACCAGCACGGCCGCGTACTGCTGCAACGGCGCAGCGACTCCGGCAACTGGTCCCTACCCGGCGGCGCCATGGACATCGGCGAAACCCTCCAACAGTGCGCCGTCCGCGAGGTCAAAGAGGAGACCGGCCTCGACATCGAGATCACCGGCCTGCTCGGCATCTACACCGACCCCGCGCACGTCATCGCGTACGCCGACGGTGAGGTCCGGCAGGAGTTCACCGTGACCTACCTCGCCCGCGTCACCGGCGGCACGCTGACCGTCAGCGACGAGTCCACCGAGGTCCGCTTCATCCACCCCACCGAGTTCGACCACATCCCCATCCACGACACCGTCCGACTCCGCCTCCACCACCACGCCCAACACCGCGACACCCCCTACCTCGGATAGCGCCACCCATCGATTCCCTGACCGCTGAAGGGCGCGGACGTCTCCCCAGGTTGCCGTCACAGTCGCCGTCAACACCGATAGATTTCGATGCGGCAAGTTGGCGCCACACGCGAAAGGCCAGGTGAAACGCCGTGAAAACGTAAGTCACACTGCGTGACGGGGTGAAAATCCCACACGTACTATGTGGTAGCCGGCAATACACCGGTACTCGTACACAACTGCGGCGAGGATGCGCTACAGAACTATGCGGATTCCCTTCGACCCGGCGCCGCCAAGAAGGGTCCCCACGTGGCGGCGGAGTACACCTCGCCGTCCGGCAACACCTATTATGGGCACAACGGCCATGGACTGTCGCCGCAGCCTGGCGGTGCTTTGGAGCGAGCACTTAAGGATTCGGTCCACCATGGCGGATGTGCAGAGGTCATGTGTCTAAATTCAGGCAGAGGCTGCTGAAGGTGCTGCCGGAATTGTAGGTGGATCGATGAGGGCTGTACGAGTGTGCGGTCTCAACTCACAAGGCAGTGCACACGGCACTCCCATCAGCCCCTGCCCGAATGCGTGTCAACCTCTACTGAATATTCTAAGGATTAGGGCAGAGTAAGGTCCTGCTAGTTTGGGATGGGTTGGCGGGCTGGCGCTGTTGGTGTCGCCCGCCGACCTCGTCCTGGCCCGGTCTACTGGACTGGGACCAAGCTTTCGATGCTCGAAGGGTGGGAGATCATGGCTGTAGTCGGTCTGCCCTCGTGGCTACCGGATTGGGCGGGGGCCGAGGCGGAATCGCGGAAGTTGGATGTTTCGGCGCTTCGCCTGCGCGCGCAAGAACTTGTAGACTTGGTCTTGACCGAGGACACAGAATATCTCGACGCTTTGCCAGCGAGTATCGAATCGGCCATCGTCACGCCCCTGGGCGTTCTGTCTGATTCGCTTGACGAAGGGACCGATGTCGAGGTAATTGTGGCGTCGCGATTGGTGCGGCGGGCAATTGACCCTTTCTTGAAAGAAGCTCCCGAGGAACTGCGTCGTTTAATTGGCTATCTGCCGTTCCCTGTAGGTCAATGATCGGGTTAGTTGGAATCGATCTCGGTGTAACGNCGAGCGTTCGGGCCTGCCGTGGCGATGCCGCTCCGCTGTGCGCCGCTGGTTGTAACTGTGCGCCCCGGTTGCTGTCGCGGCTGATGTCAGACACGCGGAACACATGCAGATGTATCAATCTAATGCCAAGGTCGGTGCAGAGTGTGTGGCTGCTCGTTGGCACGGCGCGTAGCGGCGTGGCGTCGATCCCCGGAACCCGGTCGCGTGGGTTAACCCGTGATGGGATCGTCACGGCCTTAATCGCTTCGACTGGGAGGCGTCGCTTGGTCGCACTGGTCCTCGCGTGGGCGCGTGCGCGCGGGCCGTAGCCCTGTAGCGCGTGCGCGTGGCCCGGTGTCAGCCGGGCCTTCTTGATCTGGTGAAGCAGTTTTTTGGCCCAGTGGCTCCGTCGGCTTGGCGGGCTGCTGGGCTACGCCTTTGGGGTGCGGCCTCGTCTTGGTGCTGGCCGGCTCGCGGGCCCGGTGCTGGTGGTGCCGGCGGCTGGTCCGAGGTTGGCCTCGTACGCGGCGAGGTCGTCGGCGAGGTTGGTGTGTGCTTGTTGGAGGGTGACGAGTTCTTCGATGGCTTGCCAGGCGGCGGCGGTGTCTCTGTTCATGAAGGCGTCGACGATCTTGCCGCTGATGCGGTCGCGTTCGAGTAGGTAGAGGGCGAGGCGCCGGTTGAGTGCCGGGTTGTCGCTGATGACCGGCGTCTGGGTGGTCGCACCGATGGGGTGGCCGTCGGCGTCGGTGCCGATGCGTTCGGGCGCCTGGGGGTGGACGAAGGTGCCCTTGCCGACGACGGCGTAGGTGAGGCCGCGGTGTTGCAGCTTGGGTGCTCGCTGGGGCGACGCCGCAGTTCAAGGACAAGGCGAACGGGGTTGCCGCGACGGACCGCGCTACGGGTGCGCCGTTGGTGGAGGTGCCCCTGGCGTTGACAGTGGAGGGTGGGACTTCGCAGGTGTTGCGGGTGTAGGTGCCGCAGCCGTCGGTGCCGAAGGACCTCGCGGTCGGCGAGTGGGTGAAGGCGTCCGGGCTGACGTTGGTGGTGGGGAAGAAGAACGGCCGGCCGTGGCAGATCTTCCGCGCGTCGGCGTTGATGGCGGTGAAGCCTGGATGACGACCATTGATTCGGCTCATCTGAGGTTGCTGACCGTGGTTCCCGCCGTGCTACTGGGCGTGGTGGCCGTCGTGGTGGTCGTCTGGTTGGCCGCGCATCTGGTGCGGTATCTGCTGGCCGCCGCCGAAGTCCGGCCGGCGTTGCGTGTCGGTTGGCGGATTCGGTGGACGTGGCGGCGTACTGCCGTGCGGGTGGGTCTGGTCCAGACCGAACGTGTCCGTCCGCCGTGGTGGTCGTCCCAGCCGCAGACGGTGGTGGTGCGCCAGGAGTTGGTTCCGCCGGTCCGGGTGCGGGTGCGGCGGTGGGGTGTTGAGGTCGACGCCTCGACGGTCGGCCGGCTCGGCCTGGTTGAGTTTCAGGACGCCGCCGGGTATCTCGCCGATGCGTGGCGGGTGCCGCAGGTGCGGGTGGCGCAGGTCCGTCCGGGTCTGGTCCGGCTGCGGGCGTTGCTGGTCGACCCGCTGACCCAACCGACCGCCTGGGATGGGCAGGCCGCGACCGCCGACCACGTGCGGACGTGGTCGGCGGGTGTTGACGCTGATGGCCAGCCGGTCACCGTCCGCTCGTCCGGGGTGTCGGGGGTGGTGGTTGCGGGGCTGGCCGGTTTCGGTAAGACCTCGCTGCTGAACGCGCGGTTCTGTCAACTCGCGGCGAGTCCGGCGGTGCAGTTCGTGTTGATCGACGGCAAGGGCGGCCCGGACTACGACGAGCTGTTCCGTCGGGCGTGGCTGTCGGCGAAGGACGATCCGGAGCAGGTCCGTGATCATCTGGTGCGGGTGCATGAGCTGATGACGGGCCGTCAGCGGTGTATTCGGGCGGTGCTCGGGGTGAAGAACGTGTGGCATCTCGGCCCGTCCGCCTCGTGGCCGCTGGTCGTGGTGGTGATCGATGAGGCGCACACGTTCTTCAACGAGTCCAAGGGCACCGACGCCGAGTCGAAGAAGCGCGATGCGGTGGCGCGGCAGACGGCCCGGTTGGTGGAGGAGTTGGTGCGCATGGGCCGCAACGTCGGTATCCAGGTGATCCTGGCGACGCAGAAGGCGACCGGGGATGCGATCCCGACGAAGATCCGGGACAACTGCCAGGTCGCGGTCAGTTTCGCGCAGCGCACCAGCGAGGCGGCCACGGCGGTGCTCGGCTCGGACATCACCGGCTTCCCGGATGAGCATCCGCGCCGGTTGCAGGACCTGGCCTACATCGGGGTGGCGTCGATGGTGGCCGAAGGCCGGCCCGGGTTCACGCTGGTCCGCACCCCGTACGTCAGTGACGAGGCTGCTGACCGGATCGCGGCGGACACTGCCGGACTGGTGTGCGACCCGCTGCGGCTGCTCGCCGAGGTTACCGGGGTGGACCGTCCCGGTGATGATGACAGGGAGGGCGGCGGCTCATTCCGCCAAGAACACCCCGCCGCTCTCCCCGCAAGCAGCCCTCCCACGAGTGGAGAGGAGCTGCGCCGATGATGCCATCCACCGCTTCCACCCCCGACGTCGTCGAACGCTACGAACAGGTCCTCGGCATGCCGATCGGCACCCCACACGACCCGGTCCGCCTCACCCACGAATGGCTCATCGGCGACCCACCCGTCCCCCGGCAGCTACGTGCCGGGCGTCGAATCGGCACCGGGCTCATCGAATCGCTGGAAGGCCGAGTGATCGAACTGCGGCACCTCGACGACACCGTCGGTAGCCGCACCCTGCTACCCGTCATCCGCGCCGAACTCGACCAGGCCGAACACCTCGCCCGCACCGGCTCCTACACCGACGTACTCGGCAAGCGGCTGTACACCGTGATCGGTGAACTGGCCCAACTCGCCGGTTGGGTCGCCAGCGACGCCGGCCACTACCCCGACGCCCAACGCCTCTACCTGTCCGGCGTCACCGCCGCCGAAGCAGCCGGCGACCGAGCACTGGGCGCGCAACTGCTTTCCAGCCTCGCCTACCAGATCACCAACGTCGGCAGACGCGAAGACGCCCTCCTCATTGCCCGCTCCGCCGTAACCGGCGCCCCCGATGCCAGTCCGCTCGTGCGGGCGCTGCTGCTGGAACGCCTCGCCTGGGCCGCCGCCCGCCTCCGCGACACCGACACCACCCGCCGCGCCCTCGACGCCGTCAACGACGCCTACGACCAGCGCTCCGACGGCGCCGCCGAACCCGAATGGGTGTACTGGCTCAACCGCGCCGAGATCGACGTCATGGCCGCCCGCTGCCTCATCGAACTCGGCACCCCAGCCGCCGCCGAACCCCTGCTCACCCGCGCACTCGCCGCCTACAACCCCGACCACGCCCGCGAAGTCGCCCTCTACCAAACCTGGCTCGCCGAAGGCCACGTCAGAGCAGGCGACCTCGACGCCGCCCGAGAGGTCCTCGCCCGCATCGACACCACCGCCATCGACGCGGGCTCTTCCCGCCTCCAACGACGCGTCACCGCCGTCGACCGCCTCATCGACCGCCGCGCACAGAAGAAGCCCGCCACCAGCCGGCAACCGACCGAGTAGACGCCCGACTGACGTCACGCCCCGCGCCCTCAGCTCGGCGTGCGCCCGCGTTGCTCTCACGGCTGCGGTCAAAATCGCCGCCAATCAATGGGCTGTCGGCGGGTGGTTGAGCGAAAGCCCAGCTCCCTGCCAAGATCGACGCCGTGACCTCGCCGCGGCCATCGTAGCGAGGCCACACCTACTATGTGATGGCTGGCACAACGCCGGTCCTCGTACACAACTGCGGCGGAGGGTTTAAGAACGGCATCTCCGCAGACGAAATTGATGACATTAATCGCAGCTTCGGTGGCAGGCGCGAACTCAATGGATCTGCCGCTAACGCGCTGACCAATGCATCCCGTTACAATAGTTTCTGGGAGAAGTTGGCAGTGTTGGTGCCGGATATTGCGGGTTCCCATATGTATGACAACAGAAACAAGCGTACGGCCCATGCGGTTGTGTCGGAATTGATGCAGAGGAAAAATATCATCAGTGGACCGAATTCCGATGAACTGTGGAGTGTGGTCGCCCGGGTGAGTAACTCTAGAAAGAAGGGCCATACCATGGACGTTGGCGAGATCGCAAGAATGTTGAGGGGCTTCTAGTGCTTGAGACCGGGTTTGGCCTGCCAGAACTCATGGAGGATCTTGGTCGCCATGGCGTGACCATGCTTCTGAAGGTCGACCATGAGCGCCTAGGATTCGGGCAAAAACCTTGGACGGTCGTGCTTTCTGGGCCGGCGCTGGGTGATCTTCGGTCAATCCATTCAGACTTTCATACTCTACGAGAGGCGCTAGAGTATTGCCTTCCCAGGCTGCGAGACCTGCCGGGGGACTGGGAATGGCTGGAGGGGTATTCATTATATTAGTTAGCCTCGATCATTCATCGCTGATGTCGGCCGCCTCCGTCCCGCGCCTGTGGTCGCTGGTATTCGATGCGATCCGGTCGGGGGCATCGGGTGGGCCGTCCGTCGCGGTGGTAGGCGTGGTCTTCTTGGGTTTTCCGGTCGTCGGGACTGGGCTGAGTGGGGTAGCCGGGGCGGGGATGGCCGGGATTCGGGTGAACGTGGTGGTGGTCTGGTCTGCCCCCGGGGCCAGGTCGGTGGGATGCGTGGTCGGTGGCGGCGTTGGCCTCGGGTGAGGCGGGCGGCGGTGTGTGGCAGGCGGTAGCGCGGTCGTTTCGGTTCGGCTTTGGCCGGTTCGCCGTCGAGGGTGAGTAGTTGTAGCCAGGCGATCGGGTCGTTGGCGGTGGCCGTGATCTGGCACCAGGCGGTGTTGATGGCGAACTCGCGGGAGGGTAGCCGGCGCAGGCCGGTGTCTGTGGCGCGGCGGATGCGGTCGTCGACGCGGACGTGGGCCCATTGTGTAGCGCCAGCCGTCGTGTTCTTCGAACAGCGACAACTGTGTGCCGGGGTGTGGCCGTCGGACGCACGATCACCCGCATGCCGGGCGGCCAGCCGGTCAGGGTGGGCAGGCTGGTCAACTCTGCGACCTGTGCGCCGTCGCGGATGCCGCCGTCGGCTGCCAGGGCCGGTGACCAGGCCGACGCGAACCGGTCCCTGGCCTCGATCATCCTCGACACCGCCTGGCACGTGCTCAAGGAGTTCATCGGCATCAACGACGCGATCAACTGCTTCGGCGGTGACCTGTGGGCCTGCGGCAGCCTGATCATCGGGGCGATCCCCTGGGGCAAGGTCGCCAAGATCCCCAGCGTTGTCCGGGCCGTCAACCGGACCATCGC
>JGI25331J36430_1001153_pt1 | contig 14747 bp, 17 predicted proteins | sample HigsolmetaAR206D_FD_36430 | JGI IMG/M metagenome (IMG submission 36430) | reverse complement strand
AAACAAGAAAGGTGTTTTTCTGTCAAGAACGAGATTTTTCGATAAGAAATCCTAGCTCCATCAAGGCTTAGCACAGATTTTCAAGCTGCGAAAGTTGAGTTGTTAAATAGACGCTTTTTGTTCATTAATGAACAAATCAATTAACTGTTAATTGTTTTTAAGGGGGGGTGACCTTAACAATGGCCAAAGTAGATAGAAGAATAGTCAAAAGCCAAGAAGCGATAAAAAAAGCTGTGATTGAACTGATGTCTGAAAAAAATTTTGATGAGATTACGATACAGGATATTTCCGACAGGGCCAATGTTAGCCGAGGAACCATCTATCTTCATTACTTGGATAAATATGATCTGCTGGATAAGCTCATCGAAGAACATATTAACGAAATGAGGGAGATATGCGAATCGACATCTGAAATGGATTTTAAAGATGCGAATCTGCCCTGGTTCGAATATCTCGAAAGGAACTATTTATTCTTTTCGACGATGTTGGCGAGTAAAGGAGCCCCTTCTTTCCGTAGACAGTTTCTTGAGTTTCTTACCGAAGAGTTCAAGGATGAAGTTGATGTAACACAAGGGAAAAATCACGGATTAAACGAAGATGTTATTCTTCAATTTATTGTTACTTCATATGTAGGGATAGTGGAATGGTGGATTACAAATGGAATGCCTTATCCACCTCATGTCATGGCCGAACAAGTAGGGATTTTGTTAGAGAGGAATCTGTAAAATGAAAAACCCCTGACGTCCTTTTCTATAAAAAAAGAATCAGGGGTTTTGTTTGGAAAAGCTTTTGTTGAATCATTATGAGTTCCCTAAAATAGGACCTACTACAGGATGGGGAACATAAGGTTCTTCCAAATACGAAATTTCTTCAGGTGTCAATTTAATCGACAGAGCACCTACGGCATCTTCGAGATGAGAAATTTTCGTAGCACCGATAATAGGTGCTGTTACGGGTTCTTTCTGCAGCAACCAGGCAAGTGCGATTTGGGCTCTTGATACACCGCGTTTTTTCGCGATTTCCGCTACCCGTTCCACAATAAGTCGGTCGGTATCTGCTGTCGCATCGTATTTGGATTTCTGAACTTGGTCGGTTTCGGAACGATGTGTGGTTTCCGACCAATCACGTGCCAATCTTCCTGATGCAAGCGGGCTATATGGAATCACACCGATTTTTTCTTCTTTACATAGCGGCAGCATTTCTCGTTCTTCTTCACGGTATATGAGGTTATAATGATTCTGCATCGATACAAACCTGGTCCATCCATTTTTCTCCGCTACATGATTGGCCTTCAAAAACTGCCATGCGAACATGGCGGAAGCACCGATGTATCTTGCCTTTCCAGCCTTCACAATGTCATGCAATGCCTCCATCGTCTCTTCAATGGGAGTATGATAATCCCAGCGATGAATTTGGTACAGATCGACATAATCTGTTCCAAGACGCTTAAGACTTTTGTCAATTTCGCTCATGATATGCTTTCGGGAAAGACCTTTTCCATTTGGACCTTCATGCCTCGGGAAATAAACCTTCGTAGCAATGACAATTTCATCTCGATTTGCATAATCCTTCAGAGCCCGTCCCACGATTTCCTCGCTTGTTCCGTCTGAATAAACGTTCGCCGTATCAAAAAAATTGATACCTAATTCAAGAGCTTTTTTAATAATAGGTCGACTGCGTTCCTCATCAAGTACCCATGGATGATGCCACCGCTCGGCTACCCCAAAACTCATACAACCAAGGCAAAGTTTGGATACATCCAATCCTGTATTTCCAAGTTTTGTGTATTCCATTTGAATAACCCTCACTTTCTATTAGGTCCAACAAATTTGCTCTCTGTTTATAATTATAAAAATAAACATAATACCTACAATTGTTAAATCAGCACAATTTGTTTATTAATAAACAAATCGATTAGAATTGTTCATTATCAGTATGAAATTGACATTGTATAGTGGGATGGTGGATCACGCTTAATCAAAGAATTTACATAATGAGAAAGCAACTGTTTAGTTGGGGATCTGCGGTTCATTGTTTATTACTATTTGCCAGGATTCGTGTCATCAGGGATCACATGATTAATAATATCAAGGTAGTGATTTGCTTTGTCTTCCAAATATTTGACTCTTCGTTTCGCTTCCTCTAACTGAGCCAGAGCAACGGCTTTTTGTTTCAAAATGATTTCATAGCGTTCGTGAATGGTTGAATCGCCTTCCAAACACAAATCTACATAAGTTTTGATGTCTTTCACTGACATACCACATTGTTTTAAGTATTTTATACCCCTAAGCCAATTGATGGATTCGTCATCAAAAAGACGATTATTATTTTTGTCACGCTGTACACTTGGAACTAATCCCTTATCCGTATAGTAGCGAACGGTATGTTCAGTCAGATCAAGTAGTTTTGCCACTTCTTTCACAGTATACATTGCAAGACCTCCCTCGAAAAAATTTATATTAAAGTTACTAACAACGTCTTGACTTCGTGTTACTCGAAGGTGATAGACTTATACTAGCCTAAGTTGCTGAACTTGTAAATCCCAACAACAGAGGATGTAAAAAGGGATAAAAATGAATGTTTTGACAGGAGGATCACAAATGCAAAAAGTAATTTTGAACAATGGTATTGAAATGCCTATACTCGGTTTTGGTGTTTATCAGATTAATGATGCGGATGTATGTGAACAATGCGTTTACGATGCTCTTATGACAGGATATCGTCTGATTGACACCGCTGCGGCTTATCAAAATGAAGAAGCAGTCGGCAGAGCAATCAAACGGAGTGGCGTGCCAAGAGAAGAAATTTTTGTAACTACCAAACTCTGGATTCAGGATGCTGGTTATGAAAGCACGAAGAAAGCATTCGCAAAATCACTGGAACGCCTGCAACTGGACTATTTGGATTTATATTTAATTCACCAGCCATTTGGCGATGTATATGGATCTTGGCGTGCTATGGAGGAATTGTATCGCGAGGGAAAGATCAGGGCCATCGGAGTAAGCAATTTCCAGATGGATCGTCTGATCGATCTGATCATCCATAATGAAGTCATTCCTGCCGTAAACCAGATCGAAACGCATCCTTTCTGCCAGCAAATAGAAAGTGCTAAATTTATGAAAGAGCACAATGTGCAGATCGAGTCCTGGGCACCTTTTGCTGAAGGAAGAAATAACATCTTCCAAAATGAAGTTTTAGTATCAATAGCTGAAAAGCATAATAAATCCGTAGCCCAGGTGATTTTACGTTGGTTGACACAAAGAGGAGTTGTTGCGATTCCAAAGTCTGTTCATAAGGAAAGAATCATTGAAAACTTCAATATCTTTGACTTTGAATTAAGCCAAGAGGATATGGAGACAATTGCTACGTTAGATACGAAAAAGAGTTTGTTCTTTTCACATAACGATCCTGAAATCGTGAAATGGCTCTGTTCGCGTAAATTTGATATTTAATGCTCTTAAAAGGCAACGAAATAAAGTACAGAAAACGAATTAGACAAAGAGGAGATAACACGGACTCCTCTTTTTCTTTTTGCACGATGGTATACTGGAAAACAAGGGAACGAGTTTATAGTTTGATCAGGTATCCTTATGTAAAACGAAAGAGGGCGAATATGTATGGAAATCATACCAAAGGCCGAGCCGCAGAAAATTCCGTTTCAGGTGTTTGAGAACTCCATCCCGAACGAAGGAAAATGGGAATTGATCGATGGAGAGCTTTTGTTTTCAGATGAAGAGATGCGTAAAGTCATCCTCATGCTGGTAAGCCAAATCGGGTTAAAAAAACTGATCGACATTCTTCCCCATGAATCAAGGGACGAGCTTGAAAGGCTTTTAAGGGATAAAAGTTGAGAGGGTTTGAAGGGCATGAGTCTAAGAGATTTGGCGTTTGTACACCTGTTAACTGAGTTGACCCACTATGCCAGGGAGAACCAGTCGGGAACGGTTTTGCCCCGAACGCTGGTTAATATCGAGGAGAAAGAAGTTGCGGTCATTCCCGATATCGTCTTCGTAAAGAGAGCAAGAAGCGAACTCATCCAGAAAAACAGGATTTGCGGCGTGCCTGATCTGGTGGTTGAAATCGTGTCGAATCCAAGCCATCGTGACAAACTGATGGGCAAAAAGAAGGATACATATGCCCGATGTGAAGTTCCTGAATATTGGGTGGCGGATCCATTTGAAAAAGCGATTAGGAAGTATGTGCTAAATGAAGGGGTTTATCAGGAAACGGAAAAATCGCGGCTGTTTCCCGACCTGCAGGTACAGTTGCCTGATAGTTGAAAAGGGTTGAAGGTTGCACAGGGATGAACAGGGATGAAGGTAATAAAAGGGAGTTGCTTAAACACAAAATAATGGCAAGAGAAGCCTTGGAAATTATCAATAATGAACAGAGTTGTTCATGCCAAGGGGACTAGCAGGGCAAAAAATCCAGATACGTGATGGTATCTGGAGGAGGAGAGTGTTATGAAGGAAAGTTTTCAAGTAGTTACTTCAGTTTTCTTTTGATTTCGCGTTCCAGTTCCTGATGTATTTTTCTGACGGCACGGTTGAGTTCGCTTTTGATACGGGCTTTTGACATGGATGACGTAAGTTTGATTTTCACTTTAGCCATTAGGCAGACCCCCATTATGAAATCTAGTTTTTACCTTTTTTTGACTGTGACAAAACAGAACCAGCAAGCTTCTTGGTTGTATCACTGTACCTGTCACTCTTCAAAACCTTAGATGCTAATGTCGCCATCTTGTCAGAAGACACTTTGTTATGACCTTTGGTTGCCATTCAGTCCCTCTCCTTTCCAGATCTTATCATTTGACTTGATTATATAACACTATATATTGTGTGTCAAACGTTTGTTCTCACTATATATAGTAAACATATTGAGAGAAAAAATTGCTGGTTAAATGCAAGATATTGTGCCACGGAAATATTGGGTGACAGTCCATTTGAAAAACGGTTAGGGAATATAGGTTGACGGGACTTATCAATAGATGGAAATATCGAGGATGGTTTCCAGACCTGCAGGTGGGGTGAAATTACGCACAAGTGCCTCTGAAGAAAGCAACTTGGAAGCGGCCATAAATGCATAAAAGGTATGAAGCAATTATTGAACTGTTTTATATAAACTACATAAGATTCGTAGACGTTTGGGCAAAATCGCGGCTACAAGTATGCAAAATTTATGAAAAGGATATTAAAAATTTATGCAGATCCTTCATAAAAGATATACAGGCTCAGGAACATGGGTAAATTATCCACAAAAAAACAGACGGTTCTGTGGATAAATTGTATATAAGACTCCCTTTCCCCTTCAAACTTTTTGCCTACCAAGCAACTTCAGCAGGAAAATTTAATAAAAGCAAGCGTTGAAAACCTGCAATAGGCCAGATAAACTGATATTAAAACATCATGCAAACATTCGTTCTGATGAGGAGCGGATATAAATGCGAATATTATTTTTGCCAACGTCAATTTCAATACCTGCTTTTCCCAGGGGCATCACTCCAGAGTGATTGGAGTCGATGCCCCTTCAATTTTTTCGATTGAATTAAGAACATAACTTTATCCAATGGAGGGAGATCGGCATGAAGATCCGATGCACCAGGCATTTTTTGAAACGTTGCATTGAACAGAATCTGGATCCCAAGGACATAACCAATTGCCTGAAAGAAGAGATGCCGAAAATCCAGGGGATCGCAAAGTGGAGACTGCAAAATGGCGTCGAAATCGTTGTCGATGGGATGGAAAATCGGCTTGTTCTCATTACGGTGGTTGGCGTGGAGAAGCGAAAACGGGGGATATACGGACGAAACAAAACCTTCAAACTGGAACGGTCATTTGCCATGCCTATCGAGCTGGAGTGGGTGGAGGTAGGTTGATTGTGAATGCGGCTCAACCCTTTCCAGAGCTCAGTTGGTCATGGACACGAAGTCAAACGTTTCTGAATTGCAAGCGATGGTATTTCCATGCCTATTATAGCTCCTGGGGAGGCTGGCGGCGTGAGGCGTCCAATCTCTCAAAGCACGCCTACCGTCTGAAACGACTTGTTACGCTTGACCAATTGTTCGGGATTTCGGTGCACAACCAGATTCATCGGATGATTGACGAATCTCAAAAAATGACCGTCGAAGAATTCACTACATCCGTCCGAAAAGCGTTGAACAGGGCGTTCTGGGATTCAAAATACAAACGGGAGGAGTGGTACGAACAACCCAGCGACATCGACATGTTGCATGAAATGTATTACGATGGAGAGCTTCCTAAACAAAAAATCGAAGAATATCGGGAGCGGATGACCGTTATCGCCAACCATTTGCTGTCGAGTCAAACCTTCATGGACATTTTTGACGGAAAGGGAAAAAGGATTAAGCTGATCTCATCCGAGCGGTTCCGATTATTTGAGATGGAAGGCGTTAAAGCGTGGGTGGTCTTGGATCTGGTGTTTCAAGACCTGGAAAGCGGAAAATTTGTTGTCGTCGATTTCAAGACAGGAAAACCCTCATCCAGTGATAAGGTGCAGTTGCTACTTTATGCCCTATTCCTTAAAGAAGCGTTTCACCTCCCAGGGCTAGATCAAATTGAATTACGGAATGAATATTTGGCAACAGGAAAACATGCTTCGTTTACGCCTNGACAAACTGATCTGGAGTNCGTGCAGTCGTTGATTCNAACCAGCGTGAAGGAAATGAAGGCCTACTTGCGTGTTCCAGAACAAAATGTGCCATTGGACATGGAGAGGTTCGAACAAACGAAAAATCGGGCGATCTGCCGCAGGTGTGCGTTTCGGGAGTTGTGCGGTGGAGGGTGAAGGACGTTGTGAGGTATAAAGGGCTGACATCATTGACAAGGATGGCAACGCTTAAGATATGTTGATACCCAATATAACAGGTTTCCCGACTGGGAATCAGATGGAAAGGAAGGAGAAATGTATCATGCATGAAGACATGCTGAAAGACGTGGAAGTGTTGGATGAAGTAGATGAGGAGAAGGAAGGCAGTCTTACGGTTTCCGATAATTTTGGAATCATGCTGAAACATTATCGGAAAATCAAAAATCTGTCTTTAAAGGAACTGGAAAATCTGTGCGGAGTGTCGGCTTCATACATTAACAGATTGGAAAGGGGAGAAAGGAGATCACCGAGTATTTCTGTTATATTGAAACTGGCGGGGGTATTAGACATCCCAAGTTCAGTACTGTTAGCGGCGATTAACATCAAGGAACCACAGGCTTTCGAAAAAATCACTTTGTCCGAACTTTTAATCAAGCATGAATTTCTGTTGAATGGAAGAGAGCTCACCAGAGAGGCAAAGCAGAATCTGCTCAAAATTGTCGAGCACATTGCCCAGTGCCAATGGAATTCGGACACGAAAATTCATGACATCTATGTCTTGGCAGAGTTGGTTGACCAATTCAAACTTGCGGTTTGAAAAACATTGCGATGGGAGGGACGAATGTCTCTCCCTTCTCAGTCATGATGAAAAAAGGTGGGAGTACATTGCCGAAACAACGTTCGGAAAAAGAAATGATTTTAAACCTGTACTTCAAAAAATATCCTGATGTGCTGGAACGTATCCTGGGCGTTGACCTGACTCAAATTGAGCTGGAAATTCCGCATGGTCGGAAGAAAATTGATTTTTATGCCGTCTCCAAAAACAAACGGGTAGAAGTTTTTGTTGAAAACCAACTGACGCCATCCGATGAAGCACATTTGAAAGAAAAAATCATGCCCATTCTGCAGAGCTTGCAAGAGGGCATTGTAGTGTGGACCGCTCTTCGTTTTGATCAAAAGCATCTTTCGGCAATCAAAACATTTCTGAAAGCCAATCCGCAGAAATACGTGAATTTTTATGGATTGGAGCTTCATCCTGATGTGATGCAGGAGATTGAGATATTGAATCATATCGACGCATTGGATATATGGCCGAATTTATGGCGGATAAACAAGGTTGGACAGCCGCTGAACATGGTATATCGGCACGAGCAAATGCCCAGCATGCATGTCGGGAGAGTGTATGTGGGCGAATACCGATATGATTTTAATCGGGTGGAGGACGTGAAAAAGTGCCTGATGGAGTATTTGCAGAAACATATAGCATTCCTTCCAAATATACACAAATGCAAAAAGCATTCGGAACACAGTTTGACGATTAGCCTGGGTGCGGGCATCGGTGGTGCAGTTTATCAGCTCTCATGCCGAAATCAGCAAGGGAAGGCATTTGTGGGAATTCACTTTGATAAAAGCCGTGAGGACATGTATCGAAGGTTTTGCCTTCACAAGTCCCTCATCACGAAAAAAGTGCATCCAAACATTGTGATGGAGAACCGCTCACTCAGGGTATACTTCGAACCCTACGCGGATTTGTTTGACACGATGGCGGAAATCAAGGATGTGCTGGAGAAATTCATCCAATTTTTCTCGCCATACTTGCATGGTTCGGTTGCGGAGATTCCAAATGATTTGCCTGGCGATGCTGGGGAAGAGAGAAACAATAAAGGCTTGCAGGGGAAAGTCGTTGAAGAGGTGATGAGAATCGACAGAGAATGGTTGAGATCGTCGATGATTGACTCAAAATTGGCAGAGATCTTGTTGGAAGAAGTCACGGACGAAAGGGCATTTTTAGCCAAACAGGAACGATTATCGGAGTATCTTATCAACCGTTTCTAAATCTGACCACTGAACCGCCTGTGTGGGCGGTTTTAATTTAATTTTCATGATATGATTCATATTTCCTTGGCTTGTATTGCACCAAAAGTAAGAATAAAATAGGATTTGAGTAATAATGAGGCCTGGTATGAGGTGTTCAGTTTGGAAATTAAACTTTTTTATAAGACTCAAAGAGAATTGGCCAATGCATTAAACAGAATTATTGATGCATATTGGAAAAATGAAATCAGTGAAGAAACCCTCATAAGAAGCATAACAGATATTTATTTAAGCAACCAAAGGAAGTTCCTGAAAGAAGACGATTTTACTACCGTTCTGAAACAACAGTGCGGGAAACGGCGACTTGAGGTCGTTGAACGGATATTAGAAATGAACGGAATGTTAAAGGATGGTCAAACAGCGACTGGATAGAAGGAGTTGTATCATGTCTCAAGAATTAGATTATAGTGCGACTTTAACTGGGGCTTCATTCCTGTTTTATGAATTCAAACAGGTCGTAAGTCTTGCGGAGCAAGGCTTTACTGAGGCGGAAATAAAAGAAAAGGTGCTGACCGATAATTTGTTTCAGTACAAAATAAAATCAAGTCTAAAACGCAGCCTCCCCTCGGTTCTGCGTAGAGTAAGCGTATTGGATGCCACGCTTAGAAAATTGGTTCTGACGGACTCTTTCGACTCAGGGAAAATCATTAACCTGTATGCCATTATGAAAACGGACAGGCTCTTCTATGAGTTTATGAATGAAGTCGTCAGGGAGAAACTTGAAGCGGGCAATTTTCTTCTCGAAAAAAAAGATCTAAACCAATATTTTGCGTCTAAAGCAGAACAGGACACAGGTGTTGCAAGCTGGACGGAACAAACAGTAAAAAAACTGAAGCAAGTGTTTGTGAAAATCTTATTGGAATCAGGGATTCTCAAAAACAAGAAAACAGGGGAATTGACCCGTTTGCTGATGGATGAACGATTGAAAAGGCACTTGATAAACATTGGAGACATTGCCTATATAAAGGCAATGGGGGAATGAGCGTGGGAATATCATGGCGAATTTGAATAAGCGGCTGGATAAAATTATTCCAAAGATAAAAGAGGACAAGTTCATCCAAGGCAGGGGTCTCGGCAATGAGATCAGTTTTTATGTGTTTGATTACGAGCCTGAACATGAATTGGTGGTTCGGGACTACATTCAGCACATCAAGAAAGAATTTAGTCACGAAGGTTCGAACCGAAAAATTATTGAGTTTGACCTTTACAAAATGCTCATTGAGATTGCGAAAGAGAAGCGGATTTTTGAACGGATTTTTCAGATGGAGGAGAACCAGGGGAAAGATGCTTTATATAAGGCGATGACAAATTTCGCCAAACCCGAAATCTTCCTTCAAAAAATAAAAGAACAGATACAGGATCATAATGTTGTGTTCATCACGGGAGTCGGAAAGGTCTATCCTTTTGTACGATCCCATACCATACTCAATAACCTTCAGGAGATACTGGATAAAATTCCTGTCATCTTGTTCTTTCCAGGCAAATACGATGGTTTGTCTCTTCAATTGTTTGGTCGATTTAAGGACGACAACTATTACAGAGCATTCCGATTAGTGGATTAAATTACAGGGGGAAGTTCCGATGCTGATCAAAGACATGTTTCAGAAAGATATTGAGCGAAACATAAAAGGTGTTATTAAGGTCGCTCAGACTGATGAGGAAAACATTTATCAGGAACTTGACGAATATGTCGTGACTAGAGAACTGAACAGGCACTTATCCAAATTTTACGAGAATTATCAGCAAGGAATCGACGGGTACACCGATAAAATGGGTGTGTGGATTTCAGGGTTCTTCGGTTCGGGTAAGTCCCATTTCTTGAAAATCCTTGCTTACCTTTTGGAAAACAAAAAGGTGAAGGACAAAAGAGCGATTGATTTCTTTATGGACAAAATTCAGGACCCGTTAGTATTTGCCAATATGAAGCGTGCGGCTGATGTCGAAACGGAAGTGATCCTGTTCAATATCGATTCGAAGAGCCCTCTGGATAACAAGTCCAAGGAAGATGCGATCCTTCGGGTATTTATGAAAGTGTTTTATGAACATCGTGGTTTCTACGGTGACATTCCAGGCGTTGCTGAAATGGAGAAGTATCTTACAAAAGAAGGCGTGTACGAGGACTTTAAACGGGAGTTTAAAGCCCTGGCTGGAGAAGAATGGGTTGATCGCAGGCATACCTTTTGGTTTGATGCCGATTTCGTCATAGGGGCATTAACGAAAGTGACATCAATGTCTGAAGAGTCGGCCAGGAATTGGTTCGAGAATGGCGTAAATAACTATGAAATCAGCATTGAAAAGTTTGCCAAAGACGTAAAGGAATACATAGATCAAAAAGGAGATAACTTCCACTTAATTTTCCTTGTCGATGAAATTGGGCAATACATTGGCGATAGCCGTCAATTGATGTTAAACCTGCAAACGGTGGCAGAGGATCTTGGGACGTACTGCAGAGGTAAAGTCTGGATCATAGTCACATCCCAAGAAAGCATCGACAGTATTGTGAAAGTGAAAGGTGACGATTTCTCTCGAATTCAAGGGAGATTCGATACGAGGCTGTCCTTGTCTTCTATCTCCGTTGATGAGGTCATTAAAAAGCGGATTCTTCTGAAGAAAGAGCATGCCGCTGACATGCTCAAACTACTCTATCATGAGAAAAGTGCGATATTGAAGAACCTCATTAGCTTTAAAGATAGTACGGCTGACCTAAGAGGATACGAAGACGAGAAAGAGTTTGCGGACGTATATCCGTTTATTCCTTATCAGTTTAAGCTTCTCCAGAACGTGTTTGAGCAAGTGCGTAAGCATGGAAGTTCAGGGAAGCACTTGTCTGAAGGGGAACGTTCCATGCTGTCCGCTTTCAAAGAGGCTGGACTTCGGTACAAGAACGCCCAAGAAGGCATTTTGGTTCCTTTCTATGCATTTTACGATACGATCAAAGAGTTTCTGACCCCTTCCATCGCAAGGGTGATTGAGGGTGCATATGAGAACCCAGCGTTAAAAGATGACGAATTTAATATCGATTTGCTCAAAGTCCTTTTTATGATCAAATACATTAAAGAACTGCCAGCGAACATTGATAACATCGCAACACTCATGGTGACAAACATCGATGAAGACAAGCTGGCACTTAAGGCGAAGATCGAGGTTGCGTTGCGGAAGTTGATTTCGCAAACCCTGATTCAAAAGAACGGGGAAGTCTATATTTTCTTAACCGATGATGAGCAAGATATCAATCGTGAAATCAAGGGCATGAAGATTGATGAAGATCTCATCAAGAGAGAACTTGCCAACTATATTTTTCAAGACTTGTATGACGAAAAGAGGTATCGGTACTCGCCGCAGTATCAGTTCTCATTCAACCAAAAAATGGATGAGAAAAACTATGGAAATCAAACTTCGAGTATCGGAATTAACATCCTCTCTCCTTTGTCCGATCATTATGCCAAATCCGATCAGGAATTAATGCTGATGTCTTCAGGTAATGGCGAGATGATCTTGAAGTTGGGAGGCAGTGATGCCTATATCGAAGAAATGGAGGAAGTTCTGAAGATCGAAGAGTACCGAAAGAAAAAGAATCCCGCTCAGCTTCCTGAAAATATTCAAAATATCTTGAACAACAAACAAGCAGAAGCAAGGGACAGAAGACGAAGAGTGCGTGACATGCTAGAGGAAGCGATAAAAAGCGGTGTGTTTTTCATCAACGGTGACAAAGCGGAAATCAAAGGGTCTTCCGTAAAAGACAAAATCAATGCCGCATTCCATAAACTCGTGGAGAATGTTTATACGAAATTAGGGTATGTTAAGACATTCTTAGAATCAGAGAAAGATTTGGTTTCGATTTTAAGAAGCAATGAAGAGCAACTTACCATAGATGGATCGAAGCAAAATGCCAATGAACTGGCTGTAAAAGAAGTGTTTGATTTCATCAGCTTACAAGACAGCATTCAGAAGCAAGTCCGCGTAAAAATTCTTTTGGATCGTTTCAGCGACAAGCCTTATGGATGGAAGCCTCTTGATATCGCAGGTCTAATCGCCGAATTGATCAAAGAACAAAGAATCAGGATTCGCTATAATGCAGAATACTTGGAACCTGAAGACGGCAATATGGTTCATGTTTTGACTAAAGCAAGCGAAGTAGACAAAGCGATCGTTATCAAGCGTGTGAAGGTGGATGAGTCCCTTCTGAAAACAGCCAAAAACATCTGTAAACAAGTATTCAATAAAACGGATCTCGCTGACGATGAAGACGGGCTGATGAAAGACATTCGTCATCTTATCGACCAACAAGTTGCGGAAATCAAAGCTCTGAAAAATCGTTATGAGGGCAGAAAATATCCTGGAAAAAGCCTTCTGGATAAGGGTCTTGAATACTTTGGCGAGTTTACGAGGGGAATGGACAATGTTTCGTTCTTTACTAGGCTTCGAGACCTTGAAGATAATCTGTTGGATTGGGAAGAGGACTTTTCCTACGTTAAGAGTTTCTTTGAAAACCAGAAAGATATTTTTGACAAAGGGCTTCATGCTTACGAGAAATATAAGGACAACAGCGTTTATTTGACCGATGGAGAGATCGAGGATTACGCCGCTAAATTACAGGAGATTTTGACGGATCCACTTCCTTACAGGAGAATTAAAGAGATTCCCGAATTGGTCAATAAGATAGACGAGGCAATTCGGAGGGTACTGGATGATAAAAAGCAGGCGGCGAAAAATGCGATCCAATTGGATCTTGACCATCTTCTGTTGCGTTCGAACCATGATGGTGTTACGGATGAAACCAAAAATCGCATTCAAACTTTCTACGATGGGTTATTCCAGAGCATCGATCATTTTACCGATATCTTTAAGGTGGATGCGACAGTAACGCAAAGTTCCACTTTCAAAGAAAACATGGATATTCGATTGAGCCGTGAAATCCAAGAGTGGAACAATCGAGAGAAACCAGTGATCAATGATGGAGGGGTTTCTTTCGGAGTTGATACGGTTGTTGTCCAAAAAGAAAAGGTAAAAATCAGCAACTTGATTATGGATAAGACCCTTAAAACCGAGGAAGACGTGGACAAATTGCTTCATTCCCTTTCTGTGAAGTTGAAGCAAATTATCCGAAGCAATAAACAAATTGAATTTGTGGAGTAATTTAGGTGCCGTGGCATTCGCCGCGGCACATCAAATAATGAAAATACGGGGTATACGGGCTGGTGAACAATCAGTATGAATAAAACAGCGTTAAAAAACTTTGCAACCAATGCACGAAGAGAGCTGATCAAAAAAGTCGAAGCAAAGGCACTGAAAATCGGGATTACCGAAGAAAACATTAAGAAAGCACAGATCGAAAGTTCGGATGCCATTTATATTGATGGTAAACAGCTTACGATCACAGAAAAGAAACAGCGGGATAAGCTCATCCAACGAATCAAGGATATTGGTTTTAAACAAGTGGTTGAGGAAGTTGCCTATACCTGGTTCAACCGCTTCATCGCATTGCGATTTATGGAAGTAAACAATTATCTCCCGACAAAAGTCAGGGTACTGTCTTCTAGCAATCCTGACAGCACAGAGCCTGACATTATTAAAGAAGCTTTGTCGGTTCATTTGGACATTGATAAAGAACTTGTGTATGAGCTGAAAGTAAACAATAAGACAGAGGAACTTTATAAGTATTTGATCATTAAACAATGCAACAGTTTGAATAAATACCTTCCTTTTCTCTTCGAGACAATTGAAGACTATAAAGAGATTCTTTTTCCTGAAGGATTGTTGGCAAAAGACTCATTTCTGCGTGAGATGACCGATACTGAGAAGATTCCAGAGTCTGATTGGGAAAAGGTTGAGATCATCGGATGGCTATATCAATACTATATTTCCGAAAAGAAGGATCAGGTTTTTGCAGATCTTAAAAAGAATATCAAAATCAGCAAGGAGAACATTCCTGCCGCAACCCAGCTCTTTGGACTTTCCCCAAACCTCTTTACACGGAGTTAAGACCAACGTAACTTTGTGTAAAGGGGTTGTGTTTTGTATGGTGCGGAAAAAGTATGACAAAGCCT
>JGI25331J36430_1001149_pt1 | contig 14780 bp, 18 predicted proteins | sample HigsolmetaAR206D_FD_36430 | JGI IMG/M metagenome (IMG submission 36430) | reverse complement strand
CGTGCCCGGCCGCGGCGGGGCGCGGTGCACCGGGCAGGCGGGGGCCGCCGGCGGCAGGCGGGCCGGCTGGGCGGCAGAAGGCGGCGGGCGTGTCGATGTCCATGGCGGTTCGCGTCGGATGGGCCGGCGGCGCACGCCGGGCACGTCGCGGGCGTGGGTTCGCGTGGCAGTGTATCGCGCCGGCAGTGTACAGCGGTACTACGATTGCACGATGCGCCGCGGGCCGCGGCCGGTCGGCGCTAAAATCCTTCTTTTCGCCCGCCTCTTCTTTTTATTTGCCATGTCCCCTTCCCGGCCCGCCGACGCGTCCGTTGCGGACGCGCACGATTCGCCCATTGCTTCGGTTCCCGAGATCGTCGCCGAGCTGCGCGCCGGCAGGATGGTCATCTTGGTCGACGAGGAAGACCGCGAAAACGAAGGCGACCTGGTCATGGCCGCGGAATTCGTCACGCCCGAGGCCATCAACTTCATGGTCACCCACGCGCGCGGCCTGGTCTGCCTGACCCTGACCGAGGAACGTTGCCGCCAGCTCGATCTGCCGCCGATGGCCGCGCGCAACGGCACGCGCTACGGCACCAACTTCACGGTATCGATCGAAGCCGCGCACGGCGTGGAAACCGGCATTTCGGCCGCTGACCGCGCCCACACGATCCGCACCGCGGTCGCCCGCGACGCCAAGCCGGAAGATCTCGTCCAGCCGGGCCATATCTTCCCCGTCATGGCCGTGCCCGGCGGCGTGCTGGTGCGCGCCGGCCATACCGAGGCGGGCTGCGACCTGACCGCGATGGCGGGCTTGACGCCGGCGGCGGTGATCTGCGAAGTGCTCAAGCCTGATGGCACGATGGCGCGCCTGCCCGACCTGATCGAATTCGCGCGCGAGCACGGCCTGAAGATCGGGACCATCGCCGACCTGATCCAATATCGCAACGAGCACGAATCTCTGGTCCAGCGGGTGGGGCAATGCCTGATGCAGACCCCTTGGGGGGACTTCCATGCCGTGGCCTACCGCGACACCGCCACCGGCGCGCCGCACCTGGCGCTGGTCCACGGCAAGGTCGAGCGCGACCGCGAGACGCTGGTTCGCGTGCACGAGCCGACCTCCATGCTGGACATCCTCGACAGCGGCAGCAGCCAGCATAGTTGGGGCGTGGCGCAGGCCGTGCGCGCCATCCGCGAGGCCGACGCCGGCGTGCTCGTGTTGCTCAATTGCCAAGGCGACGCCGGCCTGCTGTTTTCCCAGTTCGAAGCCTGGGGCAAGTCGGTCGGGGCCGCGCCCGCGCCGCGCGAAGGCGCCCGGATGGACCTGCGCACCTACGGCATCGGCGCGCAAATCCTGCGCGACCTCAACGTCGGCAAGATGAAGCTGCTTGCCCGTCCGCGCAAGATGCCCAGCATCGTGCCTGGCTTCGGCCTGCAGGTCACCGGCTATATCGACTCTCCCCAATCCTCCACCGAAGAAGGCAGTGCACCATGAACCCCTACACCATAGATCCTGATTTGAACGGCGAAGGCTTGCACATCGGCATCGTCCGCGCCCGCTTCAATGAGGCGATCGGCCAGGCCGAGCTGGATGCCTGCCTGAACGAGCTGGCCAAGCTGGGCGTGGACGAACGCGACGTAATGGTCGTGAGCGTGCCCGGCGCCCTGGAGATCGGCGTGACGCTGGCCAAGATGGCCGATTCAGGCGAGTTCGACGCGTTGATCGCGCTGGGCGCGGTCATACGCGGCGAGACCTATCACTTCGAAGTCGTCTCCAACGAAAGCGCCGCGGCGATTTCGCGCGTGGCGCTGGAGACCGGCGTGCCGGTGGCCAACGGCGTGCTGACGACCGACACCGACGAGCAGGCCGAGGCCCGCGCTGCCGAAAAGGGCCGCGACTGCGCCCGCGCCGCGGTGGAGATGGCCAACCTGCTGGCCGCGCTCGAGCCCGAGGCCGATGAAGACGACGAGGACGACGACGAGTTCGACGATGACGAAGAAGATGACCGCGACTGACGGCGCGGCCAGCCCCCGCAGCGCCAGGCGGCGCGCGCGCGAGTTCGCCTTGCAGGGTGTCTACGCCTGGCTGCTGCGCGGCGGCCAGGGCACCGAGGACGCCGGCGAAATCGACGCGCACCTGCGCGACGAGGAAGGCTTTTCCGAAGCCGACGCGGCCTGGTTCAAGACCTTGCTGCACGGCGTGCTGCGCGAGGCGCCGGACCTGCGCCAGCGCTTCGCGCCCTTCGTCGACCGGCCGCTGAAAGAGCTTTCCCCCGTGGAGCACGCCATCCTGCTGATCGGCAGCTACGAGCTCGTGCACCACATCGAGGTGCCGTACCGCGTGGCGATCAACGAAGCGGTGGAACTGGCCAAATCCTTTGGCGGCACCGATGGCTTCAAGTTCGTCAACGGTGTGCTGGACAAGCTGGCGGCCGTGGCCCGGCCCGACGAGGTGCGCGCGGCGGGGCCGCGGCGCTAGGCCCTGGCCGTGCCGTCCGAGTTCGACCTGATCGGCCGTTACTTTGCCCGGCAGGCGCCTTCGGGCATGCTGGGCGTGGGCGACGATTGCGCACTTTTTCCGGTCGCGCCGGGCAAGCAGGTCGCCACCAGCATGGATTTGCTGCTGGAGGGCCGGCATTTTTTGCCCGATGCCGATCCGCGCGCGCTGGGCCACAAGGCGCTGGCGGTCAACTTGTCGGACCTGGCCGCCATGGGGGCGCAGCCGATCGGCTGCCTGCTCGGCCTGGCACTGCCGCGCGCCGATGAATCCTGGCTGGCCGCCTTCGCATCCGGCTTCCTGGAGTTGGCGCGCGCCCATGAGTGCCCGCTCCTGGGCGGCGACACCACGCGCAGCCAGGCGGGCCTGGCCATCAGCGTGACGGTGTTCGGCGCCGTCGATCCGGCACGGGCCCTGCGCCGCGACGCGGCCCAGCCGGGCGACGACGTCTGGGTGTCCGGTCCCTTGGGCGCTGCGCATGCGGCGCTGCAGCTCGTACTGGGCCGCTGGCCGGCCGACGGCCGGCGGCTGGAGTCGCTGCGCCCGGCGCTGGATGAACCGCAGCCCCGTGTCGCATTCGGCTTGGCGCTTGCGGGCGTGGCCCATGCCGCCATCGACCTGTCCGATGGGCTGTTGCAGGACCTCGGGCACGTGCTGGCAGCCAGCGGCTGCGGCGCGTGCTTGCGCGAAGCCGATATTCCCGTCGATCCGCGGTTGGACGGGTTGCCGGCCGACCGGGTGCGCGAGGCGTTGCTGGGCGGTGGCGATGTGTACGAGCTGTGTTTTACCGCCGCGGCCGGGCAGCGCGAGGCCGTGCTGCAAGCCGGCCGGCGCTGCGGCCTGGTGCCTGTGCGCATAGGCGAAATCACCGCCTCGCCTGGCTTGCGCGTGGTCGATGCGCAGGGCCGGGACCTGCCGGACTTGCCGCGCGGTTTCGATCACTTCGGGCCGGCCGCCTGAGCGGCCCGGCCGATGGCGCACCGGGCCATGCGTGACAAGGAGTCTTCATGACCTCGCCTGACGATTCCAGCCAGACCCCGACCTCATCGACGCCGCCTGCCGGCGCCCGCGGCCATGACGCATCCTCGGCCAAGGCGGCGCCGACGCTGCGCTGGATGTTCGGCCACCCCGCGCGCGTGCTGGCGTTCGGCTTCGGCGCGGGTTTGCTGCGCCCCGGCCCCGGCACCTGGGGTACGCTGGCGGCCTGGCTGCTTTGGGTGCTGGCGCGGGCGGACGCTGCGCCCGCTTGGGCGGTGGGACTGTTCCTGCTTGCCGCGCTGGCGCTGGGCGCCGCGGCCTGCCATCGCACCGGGCGTGACTTGGGCGTGCCGGACCACGGCGGCATGGTCTGGGATGAAATGGTGGCGTTTTGGCTGGTGCTATGGCTGATACCTGGTACGCTGCCTGCCCAGGTGCTGGCGTTCGCATTGTTTCGCCTGTTCGACATCGCCAAGCCGCCTCCCGTGCGCCAGTTCGATGCGCGCTGGAAAAATGGCTTCGGCGTCATGTGGGACGATTTGCTGGCCGCCGGCTACACGTTGCTGGCGATGGCGGTGCTGGTCCGCTTGGGAGTCCTTCCATGATCGATACGCAAATCCAAGAACTGGCAGAGCGCCTGGGCCGGGCGCTGCAGGCGCGCGGCTGGATGCTGGGCACGGCGGAATCCTGCACGGGCGGGCTGCTGGCCGGTGCCATTACGGCGGTCGCCGGCTCCAGCAATTGGTTCGACCGCGGTTTCGTCACCTACAGCAACGACGCCAAGGTCGAACAATTGGGCGTGGCGCCGCTGATCCTGGCGCAGCACGGCGCGGTCAGCGAACAGGTCGCACGCCAGATGGCGGTCGGTGTGTTGGCGGCTTGCCCGGCGGCGCACGTGGCCGCGTCCACCACCGGCATCGCCGGCCCGGGCGGCGCGGNGCCTGGCAAGCCGGTCGGCACCGTGTGCTTTGGCTTCGCCCACCGCAGCGAGGACGGCCTGGTGGTTTTCGCCGCCACCCGCCACTTCGAAGGCGACCGCGCGCAGGTCCGGCACAGCTCCGTGGCCTACGCGCTGGAGGGCCTGCTGCAGCTTAGCGAACGGCGTTGATCGCGTCGCGCGTGGCGCGCGCCGCTTCGGCCGCCGCCTCGCGCCAGTCCTTCCCCGATCCGGCGTACAGGATCGCCCGCGACGAATTGATCATCATCCCCGTGCCGGCGCGGTTGCGCCCGGCGTTGACCGTGGCCATGATGTCGCCGCCTTGCGCGCCGATGCCCGGTACCAACAGGGGCATGTCGTCGCCCACCAGGTCACGCACCGCGGCCAGCTCATTGGGGACGGTGGCACCCACGACCAGTCCGCACTGGCCGTTGGCGTTCCACCGGGTTTGCACGAGTTCGGCCACCCGCAGGTACAGCGGCCGGCCGCCCTCGGTTGGCAGTGCCTGTAGGTCGGCCCCGCCCGGGTTGGAGGTGCGGCACAGCACGATTACGCCGCGGTCGGGCCATTGCAGGTAGGGCTCGATCGAATCGGTTCCCATGTAGGGGTTGACGGTCACGGCATGTGCTCCGTAGCGCTCGAACGCCTCGCGCGCGTACTGCTGCGCGGTCGGACCGATGTCGCCGCGCTTGGCATCGAGCACGATGGGCAGGTCGGGATGGTTGGTCCGGATGTGCTCGCACAGCGCCTGCAGCTGGCCTTCGGCTGCTTGCGCGGCGAAGTATGCGATCTGGGGCTTGAAGCCGCAGGCATAAGGGGCGGTGGCGTCGACGATGGCGCGGCAAAACTCCAGCACCCCATCGGGCCGGTCCTTCAATTCGGCGGGCAAGCGGGCCGGATCGGGGTCGAGGCCCACCATCAGCAGCGAGTTGGACTTGGACCAGGCGTGTTCGATGCGTTGTCGGAAATTCATGGCTGGACGGCTGTCGGAGAGCGCGGAACCCGCACTATAACCAACCGGCTGCTGCTCAATGCAGCTTGACCCGCGGGTGCGCGCGCTTCATCAGCAGGCGCGCCAGCGCCAGCGAAGCGGTGCGCGACAGGCCGAGCACGGTCTGGTGGTGCATCAGGTGCAGGCTCATGTACATCATGCGCGCCAGCAGGCCGGTGACGAACAAGCCCCGGCCGGTGAGCTTGCCCATCAGGCTACCCGCGCCAGCCTGGTGGCCCAGCGATACCAGCGATCCGTGGTCGCGGTACACGAAGGGCGTGTCCGGCGCCGGCTTGCCGCGGATGCGCGCGGCCAGGCGGTCGGCCAGGTAATCGGCCTGCTGGTGTGCGGCCTGGGCGCGCGCCGGCACCGTCCCGTTCTCGCCCCATGGTGCCGCGGCACAGTCGCCAAAGGCATAGATGTCCGGGTCAGGCGTGCGCAGGCAAGCATCGACCTCGACTTGCCCGATGCGGTTCAAGGGCAGGTCCAGGCTGGCCAGCACCGGCTGGCCTTGTATGCCCGCAGCCCACATGCACAGGTCGCTTGCAAAGCGTCGTCCGTCGGATGCGATCACACTGTCGGCGGTGACTTCGGCGATGCGGCAGTCAGTGTGCACGCGCACGCCCAGCTCGGTCAGGCGCTCGTGCGCGGCCCGCGCGATGCGCTCGGGCAGGGCGCCCAGCAGCCGCGGCCCGCCTTCTATCAGCGTGATCACCAGGTCGCGGTCGGGGCGGAAGGCCGGCAGTCCGTAGGCGCCGATGACCCGGCCGGCTTCGCGCAGTTCTGCGGCCAATTCCACGCCCGTGGCGCCGCCGCCGACGATCACGACGTTCAGCGACGCAGAAGGGTCGCGGGCCTTGGCCTGGTCGACCTCGACCATGGCCTGCAGCAACGCCAGGCGGAATGCCTCGGCGTTGTCCGGCGTATCCAGCGTGACGGCATGGCGCTCGGCGCCGGGCGTGCCGAAGAAGTTGGATGTACTGCCCACGGCCAGCACCAGCGTGTCGTAAGGCAGCGTGCGGGGCGGGATCACCGCCTCGCCGTGCGGCGCCTCGACGGCGGCCAGCCGCAGCGTGCGCGTGCGCCGGTCCACCTCGAGGAGGTTGCCCAGGACGAAGGAGAAGTGGTTGAGGTTGGCCAGCATGAGGTAGGACAGGCCTTCCTGGTGGATGTCCAGGGTGCCTGCGGCCGCCTCGTGCAGCGACGGCTTCCAGATGTGATAGGGGCGCGCGTCGACCAAGGTGACGTGGGCGCGGCCGAAACGGCGCCCCAGCCGGGCGGCCAGGATCAGCCCGCCGGCGCCGCCGCCGACGATGACGACCCGGTGGGGGGCACCGCGAGAGGAGGCATCGCTCATGCCTGCAGTGTGCCTTGCGCGCGGCGGCAAGGGCGCGTCAGCTCGTATCGGGCGGTATCAGCCCGTGAAGCGGTCGACGGCGACTGCTGCCCAGATGCCGGCGGTTAGCAGCAAGGACAGCAGCACGGCCGCGCTGCCCAGGTCCTTGGCGCGGCCAAGTAGCGGGTGGGTGTCGGTCGACAGGGCGTCGGCCAGCGCTTCCACGGCAGAATTGAGCAGCTCCACGACCAGCACCAGCACCATGGGCGCGATCAGCAGTGCGATCTCGACGGGAGTGCGTCCCAGGAAGAAAGCGCCGGGCACGAGTGCCGCCGCCAGCGCCAGTTCCTGCCTAAACGCCGCTTCGTGCCGCCATGCCGCGCCCAGGCCCTGCAGGCAATAGCGCAGGGCAGGAAACAGGCGACGCAAGCCGCCCGAGCTTTTACGGCCTGGCTGGCGGGGAGGGCGGGACGGCGTCATGGGATGGGTATGGCAAGGGCAATGGGGGGCGGAAAACCCCGGAAAATCGCCGGGTGCGCCAGGCCGGCTCAAGCCATGGGCGCGCCTTGCGGCGCCGATGCCCCGCGGTCCAGCGCCGCGGCCTGCATGGAGAACTGCCGGGTCAGCACCGCGCCGAAGAAAAACAGCATCGACGAATAGTAGATCCACAGCAACAGCGCCACGACCGAGCCAGCTGCGCCGTAGGCCGAGGCCACGCTGCCCTTGCTCAGGTACCAGCCGATCACCCACTTGCCCACGAGGAACAGGGCCGCGGTCACCACCGACCCGGGGATCACGTGGCGCCACGGCACCGACACGCGCGGCAGCAACTTGAAGACGACGGCAAACAGCGCGGTCACCACGCAGAAGGAGAAAAGGTTGGACAGCCCGTCGGCCAGCGTGGCGAAGGCCGAATGTGACCAAAGCTCGCCGTAGTAGCTTCGCATCGCCGCCAGCGCCGCATTGACCGCCAGCGACACCAGCAGGAATAGCGCCAACACCAGGATCAGGCCGAATGCTCGCAGCCGCGCGCGCACGAGCTGGCTAAGCGCCTTGTCATCCGAAGGCGGGACTTCCCAGAGCTCGTCCAGGCTTTGCTTGAGCTCGTTGAAGGCCGTGGTGGCGCTAAAGAGCAGCACGCCGATGGAGATCAGCGCGGCCAGCAGGCCGCTGCCCGACTCGTGGGCGCTGGCCAGCACGATTTGTATGACTTCGGCGCCGCGCTCGCCGATCAGGTCCCGCAGCTGCCCGACCAGCTCGGCGCGCACGGCATCCTCGCCAAACACCGCGCCTGCCACGGCGATCACCAGGATCAGCATGGGCGCGAGCGAAAACACCATGTACAGGGCAAGCGCCGCCCCCTTGCTGGAAGCCCGCTGGCGCGACCATTGCATGGCTGCGTCGACCAGCAGTTGCTTGTAGCGGATGCGGTGCAGGTAGCGGATCATCGGCATGGGCACTTCCAGGCAAGTCCGAAGGCTGCGGATGCGCTTCATCATACCGCCCGCCGCGCGACGGATGCGGACAAAGGAAAAGCCCGAAGGCGCAAGCCTTCGGGCCGAGTCGTCAAGCCCCGGAAGGACCGGGGCGAGGCTGAAGGGGCTTGGATTAGAAATCCATGCCGCCCATGCCACCCATGCCGCCGCCGGGCATGGCGGGCGCAGCGGGCTTGTCCTCGACCAGTTCCACCACCGCGGCTTCGGCCGTCAGCAGCAGGCTGGCAACGGAGGCAGCGTTTTGCAGCGCGGTGCGGGTCACCTTGGTGGGGTCCAGCACGCCCTGCTCGACCAGGTCGGCGTATTCGCCGGTCGCGGCGTTGTAGCCGAAGTTGCCCTTGCCTTCGAGCACCCTGTTGACGATCACGCTGGCTTCTTCGCCGGCGTTGGTCACGATGGTGCGCAGGGGCTCTTCGACGGCGCGCAGGATCAGCTTGATGCCGGCGTTCTGGTCAGGCGTATCGCCCTTCAGGTTGGCAATGGCCTGCTTGGCGCGCAGCAGGGCCACGCCGCCGCCAGGCACCACGCCTTCTTCCACCGCAGCACGCGTGGCGTGCAGGGCGTCCTCGACGCGGGCCTTCTTTTCCTTCATTTCGACTTCGGTCGCGGCACCCACGCGGATCACCGCCACACCGCCGGCCAGCTTGGCCACGCGCTCTTGCAGCTTCTCGCGGTCGTAGTCCGAGGTGGCTTCCTCGATCTGCACGCGGATTTGCTTGACGCGGGCTTCGATGTTCTTGCTGTCGCCGGCGCCGTCGATGATGGTGGTGTTTTCCTTGGCCACTTCGACGCGCTTGGCCTGGCCCAGCTCGGCCAGCGTCGCCTTCTCGAGCGTCAGACCGGTTTCTTCGGAGATCACCGTGCCGCCGGTCAGGATGGCGATGTCCTCGAGCATGGCCTTGCGGCGGTCGCCGAAGCCGGGCGCCTTGACCGCAGCGGTCTTCAGGATGCCGCGGATGTTGTTGACCACCAGGGTAGCCAGCGCTTCGCCTTCGACGTCCTCGGCGATGATCAGCAGCGGACGGCTGGCCTTGGCGACTTGTTCGAGCACCGGCAGCAGGTCACGAATGTTGCTGATCTTCTTGTCGTAGATCAGGATGAACGGATCGTCCAGCGCGGCGACTTGCTTGTCGGGGTTGTTGATGAAGTAGGGCGACAGGTAGCCGCGGTCGAACTGCATGCCCTCGACGACGTCCAGTTCGTTTTCCAGCGACTTGCCGTCCTCGACGGTGATCACGCCTTCCTTGCCGACCTTGTCCATCGCGTCGGCGATGATCTGGCCGATCGAGGCATCGCTGTTGGCCGAGATCGAGCCGACCTGGGCGATTTCCTTGCTGGTGGTGACCGGCTTGGAGATCTTCTTCAGCTCTTCGACGGCGGCGGCCACGGCCTTGTCGATGCCGCGCTTCAGGTCGATGGGGTTGAAGCCGGCGGCCACGTACTTCAGGCCTTCCTGGACGATGGCCTGGGCCAGCACGGTGGCGGTGGTGGTGCCGTCACCGGCGTTGTCCGAGGTCTTGGAGGCGACGTCCTTGACCAGCTGGGCGCCGATGTTTTCGAACTTGTCCTTCAGTTCGATTTCCTTGGCCACGGACACGCCGTCCTTGGTCACGGTGGGGGCGCCGAAGGAGCGTTCCAGCACCACGTTGCGGCCTTTCGGGCCCAGGGTCGTCTTGACCGCGTTGGCCAGGATGTTCACGCCCCGCACGATGCGGACACGCGCCTCGTCATTGAATAGGACTTGCTTGGCAGCCATTTTTCAGCTTCCTTGTTGAATGCGTTCGTAATTACTGGATCACGGCGAGGATTTCTTCCTCGCGGATGACGAGCAGCTCTTCGCCGTCGACCTTGACGGTCTGGCCGGCGTACTTGCCGAACAGCACCTTGTCGCCGACCTTCACGTCGACGGGCAGGACCTTGCCGTCTTCGGTCTTCTTGCCGGGGCCGACGGCCACGACTTCACCCTGGTCGGGCTTTTCGGCGGCGCTATCGGGGATGACGATGCCCGAGGCGGTTTTGCGCTCGTTGTCCAGGCGCTTGACGATCACGCGATCGTGCAGAGGACGCAGGGCCATGTTCGGAACTCCTGTTTTTATGGAAGAGAGATCAATGGATCTTGGTGTCAAAGAGGGACGCGGCAAGTGGGATAGACCCTGTCGGTTCTGTTAGCACTCACCGCCGACGAGTGCTAATTATAGGGGTCATTGCCCGGGGTTCAAGGGGCCAGGCAAATTGTGTCATGCAGTAACGCGGCCCCACCTGCCGCGGCGGTGCGTTTGGATGCCCGCGCGGCCGGTCCCGCAAGGCGCCTGGGTGCCGGTCACGCCGTCGCCGCGCGGGGGCACCGTCCGCGCGGATAGGGTGCGTGGTGTGGGCGGCGGGGGCTGGCCCTTGCACACGGGAGGGGGCGGCTAGCCTTTGCCGTCAAGCCGATGAAGCGCGAAACCCGCGGCGCCGCGGCCCAGGTCCGGGCGCAATTGCATGGTTGGGATCAGATAGTCGCCATGGTTTTGCTTCCGGTAGGGGATGGGCGGCGTGGTGGCCAGGGTGCGCATGCGCTCGCGCAGGCGATCGGCTGCCTGCGCGAACCCATCCGGGTCCAGCCGGTCCGCGCGATAGACCACGAAAGGGGGCAGGACATCGTAGCCTGGGTAGAAGAGGATCCCGTGCTGGATGGGAAACAGCAGATCGTCGATCGGGCCGTTGATGCCCCGCGCGCCATAGTGCTCCTGCCAGCCTCCGATGGTGACCACCACCATGGCGCGCCGCCCGGCCAGGGTGCCTTCGCCGTAGCGATCTCCCCAGCATCGCTCGCTGTGCTCGCCGACGCCATAGGCGAAGCCGAAGGAGAACACTCGGTCGACCCATCCCTTCAGGATCGCGGGCATCGAAAACCACCACAGCGGGAATTGCAGGATCAGGGCGTCGGCCCACAGCAGCTTGCGCTGCTCGGCAAGGACATCGCCGGTCAACGCGCCGGCGGCGAAGGCATCGCGGGAGGCAGCGGGTACCTGCAGCCGCACATCCTGTGGCAACTGCGGGAAATCCGCGCGGTCCACCTCGCTTTTCCAGCGCTGGGCATACAGGTCGCTGACCTGGACGGCATGGCCAGCGGCTTCGAGCTCGGCCATGGCCACGTCGCGCAGCGCGGCGCCGAGCGCGGCAGCTTGTCTGCCGTCGCCCGCGAGCTTGGGGTGGGCCAGTCGACCATCACGCGGCATCTGCGGGAACTGGAAGGCGCGCTCGGCGTGGCGCTGCTTAGCCGCAACACGCGCGGCGTTTCGCTGACCGAGGAAGGGGCGCGCTACTACGCCGACTGCCTCCAGATCCTGCAGATGGTCGAGCGCGCCATCGACGGCGTGGGGGCGGGCGCGACACCGCTGCTGGAAACGTTCGGATTTCCTGCACCGCTGCGCTGGGCGTGTTGCACATCAGCCGGTTGCTATTCGAGTTCCAGGATAAGCATCCGGAGATCGAAATCGACTTTGGGCTGACCGACGCGCGCATCGACCTTGTGCGCGAAGGCGTCGACATTGCCATCCGCCTGGGGCCGCTGACCGACAGTTCACTGAAAATGCGCGCGCTCGGCCTGAGCAGGCGCCTGTTGGTGGCCGCGCCCGGCTACCTGGCGCGGCACGGGGCGCCCGCCACGCCCGGGGAGTTGGCCAGCCACGAGGGCATCCGCATGAGCAATGTCGCAGGCAGCGACACGCTGGCGCTGCTGGATGCGGACGGCACGCGGCATGTGGTGCCGTTTGGTGGGCGCCTGCGGGTCGATCACGGGCTGGCCGCGCGCGAGGCCGTGCTTGCGGGCCGAGGCATCGCGCCAGCCCATCGCTGGCTGGTCGACGACCTGATTGCCGACGGCCGCTTGCGGATCCTGATGCCGCGGTATGCGCTGCCGTCGGTGCCCCTGACCATGCTGATCATGCCCGAGCGTAGCCGCCTTGCGCGCGTGCGCGTGCTGATCGATTTCCTCGTTGAGAACATCACCCGCATCCCGGGCATTGATGCACCCGGCGCGGCGGGACGATCCTGACAAGCCCTGGCCTCAGCCCGGGACCTGGCCAGCCGGGCCGCCGGCGCCGTGGCGCGTGCGCGCTCAAACCTTGCGCGCGCGTGCTAGCAACAGTGCTTTTTCTTGGGCATTGCGGGCCATTTCCGCAGCCCGCTCGAATTCGGCGCGCGCCTCGTCGCGGCGGCCCAGGCGGGCCAGGAGATCGCCGCGCACGCTGGGCAGCAAATGATAGTTGCGCATCGCAGGGTCGTCGCGCAGCGCGTCGACCAGCGCCAGTCCTGCCGCAGGGCCGTTGGCCATGCTCACCGCGACGGCCCGGTTCAATTCCACCACCGGCGACGGCGCCACGCAGGCCAATTGGTCTTAGAGCGAGACGATGCGGGCCCAGTCGGTCTGTTCCGCGCTTGGGGCCACGGCATGGCAGGCGGCCAGCTCGGCCTGCAGGGCATAAGGCCGATTTGCGCCGCCCAGCGCACGGGCGCGGTCCAAGGCCTGCAGGCCACGGCGGATCAGCAGCCGGTCCCAGCGGCTGCGGTCCTGGTCCATCAGCAACACCGGCCGCCCTTGGGCATCGACGCGGGCGGCCATGCGCGAAGCCTGCAGCGCCATCAGCGCGACCAGGCCGTGTACCTCGCTCTCGTCCGGGGCCAGCTCGGCGAGCAGCCGGCCCAGTCGCAAGGCTTCGTCGCACAGCGCCCGCGCAGGGTCAACGCCACGCGCGCCTCGACCGACAGCACCGGGTGGCAGGCCGTGAAGACCAGGCGCAGGACGTCGTCGCCGATGTCATCCCGGCGTGCCGCGTCCAGCGCGTCCACGAAGTCGGGTTCGACGTCGGCCTGCAGCGCCTGCAACGCAAGGCCGATCTGCTCGTGCTTTTGCGCGTGCAGTGCGTGGCTGCGCAGCCGGTCGCGCGCGCGGTTTTTCGCCGTGGTCATCAGCCAGGCCCCCGGGTTGTTCGGCACGCCCTCGGCAGGCCAGTGCTCCAGCGCCGCCACCAGCGCATCCTGGGCCAACTCTTCGGCCGTGCCGAGGTCGCCGACCATGCGGGCCACGGCCGCGATGACTTTGGCCGCCTCTATCTTCCAGACGGCCGTGACGGCGGCATGGGCGGCTTGGACGCTCACTGCCCGGCTTGTCCCATCTTGGCCTTCATGTCTTCGGGCAGTGCGTCCATGTCCATGTAGAACACCTCCCAGATGTGGCCGTCCAGGTCGTCGAAGCTGTGCTGGTACATGAAACCGTAGTCGCGGGCCTGGCGCGGTGCCTTGCCGCCGGCGGCGACCGCCTTGGCCACGATGGCATCCACCGCCGCCCGGTCCTCGCAGGGCAGGGCGAGCAAGACCTGGGCCGCGGCCGCAGGGTCCGCGACGGGGCGGTCGATGAAGCCCTGGAAATACGGCCGCGTCAGCAGCATGGCGTAGATGTTCTCGCCGATGATCATGCAGGCGGCCTTTTCGTCGGTGAAGGCCGGATTGAACGTAAAGCCCAGGCGCGCAAAGAACGCCTTCGAGGCGGTCAGGTCGGCGACGGGGAGATTGACGAAGATCTGGTTGTGCATGGATGTCACCCGCTGGCAGGCAAAGGTTGGTCAAACAGGGTTGTAGCCCGATGCGGCGGCCCGGATGGCGGCATCGTCTGCCAGCCTGTCATCCGGCAGGCTGCAGCCGCTCGTTTCCGGTGGTCGCATCGGCGCTGGTACGGCTACGACGCCCGGCCGGCGGGAGTTTCGACATCACGATGCCTGGGGAAAACCCCTAGGCATGGCCAGCCTTCTGCGTGCCTATTCGAAGCACGGCCCGAGCTTGCGCACTTCCACCGTGCACCACTGGGCGGCCGGGCACTGCTCGGCGATGGCCACGGCTTGTTCGAGGGTGGCGCAGTTCAGCAGGAAAAATCCGCCGATCATTTCCTTGGCTTCGGCAAAGGGACCGTCCATGCGGTGGCGCTTGCCGTCGCGTACCTGCACGCGTACGGCGTCGTCCAGGGAGGTCAGCGACTGGGCGTCTGCCAGCAGGCCACGCGCTTTCAGGTCGGCGGCGTAGCGCAGCATGGCGTCGTAGGCCTCGCGGCCCTGCTCGACGCCGCGCGCTTGGCGTTGGCCGACGGGTTCGATGATGAGCAGCATGTACGACATGGAGGCTCCCGGCTTTCGATGCACGCGTTGTACGCCGGCCAGGGCGACGCCGCAAGTCCGTCCGGCGCCGGCGGCCTGCGTCGGCCGGCGCGGGCGGTCAATCCTTAGCCCACTTTGGGCTTGCCTTGCCGCGGCAGCCAACGCCAGAAGATGGCTGCCGCGACCCACCCCAGCGCCCCGATGGAAAAGACGGCCGATGCCAGGCCCGCCACTGCGGTGACCGCCGACAGGAGCACCGGGCCGCCGCAAGAGCCCAGGTCGGACATCAATCGCCAGACGCCCAGGAACTGCACGCGGCCGGACGGCGGCGACGCGTCGGCGCCCAGCGTCATGACGATGCCCGAGCCGATGCCGTTGCCGAAGCCCAGGATCAGCGAAAACAGGACAAAGGCCACGGCCCCGCCGGTGAAGGGG
>JGI25331J36430_1001145_pt1 | contig 14804 bp, 13 predicted proteins | sample HigsolmetaAR206D_FD_36430 | JGI IMG/M metagenome (IMG submission 36430) | reverse complement strand
GGCAGGGGCGGATGATCCGGGCTGTTCGTGCGGCCGGATAGGTTCGCCTGCGGCTGCGAAGCCGAAGCGCCGGGGCGATCGGCGCCTTCGGCTTCGGGGCGTTCGGCTTCGCGCACGAACAGCAGGGAAGCGGCGCCGGTGGCGAGCAAGATCCAGCCGAGCAGCTCGAACGCCGCCGCGAAGCCGATTTTGGCGGTCAGCCAGGCGCCCGCCGCAGGCGAAACGACCGCCGCAATCGTGTGGACGAGGCCGTTGCCGGCCATCAGCTTGCCGCGATGGATATGATTGCGGGCAAGGCGCGCCAGCAGCGTCAGNCAGGCCGGGGACAGGAANGCCAGCACGAAGCCGCTGACCGAACGGATGTACAGCAGATGCCACGGGTCGGTTACCCGCGCCTGCAGCAGCAGAAGGATCCCGGCCCCCGTCAGGCTGCCCGCGATAAACAGGCGGCTGCCGAAGCGGTCCACGCTATAGCCCGCGAGGATATTGCCCGGCAGATGGGTCAGCGAGTACATCCCCATGACCAGGCCGATGAAGGACGGAGCGGCGCCGAGGGAGATCGCGAACGGCGTCAGCATCGGATATTGGGCGTGCAGGTCAAAAAACGCGACGAACAGAAACAGATACAGCCATATTGCGGTTCTCAATCCGGGATCGCCTCCGCGCCGGCGATTTCGGCCCTTGCAGCTTCCGATCGCCTATGCTTGTTCTATCCTACTTGTACGTCGGGCGGCGCAGGGTTATGCCCTGCATTTATTCCGCACATCGTCAAGTTGAACTCTCCCCCTGAACGCACTTATAATACACTTATAATATAGTTGCTAGAGTATCCCGTCGGGCGAATTCCCGATAGGGAGCCGCGACTTGTCATGCATGGAGGAGATGGGATGAACCTCGATTTGGAGGCATGGAAGCAGTTTGCGATCGATCATTGGATTCTCATCGTCATAGCGGTCGTGGCGTTGATTGTCGTGATCAACGTCGTGAAAACCGTGCTCAAATGGGTGCTTGTCGCCGCCATCGTCATCGGACTGGCGGTTTACGGAGGATACAGCGTCAACGATTTGAAGGAAGTCGGAAGCAAGGTGACGCAAGCGCTTGAGGATCAGGCCCTCAAAGCGATGGCCGGAGAGGCTTCGCAGGCCGTATACAAGCTGAACGGCGACGGAACGTTTACCGTTACGACGCCGAACCTGGAGCTGACCGGGGTGCCGAACTCCGGCGAAGTGAAAGTCAAGTTCCAGGGCGTTTCGCTCGGCACGTGGAAGATGGAAGGGGCAGTCCGCCAGTTGATCGCACAGGCACGGGAAAATGCCGCATGAATAGCCTTGACGCCAATTGGATCACCGTCGCGCTGCTTGTTATCGTGGCGGTGTCTTTGCTTCAAGGACTGCTCCGGGGAGCGAAGGGCACGGCCCGGCAACTGTTCGGCTTCGTGGCGGGCGCGGCGTTTACGCTTCTTTCGATCGGGGCGGCCGCCTGGGCCGCCGCCGAAGCTTCGCCGCGCGTTCAAGCGTGGCTCGCCGCCAAGGACTGGGCGCAGCCGAAACCGGATGCCTCGTCCTGGATTCAGCTCGGCTATACGCTGTTTGCCGGAATGAGGGATTTGCCGCTGCTTCGGTTTTCCGTGTTGATGCTGATCTTTTACTTCGCCTTGCGGCTTTTGTGCGAGACCGTCATTTCCCTGCTTATACGCGCGGGCGGAATGCCGTTCGCCCTGCTGCCGTCGGGAGGCGCGGCAAGCCGCGTCCTCGGGGGCGCCATCGGCGCGGCGCTCGGCTGCGGCCGCGCGCTGCTGGTGACGGCGATTTTGTTCGCGTATTGCTCTCTCTGGCCGAAAGGCCCTTATGCCGACTATATTCAGCAGTCCGGACTGTACCGGCAGGCCGCTTCGCAGATTATCGAACCGGCTGCGGGCGCCCTGATCACCGAGCGGCTGCCGGTTTTTGCCGCCCAGATGCAGTCTGAGCTCAACCAGCTGTGGCAGAAGCGCTACGACGTTATCGACGCGGATCTTCCCGAGGACATCGTGAGCGCCGCCGTCTCGATTACCGAAGGCGCCGAAGGGGACAAGGCGAAAGCCCGGGCGCTTTACGATTGGGTAGGCAGCCGCATCGCTTACGACAACGATAAAGTTATCGCCTACGAGCAGCGCGGAGAGTGGCGGGAGCAGACGCCGGAAGACACGTTTAGGACAAGAAAGGGCGTTTGCATCGATTACGCCAGGCTGTATGCCGCCATGGCAAGAGCGGTCGGCCTGAACGTCCGGGTTGTGACGGGACTGGGCTACGACGGGCGGGGAGGATACGGTCCTCATGCCTGGAATGAAGTGTGGCTGTCGGAAGAGAACAGATGGGCTCCTCTCGACGCGACTTGGGCGAGCACCGGCGACTGGTTCGATCCGGAGGGCTTTCAGGACACGCACATCCGGCAGGCCTGATGGCCCGAATTTCACCATTTTTACATGCAGCAGGAGGTCAGTCCCGTGAGCGACGAACGGACCGAAGAAGCCCAGAAAAGGGAAATCCGCATCCGCCGGAATTTCAGCTTTCGGCTGAATATGTTCTTTTTTGTCACTTTTTTCGCCTTTTCGCTGCTGATCGTCCGCCTGGCGTACCTTCAGTTCGTGGAAGGTCCTTTCCTCAAAGAGCAAGAGCATAAAATCGGCACGCGCGACGTCTACATTCCGCCGATTCGCGGCAACATTTACGATGCGACCGGCAAGCCGATCGCCTATTCCAAGTCGACGCAATCGCTCTACTACACGTTCGAACCCGGAACGAAAGAGGAAGAAGGCAGGAAGCTGGCGGAGAAGCTGGCGGCCGTGTTCGCCCAATACGGAGACAAGACGAAGGAGCCGCTTACCGCGGAGAAAATTTTCGAGTACATGGACTTCGGGGGCAAGGTGCATCTGCCTTATCAGCAGCGGCGGATCAAAACCGACCTGACGGAAAAGGAAATCGCCTATTTCAGCGAGCACCGCGACCAGTTCAAGGGAATCGACATCGTCGAAGAAAGCATCCGCCAGTACAGCCCGGAAAAGGTGGCGGTGCAGCTGGTCGGATATATGAAAAAATTCAGCGGCGCCACCGATCTTGAAAAGTACAAGTCCATCAATGACAATCAGGAAGACCCGACACTCAAATATTTGAACTCCGAAGAGGTCGGCTTCGACGGCATCGAGCTGATGTACCAGGACGTGCTCCGCGGCCGCAACGGGCTGAAGACGTACCCGGTCAACAGCCAGAGCCGGATCATCGGACCGATGGAACTGACGAAGCCCGTCAAGGGCGACAACCTGTATCTGACGATCAACAAGGACGTTCAGCTTGCGGCCCAGAACGCCATCACCGAGCATCTCGCCAAGATCCGCACGTCGTCCAACAAGGCGGAGCGCGCGGAAAACGCCCGTACCGGCTATGCGGTGGCGATGGAGGTCAAGACCGGCAAAGTCGTGGCCATGGCGAGCATGCCGGACTACGACCCCAACCTGTGGCAGGGCGGGATCAGCGAAGAGGACCTGAACAAGGTGCAGTATTACATCAGCAACGGGGCCATCCGCGAGGTGCAGGCGCCGTACGAGGACGACAACGAGCGCAAAAAGCATCCGTCCTCGCTCGTCTTCCTCGGCTCGACGCAGAAGCCGTTGACGATTCTGCTCGGGCTCAAGGAAGGGTTGATTACGCCCAACTCGTCTTATAACGATATCGGCTACTTCCAGTTCGGGAAAAAGGGTTATGAGGTGAAGGTTCGCAACGCCGGCGGCAAAGCGAACGGGCTGCTCCGGCCGTGGTCGGCGATCGCCCACTCCTCCAACGCCTACATGGCGGCCATGGTCGGGAATGCGCTGTATATGCGCGACGGCTCCAAGGGACTGGATATTTGGGACGCGTTCAACAAGCAGTTCGGCCTTGGGGTGCTGACGGAAAGCGGGCTGCCGGGCGAATCCGCCGGTTCGATCAACTATTACAAGGAAGCNGAGTCCGGCAGCCCCCAATCCGCACTGATCTATGCTTCGTTCGGCCAGCAAGGCCGTTATACGGCGCTGCAGCTGGCGCAGTACGCCGTGACGCTGGCCACCCACGGGCAGCGGCTGAAACCGCAGTTCGTCGACCGGATCGTGGACGCCGAGGGCAATGTCGTTCAGTCCTATCAGAAGGAAGTGCTCAATACGATCGAGCTTCCGGATGTCTACTGGGATACGATCGAAAAGGGCATGTCCCGGGTCAATGTTCAAGGCTTCGACGGCTTCGGCTACAACTTTTACCGCAAGACGGGAACGTCGGAGCAGGATGTCGGGGGCAAACGGGTGGAGAACGCGGTGTTCATCGCCTATGCGCCTGCGGAAGACCCGGTGCTGGCCGTGGCCGTCGTCGTGCCCGAAGGCGGGTTCGGCGGCTGGGGCGCGGCGCCGATCGCGCGCAAAATTTTCGACGCCTACGACGAAGCGGTCGGCCTGACGGGAACGCCGAAAAAACCGGCGTCCCAGGACGCGGCGGCCGGCGCATCCCAAGACGGCACGACGAATTCTGCCGAGCACTAAGAGGCACTCATGTGTTAAAATGACGGTAACGCAATGGACTCAGGCAAAGGAGTGAGCGGATTTTTGGCACAATATCGGCTTCTGGCACTGGACTTGGACGGGACGNTGCTGAACGACCGCAGCGANATCAGCGAAACGAACGCGCACTGGGTCCGCAAAGCGGTCGATGCGGGGGTTACGGTATGCGTTTCGACGGGGCGCGGCAGGCTGGGCGCCATGCCTATTGTGGAGCAGCTCGGCCTGGAATCCCCGATGATCTTCGTCAACGGCGGCGAAATCTGGAAAAACCCGCGTCAGCTGCACCGCCGAGTGACGCTGGATGCCGGCAAGGTGACGGAGCTTCACCGGTTGGCGCTGGCTTACCCGGATGTCTGGTTTTGGGCCTATGCGACCGATGGGATTTATAACAAGGAACAATGGGCGGACGACACGTATGCCCGGGAATGGCTGAAATTCGGCTATTATACCGAAAATCTCGATCAACTGAACGAAATTCTCCGCGAGATTCGCGGTTGGGACGGACTCGAGCTCAGCAACTCTTCGCCGTACAACATCGAGATCAATCCGAAGGGCGTGTCCAAGGCGGCGGCGATCGCCGAAGTGTGCGGCTTGCTGGGATACAAGATGTCCGAGGCGGTCGCGGTCGGGGACAGCCTGAACGATCTGGAGGCCATCAAGGCGGTCGGGCTCGGCGTCGCGATGGGCAACGCGCAGGACGAGGTCAAAGCCGCCGCGGATGCCGTCACGGGCACGAATCAGGAAGATGGAGTGGCGCAAGTCATTCAAAATTTCGTATTGAAGGCGTGATGTCGGATGGATATTGTCGGCTGGCTGGTGATTACGGCCTTGTTCGCCCTTGGGATGGCCGGAGCGGTTTTTCCCGTACTGCCTGGAGCGCTCGCGATTTACGCGGCGTTTTTTGTGTACGGGTTCTTTTTCTCGTTCGAGCCGTTCGGCTTCTGGTTTTGGACCGTACAGACGCTGATCGTCGTCGCCCTGTTCGCGGCGGATTACATCGTGAACGCCTGGGGCGTCAAGAAATACGGCGGTTCCAAAGCGTCGGTCGTCGGCAGCACGATCGGCGTGCTCATCGGACCGTTCGTCATTCCGGCGTTCGGGCTGCTGCTCGGCCCGTTTCTCGGCGCGGTGATCGGGGAAATGATTCACGGCTCCTCCATGGACCGTTCGCTTAAGGTCGGCTGGGGCGCGGTCGTCGGCCTGTTCAGCAGCATGGTCGCCAAAATCGTCCTCCAGCTGGCGATGATCGTTCTTTTCGTCATCTGGCTTATTTTCTAANAAGGAGAGCTTGCCGTGATTCGCGTAACCGTATGGAACGAATTCAAGCACGAACGCCTTCACGAGGAGGTCCGCAGCGTATACCCGGACGGTCTGCACCGGGCGATTGCGGCCGGACTCGAGCAGGAACAGGATATGTCCGTCCGCACGGCGACGTTGCCGGAACCGGAGTGCGGGCTGACCCGCGAAGTGCTGGACGGGACGGACGTTCTGATCTGGTGGGGGCATATGGCGCACGAAGAAGTGAGCGACGAAGTCGTCGAGCGCGTGTATGCCCGCGTGCTGGACGGAATGGGGCTGGTCGTGCTGCATTCGGGCCATTTCTCGAAAATTTTCAAAAAGCTGATGGGGACGACCTGCGATCTGAAATGGCGGGAAGCCAACGAGAAGGAACGCATCTGGGTCGTCGATCCGGCGCATCCGATCGCCGCGGGCCTGCCGGAGTATTTCGAACTGAAGCCGGAGGAAATGTACGGCGAGCATTTCGACGTTCCGGCGCCGGACGAGCTGGTGCTGGTCAGCTGGTTCGAAGGCGGCGAAGTGTTCCGCAGCGGCTGCACCTGGAAGCGGGGACAAGGGAAAATTTTTTATTTCCGGCCGGGTCACGAAACGTATCCNACCTATTACCATCCGCTCGTGCGGCGCGTCATCGCGAACGGGGTCCGCTGGGCGGCGCCTTCGGGGGCTGCGAAGCCGGTCCGCGGCAACCACCAGCCCTTGGAGCAGTTAGGATGATCTGTTGAAATGCCGAAAAAGGACTCGTTAATNAAAGGNACATTGATTCTGACNTTGGCCGCGCTTGTCGCCCGGGGGCTCGGGTTGTTNCAGCGGGTTCCGCTCGACCATCTTTGGNGCACCAAGGGAGGGCTGGCGTTCGGCGCGGCCAACAATATTTATTTGCTGCTGCTCGTGTTCGCCACCGCCGGCATTCCGAGCGCGATCAGCAAGATGGTGTCCGAGCGGCTGGAGCTCGGGCGCGAAGCCGAGGTGCAACGGATCTACCGCGCGGCTTTGCGGTTCGGCGTCATCGCCGGCATCGTCATGACCGCCGGGCTGCTTATAGCCGCACCCTTGTATGCGCGGCTGTCCCACATTCCGTACGCGACGCTGGCGATTCGGGCGATCGCGCCTTCGCTGCTGCTGTTCCCCGTCATCGCCATGATGCGCGGTTATTTTCAAGGACGGCAGTTTATGACCGCGGGGGGAATCTCGCAAATCGTCGAACAGATCGCGCGGGTGCTGACCGCCGTCGCGCTCGCTTACGCGCTTGCGGGCTGGGGCTACGNCGACAGCTACATTGCGGCGGGCGCCGCCTTCGGCAGCGTGCTGGGCAGCATCGGCGCGTTTGCGGTCATGCTCTGGTATGCGTACAAGCTGCGCCAGGCGGACCGCGGCCGGACGGAGCCGGCTTCGGCCGCCGCGGCGTCCGCCGCCGGCGCGCCGTCCAAGGCGGACGCCGCCGCGAACGCGGGCGCGGGCGGACCGCCGGTCCTGACCCGGACGCGGGACATTTACGCCGCCATTCCGCATCTCGATTCCGATTCTGCTGACCGCGATGATGGTGCAGGTCATTTATTTCTTCGACCAGACGGTGCTGATTCCGCTGTCGGATTGGAAGTTCGGCGCGGAAACGGCGGAGCGGTGGGGCGACTGGCTGACGATCCGCGCCCAATCGATCGCGGGAATCCCGCCGATTTTGGCCATTGCGCTCAGCACCTCGCTGCTGCCGGTCGTCTCCGCGGCCTACGCTTCCCGCGACATGGACCGGGTTCGCCGCCAGTCGTCGCTGGCGATGCGCATCGCGGTGCTCAGCGCCATGCCGCTCGTGCTGGTTCTGACGACGGCGGCGCACCCGGTTACCGGCCTCATCTTCAAGACGGCCGAAGGTTCGGCGATCGTCGCCGTGCTGACGGGGGGCACGATTTTTCAAATTTCGATGATGGTGTCCAACTCGATTCTGAACGGCCTCGGCCTTCAGCGGAAAGCGATGGCCCACTCGCTCGCGGGCATCGGGGTGAAGATCGCCTTAAGCTTCGCTTTGACCCCGTTCTTCGGCATTTACGGGCTGCTTGCGGCGACGAGCGTGTGCTTTATCTTCGTTACCGTCTGGAACATGCGCACGATTCGCGGCATAGCCGATGTGAAAGTGCTCGGGGGCCGCTGGCCCGGATTCGCCGCGGCCGTCGCGGTTCTTGCCGCGATCGGCGCGGCGCTGGCGCATTACGCCACGGCATGGTTCTCCCCGCTCGGCTGGCGATGGCCGTACCTGCTTGCCGCGGCGCTGACCGGAGCCGTCGTTTGCGGCGCGTATCCGGTGCTGCTCGTTGCGCTGGGCGTCGTGCGCGCGGAGGACGTCGACGGCTTCCCGGCGAAGCTTCGCAAGCTGATCAAGCCGTTTTTGCGGCTTCGGCCGAAGGCGCTGCAGCGCGGAGACGGCGTCTAGGGACCGGACTCCGGCAGAAGCGCCGCTTTGGCCGNCGCCGCAGCCTGCAGCTTGCGCTGCCCCAGCATGTGCTCTTCGGTGATGTCCACGATCAGCGGGCAGCGCAGGCGGCCGAACGCCTGCAGCGCGGACAGGCTTTGGAACCAGTCGCNTTCGGATACGGCGCCGAGCGGCTGATCCTCCCAAGCCTCGTCCAGGCGGGGGCTCAGCCANGGCGGCTCCATCGGGAGAACGGCATCGCGTCCTTGAGCTTCGGNGCGGGTGCCGTTTTTTTGCGCGGTAAACACGTGCGGCCAGTAGTCCGCCCGCGAACCGGTATGCGGCACGGCCCGGACGAACGCTTCGGCGCCGTCGCGGATGCGCGGGCAGGAGAACAGCATGGCGTAAAGGCATTTGCCGAAAGCGATCCTTTCGTCGAGCGAGTCGAACCGCTCCAGGATGCGGCCGGCAAGGCGGTCCGCTTTCTCCCCGAGCGGGAACACGACCTGGTTCAACTGCAGCAGCGGCAGACGCGACTGAAGAATGCCCGCGCGGTAAGCCGGATCGCGGACGACCCGCTGCTGGATGACGTTCTGCTCGTTGACGATCAGCGCGACCGTCAGCGGAACCGGATCGCGGTCGATCCAGAAGCGCTCCCAGAACGGAGCCATGAAGGACGATACGTCGAACGCGGGCAGCAGCGCGAACAGCCCGCGGCCGGTTCGCCGGCTTTCCGCATACAGCCGGAGCTGGGGATAAGCGTCCTTGAAAATAAGCGCGTTGCACGATTCCAGCATGCGGAACAGGGCCGCGATGTCTTCCTCCGGGAGCANCCTGGGCAGCCATTCGCCCTTCAAGTCGGTCATGTTCCAGCCGCCGTTGCGGGAGACCAGGTGCGCAAGCAGCGCCCAGTGCAGCTCGGGATAAGCGAAATACAGATCCGCATAAGCCTGCGTCCGGGTCAGGTTGTTGCGGTTCAACGCTTCCGTCTCCCGGGCGATCCGCCTGACCAGTTCTCCCTCCTCGCCGAACAGCGTCGTCGACTCCCCTCTTTTTCCCCTGTACTGTTCCTGCTTGAGAACTTCCGTGATCCAGGCGATGGACTCCTTCCGAATCGTCAAACGTTCCTTCGGCGCCGTCAGCATGGCGGAGCGCCGCCAGCACGACGCCTTGGCCGCGAAGCCTTCCGCCAGTTTGCGGACCATCGTGAGCCAGCCGTTGGCCATATCCGCATCCTCCGTTCCAATATCGCTCTACTGGAAGGATTTCCAATTCGCGTGTCGAAATAACGGAAATACCCGAAAACAGCTACAAGGGATCAACTGGGGAAAGGGAGAACAAAATGAACAACGCACGTTTCCGGAAATTCGGGATTGCAGCCGCCTTGCTGCTGCTGGTTTTGCTTGTCGGCTGCCAGTCCGTGGGGGGAGTCGATCTGAATGCGGTCCTCTCGAAACAACAGGACGTTCAATCGTCCGAAGCCAGCGGTTCGCTTGAAGTCGCCCTGGATTGGGACGAGGAGGCATTCGCATACGAAGACGAGGAAGCCGTCCGATTGCTGCATCAGTTAAGCCGATTCAAGCTGGTTTTCCATAACGTCAAGGAGGACGGCCAAGGCGGGCTGTTGGCCAAAGGCACGCTGTCCTTCGGAAAAGGAGACGTGCCGTTCACGATTCACGCGGATTCGAAAGCGGCGCTGGTCGAAGTCGACGGAGCGAAGCGCCCGTTTGCGGTCGATCTGGCATCCGGCGAGACGGAATTTGCGTTCTCGAGCGCGATCGAGGATTCTGCGAATCGAATTTCGCGCAAATTGTTTTCGTATGTCGTCACCCACCTGCCGAATCCGGCCGACATCCGGACAAGCAAGGAGTCGGTGCCGATCAACGGCGTCGCGACCGATTTGACGAAGGTCAGCGCGAAGCTGAACGGCCGGGAGCTCGGCGATCTGATTCCCGTCTTTATCGATTCGGTTCTGCAGGACGAGGAAGGGCTCCGCGCGGTGCTGAAGGAATTCATTCTGTGGACCCAGGACGTGAGCGCGGAAGCGGCTGCCGGCCAAGAGGACGAGTGGCGGCTGACCGAAGCTGAAATCGACGGCCAGGTGCAGGAGGCGATCGATTCGCTGAAGGAGGCGCGCAAGGAGTTGGACCGCATCCGAACGGANGAAGAATCGGGATGGAGCGATCTGTTCAGCGACGGCGCGAGCCTTGCCTTTGACGCGTATGTGGATGCTTCGCTGCAAATCCGCAAGCTGTCGGCCGAAGCGAAAATCGANACGTCGGCGCTAAGCGAAGACTCCGTTCCGCTGCGCGGCGTGACGATCCGGTTGGAAGAGGAGAACTGGAACCTGAACGNGGATCTGGCGATCCCGGCCGTGAACGTTCCGCGCAACGCTTTGACGGAGGAAGAGCTGGATACGATGTCGCCGGTGCGACTGGTCCGGACGTTCGAGACCGATTCCGTCCTGTACGATTTGCTGAAAAACGACCTGCAGATCGACGATCAGGAAGTGTGGCTCAGCTCGTACTGGGGAGATTCCTATTTCTACGACAAAGACGAGGTGCTCTACATTCCGGTTCGGGAAACCGTATCCGGATTCTACGATACGCTCGTTTACGACCAGGCGAAGCGTTCGATCAACTTCTACGACGAGGCGACCTACCGAAGCGTCTCGCTCAAGCCGGGCTCCGCTTGGGTGACGGTGGACGGCAAAGCGGTAAAATGGTCCCGTCCGGTCGTTTCCGTCGACGGCCTGGCATATGCGCCGGCCGACGAGCTGCTCGGTCTGCTCGGCGCGACGTACTCGTTCGAGGAAGACGAGGACGGCGACAGCTGGTTGTGGATTACAAGGGATTTGTAGAAAACCGTCCGAAGGCGTATAATGACCGTAAAACCAGCCGGTTTGCCGTCCGTAACGGAAGCGGGAAGCCCGCTGGCTCGGAGGGGCCGGTTTTTGCGGGGCCCAACTTGAGGAGGGACGGAGCATGCGCAAAATTACGGAAGAAGCCGCTTTCCGCGAGGCGATCGGAAGCCGGGGTCTGACGGTCGCGGTGTTCAAGACCACCTGGTGCAAAGATTGCCATTATATCGAGCACTTTATGCCGGAAGTGGAAGCGGCCTATGCGGACCGCATTTCATTCATCGAAATCGACCGCGACGATTTGGCCGATCTTTGCCAGGAGCTTAACATTCTGGGCATTCCGAGCTTTATCGCGTTCCGCGAAGGCAAGGAGCTGATCCGCTTCGTCAGCAAGCTCCGCAAGACGCGCGAGGAGATCGAGCAATTTCTCGATCGCGCGATTGCGGTGTCCGATCATCTGTCCTCCTCCGTCTGAACGGAGAAGGAGGCCGCCGAAGGACCGGCGGCATGAATCCGGAAGCCTTCACTCGCCGCTGCGGCGGCGAGTGAAGGCTTCTTCGCGTCAACAGGGCAGCGGCATACGCCTGCAACCGGCCAAATGTGTCGAAACGGGTACGAATTTTCCCGTGAGCAATCCGTCACAGTTTGAACATGGTATTGTAAAAGTCGGTCCGGTATAATGAGGATGGCTGACTTGAGCCGACTTTCACAAAGAAACCGGGGATGGGTATGACCGCTAGAAGATTTCGAATTTTGTCGCTGGCGTCCTGCATCGGCATGCTGCTGGTGCTGCTTGCCGGGGCTATCGTCACGAATACCGGGTCCGGCGAAGGCTGCGGAACGGATTGGCCGCTGTGCAACGGCAAATTTATTCCGGCGTATACGCTGGAATCGATGGTCGAATACTCGCACCGGTTCGTTACCGGAATTGAAGGGCTGCTCGTTCTCGCGGCGTTTGCCGCCTCGTTTTTCGTTAAGCCGCGCAGCCGCGAGGCGATAGGATACGCGTCCGGCGCGCTGCTGTTTACCGTCATTCAGGCGATTTTGGGCATGATGGCCGTGATTTGGCCGACGTCCGACGCCGTCATGGCGATTCACTTCGGCATCTCGATGATTGCGTTCTCGCTTACTTGGCTGCTGTATGTATGGGCAAGACGGCATGAGAAAGCGCTGGCGAATTCGCAGGCGGATGCCGCCGCCGAGCGCGCATCAAGCCGGAGCGTGCCCGCTTCCCTGTTCAAATGGGTCCTGGCCGTTATGGCTTACTGCTATATCGTCGTCTACCTCGGGGCCTACGTGCGGCATACGAGCACCGCCGGGGGCTGCGTCGGCTGGCCGCTTTGCAACGGGGAGCTCATTCCGGAACTGACGGGGGTGACCTGGCCCGCATTCGCTCACCGTTTGGGCGCGTTTCTTCTGGGCATTACGCTCGTTGTCTTGTTTATCTACACCCGCAAGATGTCCGGTAACCGGGAACTGACCCGAAGCGCCGCCATGGCCCTTGGACTTGTCGTTTTGCAAATCCTGAGCGGCTGGCTGCTTACCGAAACGTTGAACAACGAAGACGTGTACGTCTTTACAGCTTTGCTGCATACGTTTATCATTTGTATTCTTTTCAACACGCTATGCTCGCTGGCGGTGCGCGCTTATCAGCTGTCCCGCCGCCGTTAATGCCGCTTGGAGGGTGAATCCATTGAGCTTTTCGTCGCTTCGTCCGTTTTTGGAAGTTCTGCGCAAGGACAAGGATTTGGCGATTATCGAAGCGCCTGTCGATCCTTACCTGGAAATTGCCGAAATCCACCGCCGGGTCATTCAGGAGGAAGGGCCGGCTTTGCTGTTCACGAACGTCAAGGGCAGCCCGTTTCCCGTGGCGACCAACATGTTCGGGACAAGCCGCAGAGTCGATCTGGCGTTCGGCCCCCGGCCGGAGCAGCTGATGAACCGTCTCGTCGGCGCGATCGACAAGCTGCTGCCGCCGACGTTCTCCGCGCTCTGGCAGGAGAAGGACATGCTGCTCGATTTGCTGAAAATCGGCTTGCGCAAAACGAGCCGGGACACGGCTCCGGTGCTCGGCGTCTCGCGCACGGAGCGGCCGCTGGCGGGACTGCCCGCGCTGACCAGCTGGCAGGACGACGGGGGCCCCTTCATCACGCTTCCGCTGGTGTATACGGAGCAGCCCGGACAGCCGAAGCGGCATAATCTCGGCATGTACCGGATGCAGATTTTCGACGACAGCACGACCGGCATGCATATTCAGATTCACCGGGGCGGCGGCTTTCATTACAGCGAAGCGGAAAAGCGCAACGAGCCGCTGCCCGTCACGGTCTTTCTCGGCGGGCCTCCGGCGCTGATCGCGTCCGCCATCGCTCCGGCTCCGGAGAATTTGCCGGAACTGCTGCTCGCTTCGCTCATTATGGGCGGCAAGTTGCCGATGGTCGATGACCCGCTCGGCGGCCACCGCATTCCCGCGGAAGCGGAATTCGCCATTTCCGGCCGCATGCTGCCGTTCGAGCGCCGTCCGGAAGGGCCGTTCGGCGACCATTACGGCTATTATTCGCTTCAGCACGATTTTCCGGTGTTTCACGTCGATCATGTCTGGCACCGCAAGGATGCGATTTATCCGGCGACGGTCGTCGGCAAGCCGCGACAAGAGGATTATTATTTGGGGGAATTTCTGCAGCGGCTGCTTTCGCCCGCGTTTCCGCTGGTCATGCCGGGCGTCCGCAGCCTGTGGACGTATGCGGATACGGGCTTTCACGCGCTGTCTGCGGCCGTCGTGCGGGAAAGCTACTCCCGGGAAGCGATGGGTACGGCGTTCAGCATCCTCGGACAGGGCCAGTTGACGCTGACGAAGGTGCTGATGCTGACCGACCAGCCTGTCGATCTGGAGCAGTTCAGGCAGCTGTTGACGACGGTGCTGGAACGTTTCGACCCGAAGCGGGATCTGTACGTGTTCGACAACACGTCCCACGATACGCTCGACTATACCGGGCCCCGGCTGAACCACGGCAGCAAGGCGGTGCTGCTCGGCATCGGCGATCCGATCCGGAAGCTTCCGGCCGAGTACACCGGGGCGGAAATTCCGGGCGTCGACCGGCTGAAGCCGTTCTGTCCCGGCTGTCTGGTCGTTCAGGGAGCGAGCTATGCGCGCGATCCGCAGCTGGCGGACAAGCTGTCCGTTCATCTTGCCGAAACCGGCTGCGAATGGCCGCTGGTCGTTCTGGCGGACGACGCGGACATGGCCGACGGAGAGTCGTCCTTCCTGTGGACGACGTTCACGCGGTTTAATCCGGCGCAGGATATTTACGCCGTGAGCGAGGCGGGCCGCCACCATATCGGCTACGGCCTGCCGCTCGTCATCGATGCCCGGATGAAGCCCGGCTATCCGGACGAGCTTTTCCCCCGGGAAGACATCGTGCAGCTGGTCGACAAACGGTGGAAAGAATACGGCATCCGTACACGGTAAAAAAACGAACCGATGCCTCCGCTCGGCTTCATTTCCCAGCGAATAGAAGGGGGAGGTCCGCCGCAGAGGGGCGATATCAGCGGTCTGCCGAAGCCCGTCAAATNGTTTGCCTATTTTGTCCTTACGATGATGATGGGGATGACGGTGATTTTATGGGCGTCGAATTTCTTGAAATGACGAAGCGTTTGGAGTAAACGGCGAACAGCCTCTTAACGAA
>JGI25331J36430_1001127_pt1 | contig 15041 bp, 10 predicted proteins | sample HigsolmetaAR206D_FD_36430 | JGI IMG/M metagenome (IMG submission 36430) | reverse complement strand
CCGCCCCGCCCGCCGGCCCGGCGGCGGGTGACCCCGTCGCCACCGATCCCACGGCCGCCGGCCCGGCCGACCCGGCCACGGAACCGGACACGCCCCCGGTCGTCCGCTCCACCTGACCCGGGTCGCGGTGCCGCCGACCCGCCGCGCGGTGTGGCCGCCGCCTGACCGATCCCGTCATCCCGAACCGTCCGACCAGAGGAGTCGTCCCCGATGCCGGTGCCCCTGCCCGCCGACCAGGCACGTCAGTTCGTCGAGGCGGACCAGGCCCCGGCGGCCCACCTCGACATGCTCGACGCGGTGTCGTTCCGCTCCGCCGGCGCCGCGCTGCGGCTCGGTGTGTTCGAGGCACTGGCCGCCGGGCCGCTGCCCGTGCCGGAGCTGGCCCAACGCACCGGCACCGATCCGCTCGGGCTACGACTGTTGCTCGACGCGTTGGTCGGCTTCGGCTACCTGACCCGGTCCGCGGAGGGAACGTACGCGAACAGCGCCAACACCACCCGGTGGCTGCTGCGCGCCGCGCCGGACAGCTACGCGCCGGTGCTGTCGTTCTGGAACGCCGTCCTCACCGAGCTGTGGACGGATCTGGAAGGCTCGGTGCGCTCCGGCAGGCCGAGCGTGGACTTCTACGCCTGGCTGGAGTCCCGTCCCGAGGTGCTGGCCGACTTCCAGACCATGTTGCGCCGGCTCTCCGGCTGGCTCTCCGAGGAGATCGTGTCGCTGGTGCCGGCCCCGCCGACCGACGCCCGGCTGCTCGATCTCGGCGGTGGGCACGGCGGCTACACCATCGCGTTCTGCCAGGCGTACCCCGGGATGCGCGCCACCATCCTGGACCTTCCCGGCGCCCTGGAGCAGGGCAGGCGGGCGGTCGCCGAGGCCGGGCTGGCCGAGCGGGTCGAGCTGCGCCCGGGGGACCTGCTCACCGCCGATCTCGGCACCGGGTACGACCTGGTGCTGCTCTTCAACATCGTGCACGGCTACCCGGCGGAACGCCTGCCGGCGTTGCTGGAGCGGGTCGCCGCGGCGTTGCGCCCCGACGGCCGGGTGGCGCTGTTGGAGCCGCTGGCCGAGGTCCCGCAGCGGCCGCCCGGGGTGGCGGACGCCTTCGTCCGCGCGTTCAGCCTGAACCTGTTCCACACCCAGGGCGGTCGGGCGTACCGGTACGACGAGCTCGTCGCCCTGCTCACCGCGGCCGGCTTCGGCGAGCCCGAGGAGCACGTGCTCACCCGCTCCGACGCCGACCACCTCGTGCTCGCGGTACGCCGCTGAGGCGGACTTCGAGGAGTCGGCGGAGCTGACCCTCGGCACCGCAGCGGCGCCGCGGTGCGGCAGAGCGTCGCCTGACCCGCCTCCTCCGGCCCTCGGCGCCCGTACCCGATTCGGTCGGCGGGCGGTGGGGGTGGGCAGCCCGGTGTCGCGTCACCGGTTCGGCAGACATCGTCCGCGGAGACGGTCCCCACCCCGCGCCGCATCAGGGTGCTCACCCGCCAGCGCCGACACCACGCCGGCCGTGTCCCTCCGAGGCCGTCGTCGGCGTGTTGACGACGTTGCGCCAGGCGCGGCCGACGTCCGGTGCCCGGTGGCCGGGGATCGTGCCGTCCGAGCCATTGGTCTCGGATGGCAGGCCGTTGGTCTCGATGGCAGATTTCTTCCGCTGCTCGGGACCTTCGGCCCTGTCTGCCGAGGGCCGGTGAGGGGTAACAAGGTGTCGTGATTCGTGTCTTCCTGCTTGACGACCACGAGGTGGTCCGACGTGGCCTGGCCGGACTGCTGCAGAGCGACGGGGACATCGAGGTCGTCGGGGAGTCCGGCTCCGCGCAGGAGGCGGTACGTCGGATTCCGGCGCTGCGGCCCGACGTGGCGATCCTCGACGCGCGCCTGCCGGACGGCAACGGCATCGACGTGTGTCGGGAGGTCCGGGCGATCGACTCCACGATCAAGGGCCTGATCCTGACCTCGTACGAGGACGACGAGGCGCTCTTCGCGGCGATCATGGCCGGGGCCGCCGGGTACGTGCTGAAGCAGATTCGGGGCACGGATCTGGTCGACGCGGTACGCCGGGTGGCGGCTGGCCAGTCGCTGCTGGACCCGGCGGTCACCGCCCGGGTGCTCGAGCGCATCCGCACCGGGGTCGAACGGCCCCGCGAGTTCGAGTCCCTGACCGAGCAGGAACGCCGGATTCTGGAGTACGTGGCGGAAGGGCTCACAAACCGGGAGATCGCCGCGAAGATGTTCCTGGCCGAGAAGACCGTGAAGAACTACGTCTCCAGCCTGCTGGCCAAGCTCGGCCTGGAACGGCGGACCCAGGCGGCCGTGCTGGCCACCCGGCTGCTCGGCGGACGGCGCTGACCACGCTCCGGCCCGTGTCGCCGGCGCGGGACGGACCGGGTGGCGGCGGTAGAGGCGGGCCCCGCCGCCACCCGGTCGCGGTCACACCCGCCCGGCCACGTCCCAGGCGGCCGACACCAGGGCCGGAAGGACCCGGGCCGCGGGCCCCCGCAGGTTGACGGTGCAGACCGCGTCCAGCGGCGTCGGTTCCGGGTTGACCTGGATCACGGCGGCGCCGCGGCGTGCCGCGATCCGGGGGATCTCGGCGGCCGGGTACACGACGCCGGAGGTGCCGACGGTCACCAACACGTCGCAGGTGGTCGCCGCCTCGACCGCGGCCGCCAGGGCCGTCTCGGGCAGCGCCTCGCCGAACCACACCACGCCGGGCCGGACGAGACATCCACACTCCGCGCAGCGTGGCGGCGGGATCCGGCGCCCCTCCTCCGGCTCGGCGGCGCCGTCCGGGTCGGGAAGGACCACCGGGTGCGTGGCGTCGCCCGTGCAGCGGGGTGCGAAGAGACTGCCGTGCAGGTGGATCGGCGCGCGGGAACCGGCCCGCTCGTGTAGGTCGTCGACGTTCTGCGTGATGACCACGGTGCCGGGAACCCTGGCCTCGATGGCGGCCGTGGCCAGGTGGCCGGCGTTGGGCCGGGCCCGACGTACCCGGGCACGCCGCCACTCGTACCAACCCCAGACGAGCTCCGGATCGGCCTCGAACGCCTCCGGGGTGGCGAGCTGCTGGGCGTCGAAGCGGGCCCACAGCCCGGTGAGGTCGTCCCGGAACGTCGGTACGCCGCTCTCGGCCGAGATGCCGGCACCGGTGAAGACGACGATCCGCCGAGCCTGCCTGAGGAGCGCCGCGGCGGGGGGCAGAGCACTCTCCATCCGCAGGATCCTGCCATCCTCCCCGCGGGTACGGCGGTGACGGGCGCATCGACCGTGTTGTGGTCGGGGGACGACGGTCTCCGGGCGCTGCCGGCTCGCCTGTCGGCGCGCCGGACCGGCCGGGTTGGGCACAATGGGACCACGAGGGTCGATACCGCCGTCCGCCCGTACGAACGGCGCGGTGAGGCGTGACCGGAGTTTTCCTGATGATCCCTGTCCTGATCCTGCTCGGTCTCGTCCTCGGCCGCCGGTGGTGGCTGTCGCTCGTGGTCGCCGCCGTCGGCTGGCCCGTCCTGCTCGTCGCCACCGACACGGCGACCGCGTCGGCGCTGCCCGTCGCCTCCCTGCTGGCGGTGCTGAACGCCGGCGTCGGTGTGCTGGTTCATCAGGCCGTCCTCCGGGCGGTTCGGCGCGTGCGTGGCGTGGACAGGCTGTCCGGTCGGGGGTGAGAAGGGCCCGTCGGGCCCTCGTCGCCGCCAGCGGTGGCCGTCGGACGGTGGACCGTCGATCGTCATATCCCTACTATGTCTATAGGCTTTATCGGTCATCGATCTCGCCCCACCCCGTCCGGTGGGCCGGGCCGATCCGTCGCCGCACGGGCGCGGACGCTGCTGTCTCTGCCTGTCGACCATCCCGCGAAGCAGGAGTACGCCGATGAGTGTCGAGTTCCTCTGGTACATCCCGAACCAGGTCCAGCCGGGGCATCGCGGCGACGACGTCGTCGAGAACCACAACAGTCTGGAGACCCTGACCAGCCACGCCCGGGCGATCGAGGACCACGGGTGGGGCGGGGCGCTCATCGGCACCGGCTGGGGTCGCCCCGACACCTTCACCGTCGCCACGGCGCTGGCCGCGCGGACCACGACGTTCCGGCCGTTGATCGCGGTCCGGCCCGGCTACTGGCACCCGGCCAACCTCGCCTCCGCCGCCGCGACCCTCGACCACCTCACCGGGGGACGGGTGATGATCAACATCGTGTCGGGGCGGGACAACCTGGCGGCGTACGGCGACACCGAGGGCGACCAGGCCCACCGCTACGCCCGAACCAGGGAGTTCATGCAGATCGTGCGCAGGCTGTGGACCGAGGAGAGGGTCACGTACCACGGTCGCTACTTCAGCGTCACCGACTCCACGGTCGAGCCGCGCGTGCCCGCCCGGGGCGAACGCCGGCATCCCCGGCTCTACTTCGGCGGGGCCTCGGAAGCGGCCGAACAGGTGGCCGCCACCGAGGCGGACGTCCAGCTCTTCTGGGGAGAGCCGCTCGACGACATCCATGAGCGGATCGAACGGCTCAGGAAGCTCAGCGAGAAGCTGGGGCGCGAACACCCTCCGCTGGAGTTCGGGCTGCGGATCACCACCCTCGTACGGGACACGACGGAGCAGGCCTGGGCCGACGCCGAGGCCAAGGTCGCGGCGATGGCCAAGACCAGCAACCCCGCCTCGCGCGACCCGAACTGGCGCGCCGCGGTCGGCCAGCGGCGGCTGCTCGACCTGACCGCGCGGGGGGAGGTGCTCGACGAGAACCTCTACACCGCACCGGGCAGGTTCGGCGGTGGCGGCGCGGGATCCACCTGGTTGGTCGGCTCCGCCGAGGACGTGGCGCGGTCGCTACGCAGGTACCAGGACCTGGGCATCACCCACTTCATCCTCTCCGACACCCCCTACCTGCGGGAGATCAGGCGGCAGGGCGACCGGTTGCTGCCGCTGTTGCGCGGGTGAGCGGCACCGCCTGAGCCGCACCCGCGGTCAGCCGTGGTGGGAACGCGCGGTCGGCCCGGCGGGAGACCCACCCCGCCCGCCGGGCCGACCGGCCACACCACGGCGCCGGGCGGTCCCGGACGGCGCGCCCGCAGCCCGGGNGACGCTCAGATCGGCAGCCGCGCGGACGGGGCGTGCCAGTCCGGAGGCGACGCCCCGGGCGCGGTGAACGACGCGAAGTCGGTGGTGTCGCGGAAGGCGGGGATGGTGTAGAGATCCCGGGCGTACGACCACAGGTTCGGGAACTCGTGCAGACCGGGACCGATCGTACGCCCGGCGTTCGGCCCGACGTCGTAGCGGACCAGCGTCACCCAGAGTCGGATGTCGGCCTCGGTCAGGGTCGACCCGACGAGATGGCGCCGGGTGGCCAGACGCCGGTCCAACTCGGCGAAGGCGGCGAGCAACGCCGCGCGGGCGCGCTTCCCGGCTGGGCCGGGGCGGGTGGCGGCGTACACACCGTGGTTGACGGCTGGGCCGATCCAGGCGTCGAGCTCGTCGATCTCGGCGCGATGCCGTTCGGGGTAGACGTCCACCACCGGATCGGCGAGGTGCCGGAACCGGGTGGCGAGGTCGATCTCGATGGTCCGGAAGTCGTTGCTGACCACGGACGCGGTCGCCCGATCCCACAGGACCGGCACCGAGACGTGTCCGTCGAACCCCTCCTCGGTGGCCTCGTACACCTCCCGCAGCAGTGTGAAGCCGTTGACCGGGTCCGGCCCGTGCCGCTGTCGGAAGGCCCAGCCCCGCCCGTCGCGCTCGTTGTCGACATAGGACATGGTCACGACGTCGGTCAGGCCGGCCAGGATCCGGGTGATGGTCACCCGCTGTGACCACGGGCAGGGCCATCCCGCGTACAGGTGGTAGCGGCCGGCCCGGGGTGTGAAACCGCTGCGGCCGTCGTCGGTGATGCGCCCACCGAACCGGTGGCGCGGATGCGGGTCGTCGGCGTCGCAGGGTACGCGGTACTCACCGTAGCGGCTGGTGTCGACCGGGCTGGCGAACCGACTGAACCGGGAAAACCGTGGCATCGCCCCCACCCCCGTGGAACCGGACGTCGCTACCCACCGTAAATCATAGTTTGTAGATGGGTTATGTCTACAGTTGAACGGCGNTCGCTGTTTCACGGGATGAGCTGACCCGGGACGGCGGGGGAACCGACGCGCGGTCCGCGAGCTCCTCGCGGGCGGCGCGTGGTCGCCCTCGGACACGGGTTCCGGCGACGGTGCGACGCGCCGGCGTCGGCACGATCCGAAGAACCCGGAGACGGCGACCATCCACGACCGTCGGTGTGTGCGGGATGTGTGCGGGCCGCGTGATAGACCGCCCTGGCACTGGTGCCGACGACGGCGTACGCGGAATCGACGCGTGCCGTCGATGACGAGGAACGGAGCCATGGGTAAGACCACGATCGAGTTCGGTGAGGTCGAAACCCTCACCAAGGAGGTGCACCGAGCCGCGGCCGAGGTCACCAAGGGCGGCGCGGCGTGGACGGGCGCCCCGTCGACGGGGTGGGTCGGCGGAAGCAGGGTGACCTTCCACAACGGAGTTCCGCACGCCTCGACCGTTCCGACGGTGAGCGCCTTCGGCAACACGGGCGCCGCGTCGGCGTGCATGAGCGCCTACCAACAGGCGGAGAGCGCCATGCGTGGTGTCATGACCGCGTTCGGCAACACCCTCGACTCCGACGCCGAGCGGCTCGAACTCGTCGTCGCGCTGTTCAGGCAGGTCGACGCGGAGGCGGCCGACCGGATGCTGCGGGCCAACCGGAACCGCCTCGACGTGTTCAGCGCACACCTCGACACCGGCCACGGCGACGGCGGCGATGCCCGGCGGGCCAGGCAGATCGACCGGCTGCTGGGACTGACGGGCAACTCACCTGCGGGCGCGGGCACCGTCGTCGCCGGTGACTTCAACAGCCTCTCCACCGACGGCAGCCAGTCGGCGCAGGCCATCCGGCGGTACGGGACGCAGGGCTTCGACGTCAACCAGGGCGACATCCACGACGGACGCGGCGGCACCTCCGCCAGCCACCGTAGGATCGACCACCTGATGCCGCGCGGCCTGGGCGCGTCCGAGGCCACCCGCTGGGATCGTGGCCAGTCCGACCACGACGGGCAGGTGGTCGACGTCACCCTGCCGGGCTGGTGACCCTCAGTCGACGAAGATCGGGACCTGGGTGGTGGAGCGGCCTTCATCACCCGGCCCGAGGTCGTGTACCCGGGGTGCCCCGGTGCGGACACCCCTGCCGGTCCGGACGACGACGGCGTTGCCGAAGTCCTCGTTCAGCCCGGGGAGCACCGGAATGCCACCGTTGCTGGCGTAGTGCTTCTGGCTGGCCTTGCCGAAGTGGACCTCCCACCGCTCGCCGGGCGCGGCCCGCTTGTTCAACTCCCGCTCCAGTTCCTCGGCGCCGCTCCTGAAGACCTCCTGAAGCGTCGCGATGTCGACGTCACCGTCGATGATCCGCTGGGCGAGCTCGCCGAAGTCGCCGTGGTCGTGGCCGGGTTTCCGATTGAGCCAGTGGTTACCCTTACCGCCCTGCTGGATGTTGTAGTTGAGCATCCGCAGGGTCCGTGCCGACCACCTGCCCTGCCAGCCCTGTAGCTGCCCGAGCGCTGCGTTGAAGACGCTTGCCTGGGCGTTCAGCTGCTGGTCCACCCGGGACCGGATGGCCTGGGCCGTGGCGATCGCCTCCCTGACCAGTGCGGTCTGCTCCGCGTCGGCCGGATGGAAGGTCAGCGTGCCTCCGGCGTCGCTACAGGGCACGTGGGCGAGCTTCCGCCGTTCGGCATCCAGCAGGTTCTGGTTGTAACGCAGCGTGTCCGCGCACGCTCCCAGTGCCCGTGCGACGGTGTTGGCCAGTTCCGCGCAGGCGTCCAGGTCGGCGACGAGCTTCCGGCGGTGGCTGTCGTACCGCTCGGCGGTGTCACCGGTCCACGCCTCCCCGCCGAGCACCCGGCTGGCCGCACGGTCGACGATGTCCGCCGCGGAGCTGAGCTGCCTGGCCTGGGACTTCCACAGTCCCTCGAGACTGTCGAGGGCGGCCGGGTCGGCCCGCAGATCCCAAAGGTCGGACGTGGTCTCACCCATCGCGGTCTCCTCCCTCCTGCGCCGACCGCCCGGCGTCCCGCCCGCGGTGGGACGCCGGGGTGGGACGCCGGGCGGCGGCAGGTGCCACGGGATGTGGCGGCCATGCCGGGTGCGCCACCGGCGGTCGAGCGTGTCACCTCTCCCGGACCGCGCGGCATCGGCAGTTGCCGAGCCGGTTCGGGACCAGGCACCGGATCGGCGGTCGACCCGTGCCCAGGGCGGTGAGGTGGCCGCGGCGGCCGGTGTGAGGCAGGCCGAATGATAGACGGCATGGCGATTGCCGTCCATTTGGTCGGACCGCCGTTGTGCGTGTGCGGAATCTGTGCGCGCGAATGGAACAATGCGCCATTCGCAATTCCGCCACGCCCGACCACACCCGCGACAGGTGCCGATTTCGGCGAGCCGGGGCCGGGTGACCGCGTTACACGGCCGCCAACCCACGCTCGACGGCGGCGATGATCTGCGGACGCAACTCCTCGGGCCGGATGATGGCGTCGACGGAACCAACCTGCACCGCGCGCTCGATGGTGTGCACGCTGTCGAACTCGGCTGCCACCTCGGCGAGTTTCTCTGCCCGAACCGCGGCCCGGACCTCCCGCAGCTGCGTGACCAGGGCTGCCCGCTCGCCACCGCTCGCCGCGGCGATACGTGCCTCCAGTTCGGCCACCCGTGGGTCCCGTGCCGTACGCGCGTTGACCTCGCCGGAGAACACCACGGCCGCCGCCGGTGCCCCGCCGATGACGGACGCGAACGAGCCCTCCACGGCGAGCACGGTCATGTTCGGATTGAGCGCCTTCGAGAAGACAACGAACGCGCCACCGTGGTACCGCGAGATCACGCAGAAGACGATCGGGCCCTTGAAGTTCACGATCGCCCGGCCGATCTCCGCACCGTACTCCAGCTGCAGCTGCCGCATCGACTCCGGCGAGCCGTCGAACCCGGACAGGTTCGCCAACACGACCAACGGCCGGTTCCCGCTGGCCGCGTTGATCGCCCGCGCGACCTTCTTGGACGAGCGCGGGAACAACGTGCCCGCGGTGTAGGTGTCCGGACCGTCGGTCGGCGGGAACCCACGCCGCGGCACCGACCGGGACTCGATGCCGATCAGGCACACCGGGATACCGCCGAGGTGGACGTCCTGTACCACCGCGGTCTCGGCGTCGGCCATCCCCGCCCAGCGCTCCAGGACCTGGTGATCCTGGTCGGCCAGGGCCCGCATCAGGGTGCGGATGTCGAACGGCTTCTTGCGATCAGGGTTGCGCTCGCGGGAGAAGATCTCGCCCACGGTGGTGAACTCGCTGTCCGGCACGGAGTGCGGATAGCTGCAGACGTCCCGGTCGATCGGGTCGGAGGTGACCGCCCGGCGCGGGCCGGACTCGCCGGGTACGACGTACGTGTGGTCGTAGTGCGCCATCAGCAGGTCGCGGGCGCTCCGCAGGTCCGGCGCCCAGTACTGGGCCTGACCGTTGGGACCCATCACCCGGTCGTAGCCGCCGATACCGAAGTTGTCCTCGGCAGACACCCCGCCCGAGAAGTCCAGCGACTGCTTGCCGGTCAGCACCATCGCCGAGTCCGGGGTCATCACCAGGATGCCCTTGGTGTGCATGAGCATCGTGGCCTCGGCGTTCCAGTAGGGCTGGGCGCCCACGGTGATCCCGGCGACCACGATGTTGATCTCACCACCGCTCTGGGTGAACTCCACGATCCGCTTGAGCGCGGCGGCCACCCAGTCCATGTTCTCGGTGCCCGAGGTCATCGAGATCCGCGCTCCCGCCGACAGCGCGAACCAGTCGACCGGAACGCGCATCCGCTCGGCCAGGTCAAGCGCGGCGATCACCCGCGCGCACTCCGGCTCGGCCAGCGCGCCCAGCGACTTGGTCGGGTCGCCGAACAGCGCCACCCGGGTGATGCCCTCGGGATACCGCTCGGTCGGCGTGCTCACCACACCGACGACGATGCCCGCGGTGTTCTGCCCCTTCGGCCGGTCGACCGGCACCAACGCACCGGTGGCGTCCAGGTCGTACTCGGTGAAGGTGCCGCGCTGGCCGGCCAGCATCCCGGTCAGCTCGTACGGGTACGTCGTACCGCGCCGCCGTGCCGAGAGCACCTTCTGCCGATAGTCGTCGAGCGGCTGGATCGGCTCGGTCGTCGGCGCGGTGACCGACACCCGCATGCCCGCGTCGTAGGTGATCTGGACCGCGGTCTCGGTCAGCCTGCCGGTCGTGCGGTCTCGCTGGCGGCCGAGGAACAGGACCTCCTCCAGGCCGGCATCGGCCGTCATCGGCAGAACGCGCTGGGTGACGGCGCTCAGCTCGTCGAGGGTCAGCTCGTTCGGGGGCCAGACGTAGATGGTGATCCGGTTGGTGTCGAGCCGCTTCTTCTCGGGACGCTGCGCCTGGACCTTGCGGATCGCGTCGAGGCACGCGTCCAGCGCGCCCTCGACGGCGGGCAGCGCGATGATCCGACCGTCGGCGTCGCGCAGCGGGGTCAGGTCGCGGACCTGGGCCATCGCCGCCAGCCGCTCGTCGGCCGGGTTGTCCGGAGCGACGCAGTGGAAGAGGTAGACCTCCTCGTCGGCGGAGGGCAGTCGGGTCAGGTTGAAGTTGCGCAGTCGCGGCAGCTGCAGGCGCTCGGCGATCAGCGGGTGGAGCCCGCGGATGAGCCGGTCCTCGCCCAGGCCGGGCCGGAACGTGAAGTGGTGGTGCATCGGCGTACCGTTGCGGCCGGCGACCGTCATCGTCACCCGCCGCAGGACGCTCAGCAGCCCGGACCGGTCGAGGATCTCCCGCAGGGCGGTGGCCATCGCGTCCGGGTCGGGCTGGTCACTCCAGGTCAGATAGACGTCGGCGATGGACTCCGCGGTGGACAGTCCGGCGACCCGATCCAGGGTCGCGGGCAGCTCGGCGAAGTCGGCGGCGGTGGCGACCAGCCGGAAGCGGTCACCGTTGCGGTCGTACTCGGCGGTGAAGAAGGCCTGCCCCGCCACCTCGATGCAGTGGGCGTCGCGGGCGCCACGGTTGCCGTAGTAGCGGCGGCTGAGCACCTCGAGCATCGGACCGTGGTCGACGCCCGGCCGGCCGATGCGTTGGCCGAGCAGCCGGACCAGAGGCTCGGGGGTGGCGACCATCTTCGCGATCCGCTCGGCCCGGTCGGCCGCGTGCGGGTTCTGGTCGAGGTGGCGGAGGTGGCTGCGGACGGCCGCGTAGACCTCGGCACGCTTGCGGCGCAGCATCGGCTGGGCGGCCCAGCGGAACACGATGCTGCGGGCCAGGTCGCCGACCACCGGGAACCGGCGCTGGGTGGCCGAGATCAGGTGTTCCAACGCCTGGCCGACGAGCTCGCGCAGCTCGGCGCCGGGCAACGGCTCGTTCAGCCACCGCTGGAGGAACGCGACGATCACCGAGACGTCGGCGGAGGCCCGCTGCTGCGCGAGGAAGATCCGGAACACGGCTTCCTCCAGCTCGGGCGTACGCGTGAAGTCGGTGACGCCGTAGTGGGCGAGTACCCGGGCGAGCCGGGTGCGGAAGGTCTCCGGCAGCGCGGCCCGCTCGACGTCGAGACTGCGCAGGTAGGTGTGGAAGTGCTCGCGCGGGCTGTGCACCGGGTTGTCGGGCTTGGTTTCCTCGCCGACGGGCCGGTTACGGCTGAGTTCGGACAGATCGGCGAAGATCTGGAGCAGCTCGACCTCTTCCTCGAGCGGGGGATAGCGCAACTCGGCCCGCGCGGCCAGGTAGTCCGACAACGCCCGGCGCTCGTCGCGGGGGTCGAGGTCGTAGCCGAGCAGCAGGCTGCGTAGTTCAGCGATGCCGCGGGCGACCCGGGCCTCGGCGGAGAGGCCGCTCCGTTCGGGTGGCAGCTCCAGATCGACCGCCTCGGCCGTTGCCGCCCCGCCCTCGGTGTCGTCACCTGTCGGCTCCAGCCGCAGCAGTGGCGCGCCGGCCTCCACCTGGCTGCCGACCGAGACCAGACACTCCCGCAGCCTCGCGTTGACCGGTGCGCGCAGGACGGTCTCCATCTTCATGCTCTCGAGGACGAGCACGGGCGCCCCCGCCTCGACCTCGTCGCCCACCGCGACCGGGGTCGCGACGACCAGCGCGGGCGCGGGAGCGCAGCACACCGCCCTCGTCGCGGCTGACCCGGTGGGTCACCCCGTCCACCTCGACCAGGTGGATGGGGCCGTGGGTGTCGGTGACGAGCCGGAACCCTCGGCCGTTGACCACGAGCCGTCCGGTGTGTTCGTCGAACCGTTCCAGTTCCGCGTCCACGAAGGTGTCGCCGATACCGACGTGGAACCGGCGCGGTCCGGTCTGCGCCACGGTCACCCGGTAGCTCACACCGCGGAGCTTGAGGTCGATCGGCCGGCCGCCGTCGTGCTGGACCTGCGGGCGGCCACCGTGCGCGGTGGCGAGCAGCCGCTGCCGTTCGAGGAAAGTCTGGTCCTCGTACGCCTCGATCGCGGCGGCAGCCAGTGCGATCCCGGAGTGTCGGGTGGAGGTCAGACGGCCCTGGGCGCGGACCNGGTCGATCCACCCGGTGTCCGCGGTGCCGTCGATCACCTCGGGCTGGTTGAGCAGGTCGAGCAGGAAACTCTTGTTGGTGGCGCCGCCTTCGATGATCACCGTGGTCTCGGCAACCGCGCGGCGCAGCCGGCCGAGTGCCTCGGCACGGTCACGGCCGTAGGCGATGATCTTCGCGATCATCGAGTCGAAGTCGGCCGGGATCACGTCGCCCTCGCTGACCCCGGTGTCCACGCGGATGCCCGGACCGCTGGGCAGCACCATCCGGACGATCCGGCCGGGCGACGGNGCGAAGTCGCGGTCCGGGTCCTCGGCGTTGAGCCGCGCCTCGACGGCGTGTCCGACCTCGGTCGGGACCAGGTCGCCGAGCCGTCCGCCGGCGGCCACGTGAATCTGGGCCTTGACCAGGTCGAAGTCGGTGGTGGCCTCGGTGATCGGGTGTTCGACCTGAAGCCGGGTGTTGACCTCGAGGAAGGCGAACAGCTTCTCGCCGGGGTGGTACAGGAACTCCACGGTGCCCGCGCCCCGGTAGTCCACGGCCAACGCGAGCCGCTCGGCCGCCGCCTTCAGGTCGCGAACCTGCTCCGGAGTGAGGACGGGGGAGGCGGACTCCTCGATCACCTTCTGGTTACGCCGCTGCACCGTGCAGTCCCGGACACCCAGCGCCCACGCGGTGCCCTGGCCGTCGGCGATGATCTGCACCTCGACGTGGCGCGCCCCGGTGACCAGGCGTTCCAGGAACACGACGCCACTGCCGAACGCCCGCTCGGCCTCCAGGCGTGTCCGCTCGTACGCCTCGGCGAGCTCCTCCTCGTCGCGGACGACCCGGATGCCCCGGCCGCCGCCACCCGCGGTCGCCTTCAGCATCAGCGGGTAGCCGATGGCGGCCGCCGCGCGCCTGGCGGCGCTCAGGTTCTCCACCGGGCCGCGGCTCCACGGCGCCACCGGGACGCCGACCTCCTCGGCGAGGAGCTTCGCGCCGATCTTGTCGCCGAGCTTACGCATCGCTTCGGCGCTCGGGCCGATGAAGGTGACGCCGTTCTTCTCACAGAGTTCGGCGAAGGCCGGGTCCTCGGCCACGAAGCCCCAACCGACCCATGCCGCGTCCGCCCGGGTCTCGACGAGTGCGCGTTCGAGGAGCGCGTGGTTCAGGTACGGACGCGCCGACGCAGGCCCGAGGCAGTAGCTGTGGTCTGCCTCGCGAACGAAGGTGGCGGTGCGTTCGGCTTCGGTGTACAGGGCGATGGTCTCGATCGGCGGGATCCCAGCCTCGGCGTTGAGCTCACGGACGGCGTGGATCAGCCGCATGGCGGCCTCTCCCCGGTTGACGATGGCGATGCGGCTGAACACCGAGTAAGCCTCCAAACGTTCCCTCACCACAGGACGGGGACTTCCTCGGGGCAGGGCCCCCGCCGACAACTCTTGCCGTTACCGATCGGTACGGAAAGTATTGTGCCCGCCACTCGGGATCGGCGAAAGTTGTGCACNTCCGCCAACTCTAGAGGTCGCGACTCCGCCTCATGATCGGCCACCGGGTCCCGGCGTCGGCCCACCNCACCCNTGCACGCCGCCGCCGAGCGCGTCCGTATCCGGGCCACCGTCGCGTCAGCCACCCGGCGACGTCCGCCTGACCGTGCCGTGGTCGTCGGCCGGAACGCCGGTCGGGGCGAAAGCGACACCGGATCCCCCGGCCGGTCGTCGGGTCTGTCCTGCACGGCACGCACCGTCACGTGCTAACCACCGAGAGCTGCCATCTCCTGCCTGTGGCGTCGGGTCACCACCGATCCGGCAACGCGGTGCGCCCACCGTTCCCAGTCGTCGAACTCCAGGAACCGGCCCAGCCGGACGAGCTGCGTCAGCGGATCGTCGACGAGGTCGTCGTACGTCATGGTCAGCAGTTCTCGGGGCCGGGCGTCCGCGATGGCCTGTTCGGCCTCGCCGGCGAGGAACGCGCAGAGACTGNGGTACCGCTGGATGTCCCGGCCGCGTTCGCGCAGCACCTCGGCCGTGAGGCGACCGGGAAGGTACCGCCGGAGCTCCTCCGGCACCGGCTGGTCGGCACCGACGTGGAAGAGGTCGATCCCGTACCGGCCGAGCGACTCCACGCTGAGCTGCAGGAGCTGGAAGGAGGGATGGCGGCTCATCGAGCGGGCGGTATCCTCCCGGTTGCGGGTCAGATAGACGATCTTCGCGTTCGGGAAGCTCTCCAGCAGGTGGCGGGCGACGTGGCTGGAGCCGCCGGACCGTTCGACCCAGCGCCGCCGCCCGGTGAGCGAGGTCAGCAGATCCAGGAACATCCGGTGGTGCTGGGCCAACGGTTGGGTCGGAAACCCGGGGACCAGGTCGGCGAGGGTGTCGAACAGGCGGTCCGGTTCGGGGGAGATCTTCGGCAGCGTGGTGGCGAGGATGCGGGGCAGCGCGGTGAGGTCGCCGGCCCAGCGGCCGTCCGCCGGATAGACGACCTCG
>JGI25331J36430_1001124_pt1 | contig 15051 bp, 13 predicted proteins | sample HigsolmetaAR206D_FD_36430 | JGI IMG/M metagenome (IMG submission 36430) | reverse complement strand
AAAGGAACTGAAACCGGCTTGAATGAACTGAGGTCAAAGTAAATATATCAGTGACATATTCACTGACGCGTTAGTATGACATTTTCACTGACGCTTGACAATGTTCGACATGCTAACCGCTCATCGGCCGCCCGTAAACCAAGATGTGAAACGAAAAAAATCTATAGGCGGGCGGCTGTCGGGGAATTGGAGTCGGCAAGCTCCCTGCGTTTTGAATGGGCAGCGGCATCCAAAGAAAAACGGCGGAGCACAACGCTTCGCCGTCGTTCTCAATCAGCCGTAGTAAGATTGGAGCACCCTTCTGACGTAGGCCTCGGTTTCCTTGAAAGGCGGGATGCCGTGGTATTTTCTCACGTTCGCGGGCCCGGCATTGTAGGCGGCCAGTGCCAACGCCTCATTGCCGCCAAATTCGTCCAACAGGCGTCTCAAATATTTGGTGCCACCGAAGATGTTCTGCTTCGGATCAAACGGATCATTGACCCCGAGGTTTTTGGCCGTTTGCGGCATCAGCTGCATCAAGCCGATCGCGCCGGCCGGGCTCACGCTGTCGGGATTGAAATTCGATTCGTGCTGGATGACCGCGCGGATAAGCTTCGGATCGACGCCGTAAAGCTTAGCGGCCTCTTCGATGTAGGGCTCAAACGCTAAAGCGTCGGAGCGGGTTTGATGGGATGTCCCGACCGATTCAGTGTCCCGCGTTGCGGCCGGTCGGATTTGCCTCAAAACGCCTTGCAGCGAAGCTTCGCCGGATAGAGCGGATAAAAGATTGGCGGAATCATCCGCCGTTGTCCCCAGAACTCCGCCGGCATTCCATGCCGCGCGCCCGATCGTGCCTTGGCTCGCCAACGCCTCAAGCAGATAGGTTTCGGCGTCCGCAGACCATCCCGAAATCAGGCTGTCATCGTTTTCAAAGGATGACGACGGATCGGCCCCGACGGAAAAAAGGGGATCAACGCCGGATGATGCGGAATCCGTGCCCAAAAAAGCGGCGAGCACATCGGAAAACATGTCGGCGTTGCCGTCCGCAGTTGGTTTTCCCAATGATGAAGGCGGTTGCATCGTTCGGAAAGCCTGAAGTTGGAGGAGTGCCTCAATCATTTGCGGATTGGTCGCCATGAGCGGATGCCTCCTCTGAATCTATGGATTTCATCATGCGGCGAATTTTATTTTCGGCCGGGCGCCGCGGAATCCCATGTTGACGCAAAATCGCATGGAACGCCGTCCAGCCCGCAGCGGCGTCGGCCGCTTCGAATTCCAATTCGAAATCTTCCCGTGCGCCATACATGCTGTGATCGAGCACGAGCACTCCATCCTTTAATGCCACTTCCGCGCGTTTCGTCGATAAACGCCCGAGATGGCGGAGAGCGGAAGGCCGGACGCCCATGTGGGAAAGCCGGGCGATCACTTCGCCGTCCCGCGGCGCCTCACCTAAAAGCATTTGGCGCGTCTCGCGTTCCGTTAACCGTTGATGGGTCTCCAGCAATCCGACGGCGTTCGGCTCCTTTAAAGTCAAGACGAACTCATTTTCTTTTTCGCGGATGCGCAGCGCCGCCCCCCGTTTTTTCAATTGAAAATCCACTGTGTCAAAGTAATCATTATGTTGGAGGACAAAGTCTTCGGGGGTGAGGCCATACGCCTTGCTCAGCCGCTCAAACTCGGCGCGGGTTAAAAGATTTTTATATTCGATCTCTATTTCTTGGGTCATTGCGCCACATCCGATGATATTTGGTAAGGTCACTAAAATTATGACATAATGTTACTTGGGAGACAACCCAACACGTTCATTTAAAGGGTGGTGTTGGTCATGGATTGGGAGCTCTTTTTAACCCCTTACAAGCAAGCCGTGGATGAACTGAAAATCAAATTGAGGGGTTATCGCGAGCAATATGAAAAAACGGCACAACATTCACCGATCGAGTTCGTGACCGGACGGGTCAAACCCGTTCCAAGCATCCTTGATAAAGCGAGAAGAAAGAATATTCCATTAAGCGAACTGGATACGAAAATGCAGGATTTGGCGGGCATCCGCGTCATGTGCCAATTTGTCGACGACATTAAAACCGTCATCGACCTCATCAGGAACCGCACCGATTTGGAAGTGGTGGAGGAACGCGATTACATCACCCAAAAGAAAGAGAGCGGTTACCGTTCCTATCACATGGTCGTCCGTTATCCGGTGCAGACGATCGTCGGCGAGCGCAAAATCCTTGTGGAAATCCAAATCCGCACGCTGGCGATGAATTTCTGGGCGACGATCGAACATTCGCTCAACTATAAATACGAAGGCCGCATTCCGAAAGCGATCAAAGACCGGCTGCAACGCGCGAGCGAAGCCGCGTTTCTCCTCGATGAAGAGATGTCCAAAATTCGCGAAGAAATTCAAGAAGCCCAGAAACATTTTACATATAAAAAGGTCGAAGATCTCGATATCGACCCTTTCCAAAGGTGATCATATGAAATTTGCCGTGCAATCCAAAGGTGATCCGACTTCCAACAAAATCAAGGAGCAAATCACCCGATATTTGACAGGCTTTGATTTAATCTACGATGAAGAGGAACCCGACATCGTCATTTCGGTCGGCGGCGACGGCACCTTGCTGCACGCGTTTCACCGCTATGTCCACCGCTTGGCCGATACGGCGTTTGTCGGCGTCCATACCGGACACCTCGGCTTTTATGCGGACTGGACGCCGGACGAAGTCGAAAAGCTCGTCATTCATTTGGCGAAAACGCCGTTTCAGGTCGTCGAGTATCCGCTTCTGGAAGTCGTCATCCGTTTTAACAACAACCAGAGCGAAAAAAGGTATTTGGCCCTTAATGAATGCACGGTGAAAGCGACGGAAGGTTCGCTCGTCATTGACGTCATCATCAAAGGCGACAAATTCGAAACGTTCCGCGGCGACGGATTGTGCATCTCGACGCCGACGGGCAGCACGGCTTACAATAAAGCGCTTTTCGGCGCGATCCTTCACCCGTCGTTGTCCGCCATCCAACTGACGGAAATGGCTTCGATCAACAATCGCGTCTATCGAACGATCGGTTCCCCGCTCGTGCTGCCGGAACATCACACGTGTATATTAAAACCGGTGAACGACGTCAATTTCAACATCACGATCGACCATCTTTTTCTCGTCCATAAAGACGTGCATTCGCTGCAATACCGCGTCGCCGAGGAGCGCATCCGGTTTGCGCGCTTTCGGCCGTTCCCGTTTTGGCGCCGCGTGAAAGAATCGTTTGTGGGCGATTGAGAAGCGAATGCTGCGCGGCTGGCGAAGACTATCCAAAGAGGACCGTACTGCCTATTTGGATAGCCCGCTGAAACCATCCAACATGACCTTTTCAGCACGGAAGGAATTCGAAAAGGGTATCAGGGATTTCATGGACAGGAGTGGCTGCAGCGTGACGGATCAATGCGGGGATCAATGGCTGTACAGCGGGAAATCGCGGCCTGAAGTCAAAGTGGATGTCGTCGATGGCAAGCTGGCGCTCTCCTTTGCGATTGGTACGAAGGCTGAGGGCATGTTATTGCGCGATTATCTAAGGAAGCAGATCGGGTTGTCGCGCCGCCTTCTCACGGCGGTTAAGCATCGCGGCGGGGGGATCTACGTTAACGGTCAGCCCGATTCCGTGCGCCGTTTATTGGCGGCGGGCGATCGGCTGACCCTTATTTTTCCGCCGGAAGAGCCGGGGGACGGGCTCATTCCCGAACCCGTCCCCCTCGAAGTGGTTTATGAAGATACCGCTGTGCTCATCATCAACAAGCCGGCGGGCATGGCGACCGTCCCGGGATTTCAACATCGGCGCGGCACGCTTGCCGGCGGCGTGCTTTGGCATTTGCGGAAAAACGGCCTGCGTTCGACCGCTCATATCGCGACGCGTTTGGATCGGCAAACCTCGGGGCTCGTTCTCGCCGCCAAACATGGATTTTTTCATGAAGCTGTCGCGCGGCAAAAAAAGACACACGCTTTGGAGCGGCGTTACATCGCGATCGTTCACGGCCGCCTGGCCCGCGATGAAGGCGTCATCGATGCCCCGATCGCCCGAAAAGAGGGGAGCATCATTGAACGCATCGTAAGCGATGACGGCCAGCGGGCGGTGACGCATTATCGCGTGCTTCGGCGGCTGGACGAGGCAACGGTCGCCGACATCGCTTTGGAAACGGGGCGCACCCACCAAATCCGCGTCCATTTCGCTCACATCGGTCACCCGTTATTGGGAGATGATCTCTACGGCGGCCGAACAGACCGGATCGGCCGCCAAGCGCTTCATTGCTACCGCCTATGCTTCGTTCATCCCGTGTCGCACGAACCGCTCTCCTTTGCGAGCGAGTTGCCGGAGGATATGCGGCGGGTTTTGGCGTCCGCCGGATGCCCTCAAGGGTTGGACTCGAACGCATGAAATTTTTCAGGGAAAAACGGTTGGCGCGACGGGACGGAGACGGTCTCCTTTTCCGGCCAGCGGAAGGCGGTCAAATGCCCGCCAAACACGCATCCGGTATCGATATTGACCGTTTTCCCGTACCATCTCGGCTTGCGGACCGGTGTATGTCCATACACGATCCATGCGTGGCCTTCATAATGCTTCGCCCAGTCGCGGCGAATCGGGAAGCCTTTTTCATCGGTCTCGCCGGTCGTGTCACCGTACAGCACGAACGATTTGATGCGCCGGTTCATCTGGCCGATATCGGACGCTCGGATGCCGGCGTGGGCGACGACGAGTTCGCCTTTGGCCAACACCAAATAAAGCGGCGCGCGCTCGTAGAGGCGCAAAAATGCGGACGTGATGCGCTGCTTTTCGTCACGAGCGAGCGCCGAAAGTTCCGCAACCGTCGTCTCTAGGCCATTTTTGATTTGAACGGGGCGGCCGATCAAATATCGATACAGTTTATCGCAGTGATTTCCCGGGACATAATGCGCCAACGCCCGCTCGACCAGCCCGGTGACGAGCCGGATCATCGCGACCGAATCGGGTCCGCGGTCCGTGATATCGCCGAGAAATACCGGCACGCGTCCGTCCGCATGAACGGGCCAACCCGCCTTTTGCACATAGCCGAGCTTTCGCAAAAGCGCCAGGCACTCTTCATGACAGCCGTGCACATCGCCAATGATGTCGTACGCCATGTTTTCACCTCGTCGGAATCTTTTCAGCGTTTTCGCTTCTTTGTCTCATCCATCCACGCCGCAAAACATTCCACAGCCTCTAAAAGAACCGCAACCCCTAGGCTCTCCCGCCGCCAATCGATCCATACTCGCCGCACGAAAAAAGAGTCCGTGAAAGGGACTCTTTCCGAAATTCACTCATGTCTTTTTGTGCTGGGCGCGGCGAAATGGCCGTCAATCAAACATATATTTTCTCGAGCGCGCCTGAATCGACAGCACGAGGCCGATGGACATCATATTCGTCAACAAGGAGCTGCCGCCGTAGCTGATGAACGGCAGCGGAATGCCGGTGATCGGCATGACTTGGATGGTCATGCCGATGTTTTCAAAAATCGTAAACATCAACATGCCGATAATCCCTGTGCAGATATAGGTGCCGAAAGGATCGTGCGTTTTTAACGCGGCATGGATGATTCTGTAAATGAGCAAAAAGAAGAGTGCGATGAGGGCGCTCGCTCCAAAAAAGCCGAAGGCGTTTCCGACGACCGAGAAAATGAAGTCGTTGTAGCTTTCGGGCAACACCATCGTTTGATTGCCGAACCCCGTCCCGTAAAGCTGGCCGGAACCGATCGCGTTCAAGGAATTAATCAATTGGAAGCCTTCTTGGTTGGAATATTTGTAAGGCGCAAGCCAACCGTAAAATCGGTCCAATTGGTGCTGTTGAAGCACGAGGCCGATGACCGCCGGAAAAGTGAAATAACATATGACGAGCGCAGCGATGCCCAGGATGATCGCGAGCAAAATCGCCAAGATCAGACGCCAGCGGACGCCCGAGACGAGGATCATGCTCAGGACCGTCGCGGCCATGACGAGCACCGTGCCCAAGTCCGGCTGTATGAGCACGAAGGCGAGCGGCGGCAAAGACGCGAGCGCCATTTTCCCCAACAAACGGAGGTCATCGCGCAGGCTCCGATTGGGGTTTTCTTCGTTGTGCTCGACGATCAGGCGGCTGAGCACAAGGATTAAAGCGATTTTCATGAATTCGGACGGCTGCACGGAGCCGATGCCGGGCAAGGCGTACCAGCTGTAGGCGCCGTGCGATTCGTGAGCGAAGGGAACCGGAAGCCCGCCCTTAGCCAGAAACAAACCGACGAGGAGGGCGAGGCAAATGCCGTACAGCACCCAGCCGATCTGTCTGAATCGGTCATAATCGATCAAGAAGACGCCAACGGCGAACATCGCGCCGACGATGTACCAGATCAACTGATGAAGAACGAAATAATTGTTGTCAAGTTTGGGCGGCAGCGGGGCGCAATAAATGGCGGTCAAACTCACGCAAAATAATAAAAAAACGATAAAGATCAATGTATAGTCAAGTTTTGCGAACAACGAGTCCTTATTCATTCCAACCTATCCTTTTCGCATCCGGGAAGCTGCCGCCCCGTCGGCTTCATCAACGGGTGGCGGGGCAGCGGATGCCGGTGCATATTCTTATGTGATCCAACATATAGAATAGCGCAAAGCGCCGTGAATGAAAACCGCCAGCTTGGCGTTTATATGAAATTTTAACGATCTTCGGAGTGGCCGGGCTTTCGTCGGAGGAGCATTTGAATGAGAGCGCAGAGTACGCCGCCATATATATTCCTTGAAGAAGTGAGGCGGATCGGTTAGTCTAAAGAAAATATGGACTGACGGGGAGGATTCTCCCGCTTTCAGGAGGTATTCATGCACGCATCCTTAGTATCGCTCGTTGTCGTCATCATTGCCGCGTTCTTGACACCGATCGTCCTGAACCGCTTGCGCTTAAAATCGGTGCCGGTGGTCGTCGCTGAAATGATTGCCGGCTTGATCATCGGAAAAAGCGGGTTCAATTGGGTGGAACACGGGCCCTGGATCGAAATTTTATCGTCGCTCGGCTTGATCTTCTTGATGTTTCTGAGCGGCGTTGAAATCGACTTTTCCATGTTTCTCAATTCAAGGAAAAAACGATCAGGGCGGGAGCCGAACGGCCTTGCCGCCGCAGGCCTCGTCTTCCTCGCCATTTTTGTTGTTTCTTTTTTATTGGCTTTATTTTTCAAATGGGCGGGTTTCGCGGAAAACGCCTTTTTCATGACGCTCGTCATTTCGACGATTTCGCTCGGGGTCGTCATGCCGACTTTAAAAGAAAATCATTTGATGAAGACCGGCATCGGGCAAATCCTTTTGCTCATCACCGTCATCGCCGACCTCGTCACGATGATCCTCTTGGCGGTGTTCGTTTCCTTATATGACCCGAACGGCGGCGATATTTGGCTGCTTTTCGTTCTGTTTGCCGCCGGTTTTGTCTTGTATTTTGTCGGCAAGGTCTTTAAGCACATGACGTTTTTGGAAACGATGTCGAAGGGCACGTTTCAGATCGGCACGCGCGCCGTCTTCGCCCTGATCATCGTCCTCGTCGGATTATCGGAGACCGTCGGCGCCGAAAACATCCTCGGCGCGTTCATCGCCGGCGTGCTCGTGTCGCTTTTGTCGCCGAATAAAGAGATGGTGCAGAAGCTCGATTCGTTCGGCTATGGATTCCTCATTCCGATCTTTTTCGTCATGGTCGGCGTCGATCTCAATATTTGGGAACTGTTCAAAGATCCGAAAGTCGTGTGGTTGATCCCGCTGTTGTTCGTCGCGCTGCTCATTTCCAAAATGGTGCCCGTGCTGATTTTAAAAAAGTGGTATGATTTTCGAACGGTCGTCGGCTCGGGGCTATTGTTGACGTCGACGCTTTCCTTGGTGGTGGCCGCCGCGAAAGTCGGCGAGCGCATCCGCGTGATCGATGATCGCATGGCGTCTGCGCTCATTTTGCTCGCCATCGTGACGTGTTTGATCACTCCGGTGCTGTTTCGCAAAGTTTTTCCGAAAACGCGCGAAGAAAAAAAGCGCATCGTTTTGATCGGCGCCAATCAATTAACGTTGCCGTTGTCTGTCGAATTGGACGGCTCCAGCTATCAAACGGTGCTCTACCATACGGTGATGGAAAAACTGGAAGCGGATGATACGGCCGGATTCGAAGTGACGGAACTTCCGAATTACGATGCGGAGACGTTCGAGCGGGCGGCCGCGTTTGACGCGGATATTCTCGTCACCGCCACGGGGAGTGACGAAACGAATGTGGCGATTGCCAAGGCGGCTGCGCAGTACGGCGTGCCGCGCGTCATCGCGCGCGTCGAAAATCCTGCGCTGTTTGAGACGTTGAAGAATGAGGGCATCGCGGTATTCTCCTCGCTCTTTTCCACAAAAGCGATCTTGAAGGCGATGATTTTGTTGCCGGGGATGATCGATTTGCTGACGACCGCAGAGAATGGATTATATCAAATCGCCATAGAAAATCCCGCTTTTCACGGCATGGCTTTAAGGCGTTTCCCGTTTCTCGGCGATACGATCATCATTCGCCTCTATCGTGACGGGGAAGCCATCGTCCCGAACGGCGATACGGTGTTGCAGCTCGGCGATCAGCTGATCGTCACGGGCGGAAAAGCCCACGTCGACCGGCTGGCGGAAACGCTGGCCGGTGCGAGATAACGCCACCGCGGCGAGTTTAAAACATATTGGAAGATCAAACGGGACCCCCGATCGATCAAAGGCGGGGGTTGCCGCCCTTTCAACCGCCGGCCGTTTCGGATATTGGTTGCTTGCTTTTCATATTTTTGTCGCCGCCATTCAAAGGTGGATCGCCGGCAAGCGCATCTCTTTTGGTGTGACGAGCCACCGGAAAGCGGTTCATGTTATAATAATGGCATTGGACTTGCCGTGAAACATGAGGAGGTTATGATATGGTCAATCTTTCGTTGGAAGGCAAAAACATCGTGATCATGGGCGTCGCGAACAAGCGCAGCATCGCGTGGGGCATCGCGCAAGCCGTCCATCAGGCGGGAGCGCGCATCATCTTTACATATGCGGGAGAACGCTTCAAAAATGAAGTGCAAAAACTCGTGGACACGCTCGAAAGCGATGCCCACCTTCTCCTGCCTTGTGATGTGACGAACGATGAAGAGATTGAAGTGACATTCCGGACGATTAAGGAAAAGGTCGGCGTGATCCATGGGATCGCCCATTGCATCGCCTTCGCCAATAAAGAGGAATTGTCCGGAGAATATTTAAATACGACGCGCGAAGGTTTCCTGCTCGCCCACAACATCAGCTCGTATTCGCTGACGGCTGTGGCGAAAGCGGCGCGGCCGCTGATGACGGAAGGCGGCGCGATCATCACGTTGACCTATCTCGGCGGCGAGCGCGTCGTGCAAAATTACAACGTGATGGGCGTCGCCAAAGCGTCGTTGGATGCCAGCGTGAAATATTTGGCCAACGACTTAGGAAAGGACGGCATCCGCGTCAACGCCATTTCGGCCGGTCCGATCCGCACGTTGTCAGCCAAAGGCATTTCCGACTTTAATTCCGTCCTCAAGATGATCGAAGAGCGTGCGCCGATGCGGCGGTCGGTGACGCCTGAGGATGTCGGCAACGCGGCTCTGTTCCTGTTGAGCGATTTAGCGACGGCGATCACGGGCGAAACGTTGCACGTCGACAGCGGCTTTAACATCATCGCCATTTGATTTCCACATAGAAGACAAAAGGGCTCCGCACCGGTTGATACCGGGCGGGCCTTTTTTTGTCTATTTGGCAGACCGCCATATAAGCTGAAAAGTGTATACACGTTCATTTCCGTCGTGACATAGAATATTCTCTTTGAACCGTCCTGACTTAAATGCTTGAAGGCGTCCGCCGCAAAGGACGGGCGCTGACGTTTTCCGACATGGGCTTTTTTACTTCGGTTTCCACGTCACTTTTCCGCATGTCCGGCAATTCCCGCGCGTTTTGAGAGGCGCATCGAACAGATCATCTTTCCTTCGCTTTCCCGTCAGCCGGCGCCGCTTGGCTTCATAAAAAAGCTTTCTGACGTCTTCTTTTTTCAAAGGGATTCACCTCTTTTCTTATAGATGAGTATATTCGCGCTCCGCTTAGGGCGTGTTAGCTTCATGAGGGGCAAGGATGCAAGCCATGGCTAAATCGGTGGAAGGCGGGGGGCGGTTTGCGATAGAGATGGCGGCCTGTCCAACGGTTCTCGCGACGCAACCGCCTTGGTTGCACAGGCGTGACGACGCTTTCCCGGCGTTCGCGGAAAAATGGGCGAACAATGCGGTGCCAATATCTTGGTCACTTCCATACGATGTAATGAATCAATCAACAAGTTTTTGTTGAGTGGAAAGGAAGGTATGAATGGGCAGCAAGCATAAACCGAGGAAGGTACTCACGGCCGCAAACAGTTTGCAAGATGAGTGCATCCGCGTCCCCAAGGTATATGACTGGGTAACGGATACCCTCACGGTCTCCAAAACCATCCGCTTCGATGAAGAACAACTCGAAGAAATTGAAGAAGCGATGGAAGACCCGAGCCGTCGCCCGTTAAGGATTGTTTGCAAAAACCCGAAAACGCCGCCGCTTTTCCCGTTGGATCAAAGCGATCCGCACCTCTACGACGACAATGGCTTTTTCTGTGAACAAGTCGGGGAAAAACGGAACGTCACGGTACCGGTCGGCGGCGAATTCGTCGAAGCTCAACTCATCGATCTCTTATTCAGCTCCGAAGTGAAAATTCTCGTCGTCGATCGCAACGGGGATGTCGTCACCGAAATGGTTGTTGACGTCGCGGCCATGGAATCGTTCGTTCTCTGCTTCCCAGACGGCACCGACTTATTGTGCAGGATCTCCAAAATCATCTCACGGATATCGACCGGATCGCTTCTTCTCAACTATCCGTGCCCGGAAACCTTTAAACTGGAGGTCACTTTCTGCGTCGACGTTCAAGTCGAAGCCGAGGTCAAACTGGAAGTGTTGGCGAGATTTTGCACGCCGAGGGAAAACAATATCGTCGTGAATGAAGAGGATGTCAGCAACAACCAATGCCCGCCGATCGAGTTTCCGGCCCAATGCCCGAGCATTTTCCCGATGAAAAGTTGCGACTGCCAGGCGCGGGGCGAAGCGAGCGGGAAGACGGCCGAAGACGCCACCGAGCAGGGCGAAGCGGGGATTCTCGTGGATATTTGCCCGGACTGCAGCTTAACCAACAGCATATTTGAATTTACCTTCGATGACCGGGAACGGAGCGACGGATTAAAAAACATCAAGTTTTATGCAACGGGTTTCGATCCGGAAACGCTCAGCTGCAAAAGCCACAATGGCGGGCTCAAGTTGATCATCAGTGGCGATGGCCGCACGGCCGAAGGCCGGCGGTTCGATTTTAACTTGGCACTTGTCAACAATGCGCTGTGCGACCAGTTTCAAGTTCAGCTCATCGACGAGCGGTCCGGCCGCATCGTCTTCGATACCGGGATCGTGGATGTCGAAAAAGGCAAGATCCAGATCGCCGATTGCGTGGATTTCAGCGATCTGAAAGTTAAAGCGGATTGATCCGATAAGAGTGAGAATCCGTTCTCACTCTTTTTCTTTTGCGCGCATCGCGCGCCTCGGGGCTCGGGAAGCCAGCCGACCGATGCCGGCGGTGACTCGGATGATTTTTCGCCATCACCCGTGCCGCCTGATAGCCTCTTTTTTCGGATGAGGCGCGGTTTATCCAAGCAAAAACGGCTCCTTTGCATGGGTTTTAACAGACGTCGGGGCGGAGCGATCGAGGCGGTTCTTGCGCCGAAGCTTGCGCTGGTGCGGCCGTCTTTTCTCCGGGACAAGCAACCGTGCCGCTTTGCGATCATATGATAAAAAATGACCAATGCCAACATCGGGGGGCGAGGGCTTGGAAGAGCGAAAACAAAGCTTAAACATCGCGCGCCTCATCGACCGCGAAAAATACTATAAGAAGAAAGCCTTGAATCTGGAGAAACAATATATCTTTGCCAGCGAACAGATCGCGGCTTTGGAAGAACAAATCGAAGCTCTGAAACAAGAAAATCAACATTATATAGAACAAGCGGAAAAAACGGCCGAAGAGCGTGAGAAAATCCGCGCCATGTATGAGGAACTGCGGCAAACCTATGAGGAAGCCCGAAAAAACCATGAGCAACTCGTCCGGGATTTAAACCAGGAAATCGCCGAGCTGAAAAAAAATCAACGAAGCGATCAAGAAGGCGATGCCGAGGCTTTCCGGAAACGCATCAAAAGCTATGAACGGCTTCTCGGGGAGATCCAAACGGAAATCAATGAAAAGGACAAGGCGATTGCGGTTTATAAACGCCGCCTCGCCGTCCTGGAGAAGCGCTTAAACTGGAGCGGAGCGGGAGGGGTGGCGGCAAAGCCTGACCTCAATCAGCCCGCGGAGAGCAAAAAGCCTCACTATCATGCGGTGGGCGTCGTCGATTATGCGTTGATCCTCGGTCCGAACCGCGCCTTGATTCGCGGCGACCTCATCATCGAAAACGTCGGAGAAAAGCCCCTGGATACGCCCTATGTTTGTTTTCGCTTTACACCGGGCGATGTGGCGAGTTTGAAAGGAAAAATCGTTTCGTTGGCCGAGACGGGCGGTGAGGAAGCGGATGCGGAGCATTGGCAATGGGCTTTTGTGGACAACGATTGGGCGCAAGAGGCCAAAGAACGGGGGGAAATTTGGCTTTGTCCGACGGCGGCGATCACCCTTTCCCCGGGAGAACGCATCACCTTAAACGATTGGCAAGCGCCGCTTGAGCAAAAATATAGCGAGCGCATCACCATCGAAATTTTCCTCTATTTTCAAAGTGCCGATTATCGGACAAAAGCCGAGAATAAAATCTTGATCAATTTTTAATCACCGGAGCCGCTTGGAAATGGGCCATCATCGCCCCGCTTTATCCGACGAGGATAGGCCCGTGACCATACAAAAACCGGGGAATTCGCATATAGTGTCACGAAACCATTTCAGGAGGGATTCCAATGGCTGAAGATAAAAAGAAAGCGTCAAAACCGAAAACTTTACATGTCGATACGCTGCATATACATGCTAAAGAAATCGTTCTGCATCAAGATGCGCAAGGTCCGGCGCCCGATCCCCGCGCTTTGCCCAGGGATTTCTGGGGTTTCCCGATTCGTCAAGTCCAAAACGAATCAAACGAAAATGACAATAAAGGCGAAGAAAATCAAAACAGGGATGGAAATCCTCAAGGTCCGCCCCCCGGCTGGATTTAATGAGGAGAGCAACCAAGCGGTTGCTCCTATTTTTTTGGGAAAGAAAGGATGCTAACTGTGGTATTGCCGGAAATCCCCGGTTCCGCCGCCAATCACCGAATGCCGTCCGCGCGCATCCCGCATGAAGGCGAAATCATACGCCCTCGTTAATGGATCGGGACGAAACTTCACGGCATCGCTCTCTTCCTTTCAGGTTTGCTGACCGCGGGGCGACCGGAGTCATAAAATTACGGGCCGTTATAGATCGTCTGTACATAGAGCCCGTCTTCTTCGCGCCATTCGGCAAGCATGACGTCACGAAGGTTTTCGATGCCGCGCTTTTTCAGTTCACTCTTGAGCCATGCCACGTCGCGCCCGATCAGCACAAAGTTGTCTTTGATGATCATGCCGTCGCTCACAAGCGTGACCGGAAGGCTGACCGATGTGGTCGGCAAGTCGAGATCGATGCGGCGTACCGTTTCAAAAATCGGCTTTTTAATGACGGAAATTTTGCCATTTGGTTCGAGGAGGGCGAAAGCGACTTCGCGTATGGAAAAGACATCCTTGTCGCGCAACAAGGTTTGTAAGCGGTTCATGTCGATTTTGTTCCGCTTCATTTCCGAGCGGACGATGACGCCGTCGTTGATTAGAATGGCGGGACTGCTTTCAAACAGGCCGCGCATGCGATTGACTTTCAGTGTGAGAAAATCGATGCCGCCGATCAAAACACCCCATAAAGCGATGACGTAAAGGATTTTCCAGATGTCGACCTTTGGATCATAAATGGCGCCGCCGACAAATTCGCCGAGTACCAAAGCAGCGACAAAATCAAACGGAGTGGCTTCAGAAATGGACGAGCGTCCGGTGAACTTTGTAAAGATAAGCAGAGCGAAAAAACCGACGATCAATTCAACGGTCGTTTCCATGTATCCGCCCATGCCGATCCCTCCTTCGCCTTATTTTTCCGGACATTGCCGCCATTTATGCGCACACGGGCGGAGGAGGGGTGTGGGCGCTTTGGCAGTGAGGTGGCTGCCATGCGGATCATGAATCAGCGAGCCGTTTACAAGATGGTCTCCGCTGACCATGGACGGGAGTGATCGGTGGTTTACGATAGATGCGGAATGGACAAGCCGTGTCCGTTTATGGGGGGCGATGTAGGAGTAAAATAATTGTGGGAGCAAGAATAGGAATAAAAGTTAATATATGTAAATTAACCTTGGCGGATGTGTTGGCTTTTAATCCAACATCATCTGCCAAGGCCACCAAGCAATAGCGCGATAGGGGAATGCAGAAAAAACAAGAAATGAGGGCCTCTTTTTTGTACAATGAGTTTGTCCAAAAAAACCGTACAAAGGAGGCCCTCACATGGGACATTATAACCCGAAATACCCGACTTTAGAAGAGCTTGAACGCCATGTCTTTCAGGTGTTACAGGAGATGTTTGGCAAGGTTTTGACGATGGTTTTGGAACAGATGGATGCCGAAATCGCCGAAGCGCGGGATAAACGCCGCTTTCGCTTGAAAGATCGGCGCGACGTTCACATCGATACGATGTTCGGTCCGTTGACCATCAAACGCAATTATTATCAAGACCGGGAAAACTGCCGTTATATCGCTTTATTGGATCACTATTTAGCCTTTGACGGCCGCAAGGTATTCAGCCCGCTCCTTGAACAATGGGCGATGGCCTTGGCCGTGTCCGGCCCGTCTTACCGCCACGCCGTAAAGCAATTGGAGACGTTCTTGGGTTATGTCCCCATGAGCCACGAAGCGCTGCGGCAGCATCTCCTCGCGTCCGAGGTGTGTGAGCCGAAGTCCAAACAACCCGGGC
>JGI25331J36430_1001120_pt1 | contig 15102 bp, 29 predicted proteins | sample HigsolmetaAR206D_FD_36430 | JGI IMG/M metagenome (IMG submission 36430) | reverse complement strand
GCAGCATGATCTTATTATAATTTTCGCAAAATACAAAAAAAGCCCGCGCCTCTTTTCACGAATGTCGAATGAAAGAGGCGCACGAGCTAGACGAGTCTTATCATTGCTCATCATAACGCTCAAGCTTTGTTGCAATCGCGTACATCAAAAATATAGAAAAAGGGCAGTGGTCAGTTGCTGTCAACTGTCCCGCCCCAATGGTCTACCTTCGTCATTAAACTAATTCAATAACGACCATAGGTGCACCGTCGCCACGACGAGGTCCGATTTTCATAATGCGAGTGTAACCGCCTTGGCGTTCTTGATAACGAGGTGCAACATCGTTAAACAATTTTTGCAAAGCGTAAACCGGTTTTTCCTTTTTCTTTCCATCTGCACCTTCTACTTCAATAGTATCTGCTACTTCATGACGCAAGAAGGCGGCTGCTTGACGGCGAGCATGCAAATCTCCGCGTTTGCCAAGTGTAATCATTTTTTCTACGACAGAGCGCAATTCCTTTGCACGCGCTTCTGTTGTTTCAATGCGTTCGTTAATGATTAAATCTGTTGTCAAATCGCGAAGCAATGCTTTCCGCTGATCGCTTGTACGTCCTAGCTTTCTATAAGACATGAAGATTCCCTCCTTTGTTGAGCTATCTATAACAAAATCGTATGATTAATCGTCTTTACGCAAACTTAGCCCAAGTTCATTTAACTTGGCTTTTACTTCTTCTAATGATTTTCGTCCAAGGTTTCGGACTTTCATCATATCTTCTTCCGTTTTATTTGCCAATTCTTGTACTGTATTGATGCCCGCACGTTTTAGACAGTTGTAGGAACGAACGGATAAATCCAATTCCTCGATCGTCATTTCCAGAACTTTTTCTTTTTGATCTTCTTCTTTTTCGACCATAATTTCAGCATTTTGAGCCTCATCGGTCAAATTAACGAAGATATTTAAATGCTCTGTTAAAATTTTGGCGCCAAGGGAAACGGCTTCCTTCGGTCCAATACTGCCGTCAGTCCAGACATCAAGCGAAAGTTTATCGTAGTTGGCGACTTGACCAACTCTCGTCTTTTCTACTTGATAGTTCACTCTTGAAACTGGAGTATAAATAGAATCTATCGGGATCACGCCGATTGGATGATCTTCGCGTTTGTTTTGATCAGCTGGAGTGTAGCCGCGCCCACGCTGCGCTGTTAACCGCATGCGCAAACTGCCGTTTTCCGCCAATGTAGCAATGTGTAAATCAGGGTTTAAAATTTCCACATCGCTGTCATGGGTAATATCTGCAGCGGTCACAACACCTTCACCCTGCACATCAATTTCAAGCGTCTTTTCTTCATCAGAATATATTTTTAAAGCTAATTTTTTTATGTTCAAAATGATGGATGTTACATCTTCAACGACGCCTTCAACTGTTGAAAACTCGTGCAAAACTCCGTCTATTTGAATAGATGTGACAGCGGCACCTGGGAGTGAGGATAATAGGATACGACGTAAGGAGTTACCCAAAGTTGTACCATATCCACGCTCAAGTGGTTCTACGACGAACTTCCCATAAGTGGCATCATCGCTGATCTCAACCGTTTCAATTTTTGGTTTTTCAATCTCGATCATTCAATTATACCCTCCTTTAAAACGTCGAAACCCCGGCTAGAACAATCACCGAAATTCCCCATGTTTTCGTTCCCGATTGTGCACAATGAAAAGATTTTTTCTGTTTAAACAAAAATATCATTAGTATCCCATTATTGACAGAGATACAAATAATATACAGAAAAATTAAACACGGCGACGTTTTGGCGGACGGCATCCATTATGAGGTACAGGAGTCACATCTTTAATTGCTGTAACTTCCAGTCCGGCAGCTTGAAGTGCACGAATCGCAGCTTCACGTCCAGCACCGGGTCCTTTTACTGTTACCTCAAGAGATTTCATTCCATGTTCCATGGAAGCTTTTGCAGCTGTTTCTGCTGCCATTTGTGCTGCAAATGGAGTGGATTTACGGGAACCTTTGAAACCAAGAGCCCCTGCACTTGACCAAGCGACAGCATTCCCATGGACGTCAGTAATAGTGACAATCGTATTGTTAAATGTAGAGCGAATGTGCGCAATTCCAGTTTCAATATTCTTTTTGACACGACGTTTACGAGTAGTTGTTTTACGAGCCATTGTTGGTGTTACCTCCTTTACCTATTATTTTTTCTTGTTCGCTACAGTTTTGCGCGGACCTTTACGTGTGCGGGCATTGTTTTTCGTATTTTGTCCACGAACAGGTAAACCGCGGCGATGACGAAGTCCACGATAGCTGCCGATTTCCATTAAACGTTTAATGTTCAGCGATACTTCGCGGCGAAGATCTCCTTCAACTTTTAATTTATCGACAAGATCACGGATTTTGTTCACTTCTTCATCTGTTAAATCACGAACGCGAGTATCTTCAGAAACACCAGCTTCTGCCAAGATTTTTTGAGCAGTAGATTTACCGATACCATAAATATAAGTTAAAGAAATCACAACACGTTTATCACGCGGGATATCTACACCAGCAATACGTGCCATATAAGAGCACCTCCTTCAAAATTAACCTTGTTTTTGTTTATGTTTTGGATTTTCACAGATTACCATAACTTTTCCCTTTCTGCGAATGACTTTGCATTTTTCGCAGATCGGTTTAACAGACGGTCTTACTTTCATTTTCCAAACCTCCTTAATTATTTCGGAGTGCAAAACTATTTATAACGGTACGTAATTCTACCGCGTGTCAGGTCGTACGGAGATAACTCAACCGTTACTTTATCCCCGGGCAAAATCCGGATGAAGTGCATACGGATTTTCCCAGAAACGTGCGCAAGCACCGTGTGACCATTTTCTAATTCCACTTTAAACATCGCATTTGGCAAAGTCTCAGTAACGGTACCTTCTACTTCAATAACATCGTCTTTCGCCATCGTATCGTCTCCCTTCTTCCTTCTTGTAGGACCCGCTTCACGATTCATCGTCTAAGCATTGCTCGAAGCTGCAAAAAACATGCTGACAGCCACAACCATCTATATGAAGTAAAACCACTTAAAAAAGGGTATGTTTAAGCCGTTTGATCAGGTGGTCAAACAAAACAGCAACCGCCTAAAACAGATTCACTCATTAAAATGAAACTACAAGGCGATCAAACACTTATTTTATCACCCAATTCATCACAAATCAACTCTTATCGCAACGGTCAATAAAAGCGATCTTTCCTGTAAAACACAACAGGAAGCGGCACCATCCTAGTGGAACCGATCTTGAAAATGTTCATTTTCATTGTTGACCACTCCACTATCAGCTACACATGATGAATTCATCTTGATGACCAATTTGAAAGACGTTTCATAGCCGATAAACGGGTCGCTTTTCAACAAGAAACTTGTGATCAAGCCTAAACAAAAATATATTAATCAGCAAGCTTGCCTAGCAGTTGATCAATATCTTCAAATACNTTATTTATTTCCTGCGTGCCGTCAATATTTTTCAAATAGCCTTTTTCACCATAAAAATCAAGCAAAGGTTTTGCTTGTTTTAAATTGACATCCAAGCGGTTTTGAACCGTTTCCGCATTGTCGTCAGCCCGTTGATACAGTTCTCCTCCGCATCGGTCACATTTGCCAGCCACTTTAGGAGGATTAAAGACTAAATGATAGGTGGATCCGCAGCTTTTGCAAATTCTGCGTCCTGTCAACCGTTCCAACAGTAAATCTTTATCGACATCAATGTTGATCACATAATCGATCTTTTTTCCAAGATCGCTCATAATGGACTCTAACGCTTCAGCCTGAGCAACGGTTCTTGGAAATCCATCTAATAGAAATCCTTTTTTGCAGTCGTCTTTGCTTAGACGTTCGCGAACGATGCCAATAGTCACTTCATCGGGAACTAGCTCGCCTTTATCCATATAAGACTTGGCTTTTAAACCCAGCTCCGTACCCTCCTTCATAGCTGCACGGAACATATCTCCAGTAGAAATATGAGGGATTTCGTATTTCTCGACAATTTTTTCGGCTTGCGTACCTTTTCCGGCACCCGGCAGCCCCATTAATACAAGATTCACTCTTCTACCCCCTCAGGTTAAATAAGTTCATATATATCATCGAAACAAGCTATTTGATAAACCCTTTGTAGTGACGTTTTACAAGCTGCGTTTCTAATTGTTTCATCGTTTCCAAGGCAACCCCGACAATGATCAACAAACTGGTGCCTCCAATGCGTGATGAAGGGGGAAGTCCTACAATATCAACAAAGAAAACAGGAAGTACAGCTACCACTGCAAGGAATATGGACCCTGCAAAGGTAAGACGATACAAAACGCGTGTTAAATAATCTTGCGTATTTTTGCCGGGCCGAATACCCGGAATATACCCGCCTTGCTTTTTTAGATTATCTGCTAATTGTTCTGGATTCACTTGCACAAAAGCGTAAAAATAAGAAAACGCAATGATCAATGCGACATAAATCAACATGCCGACAGGTTTTGTATAATCAAAAATATTATGGATCGTACTTGTGACTTTCTCGTTTCCAAAGAAAGTTGCAATCGTTTGAGGAGCAATGAGAAACGAGATCGCAAAGATAACCGGGATTACTCCGGCTGCATTAACCTTTAACGGCAAATGCGTAGATTGTCCTCCAACAGGGCTTCTTCCAACAAGACGTTTAGCGTATTGAATAGGAATTTTTCGCAAAGCCTGCTGAACAAAAATAACACCGACCACAATCGCTAAGACGGCGACAGCAATCAGAAGTAGGACAATAATTTTTAAGAACAATTGATCTCCAGCATTTTGAAGTTGCTGCGCATAAATTTGGTTAATACCGTTTGGAATACCTGCTACGATTCCCGCAAAAATAATGATTGAGATTCCGTTGCCGACCCCTTTAGCGGTAATTTGCTCTCCCAGCCACATTAAGAAGGCGGTGCCGGCCGTCAATACAAGAGCAATCAGGAGATAGGTGCCAATGCCATTACCTACAATTAACAGCCCTCCATATAAACGATTGAATCCATACGACATTCCCAGAGCTTCAATGAAGCCTAGTACAATCGTAAAATAACGAGTAAACTGATTCAGTTTTCTTCTTCCTACTTCACCTTGCTTCGACCATTCCGTGAATTTCGGAACTACATCCATCTGAAGCAATTGAACAATAATGGAGGCAGTAATGTAGGGCATGATCCCCATTGCAAAAATGGAGAAGTTTTTCAATGCACCGCCCCCGAAAGTATTTAAAAAGCCAACAAGTCCGGCCTGCTCTTGCATTTTAAATACATCGGCATTAACGTTCGGCACTGGGATAAAGGTTCCGATACGGAACACAATCAACATAAGAAGGGTGAATATAATTTTTTTTCTTATATCACCCACGCGCATAAAATTGGAGACTGTACGAAACATTAAATCACCTCGGCTTTACCGCCGGCAGCTTCAATAGCTTCTTTAGCAGCAGAAGAGAACTTATGAGCTTTTACCGTTAATTTTTTCTCAATAGCACCCTTCGCTAAAATTTTGATACCTGCTTTTTCTTTGCTGACAACCCCTGTTTCGATCAGAAGTTCTGGAGTTACTTCTGTACCGTCTTCAAAGCGATTTAATGCTTCCAGGTTCACAATAGCATATTCTTTTCGATTGATATTCGTAAAGCCGCGTTTTGGAAGTCTTCTGTATAAAGGTGTTTGCCCACCTTCAAAACCTAAACGCACACCACCGCCGGAACGAGCGTTTTGTCCTTTTTGACCTCTTCCGGAAGTTTTTCCGTTCCCTGAACCAATACCACGGCCTACACGATTGCGTTTTTTGCGAGCCCCTTCAGCAGGTTTTAACTCATGAAGTTTCATTTTTCGAGCACCTCCTTATTCAATGATCGATCCTTATTGTTCTTTCACAGTTACAAGATGAGACACTTTGTTGATCATACCACGAATGGCTGGATTATCATCATGTTCAACGGTTTGATGCAGTTTACGAAGCCCTAATGCTTTAACTGTTTCACGTTGATCTTTTGGACGACCGATCAAGCTGCGAGTGAGGGTAATTGCTAACTTGTTTGCCATTTTACTCCCTCCTTATCCTAACAGTTCTTCTACTGATTTACCGCGCAATTTCGCTACATCCTCAGCACGTTTTAATTGTTTCAATCCGTCTACTGTTGCACGAACCATATTGATCGGCGTGTTGGAACCTAGGGATTTGGAAAGGATATCTCCTACACCTGCTAATTCCAATACGGCACGAACAGGACCGCCGGCGATAACACCCGTACCTTCAGATGCAGGTTTTAAAAGAATTTCCCCTGCACCAAAGTGTCCGATTACTTCGTGAGGAATCGTCGTTCCTACTCTTGGTACTTCAAAAAGATTTTTCTTTGCATCCTCAACCGCTTTACGAATAGCATCCGGAACTTCTTGCGCTTTTCCAGTTCCGAATCCAACATGGCCGTTTTTGTCACCTACAACCACAAGAGCAGAAAAACGGAAACGGCGACCACCTTTTACAACCTTCGCAACACGGTTTACGGTAACAACGCGTTCTTCTAATTCAAGCTTGTTTGGATCAATGCGACGCATTCAAGTTTCCCTCCTTTTATCTTAAAATTGCAAGCCATTTTCGCGTGCAGCATCAGCCAATGCTTTTACACGACCATGATATAAATATCCACCACGGTCAAATACAACAGAAGTAATTCCTTTCTCAACAGCTTTTTTAGCGATAAGTTCTCCCACTTTCGCTGCAGCTTCGACATTACCAGTGGATTCTAAATCGAAATCCTTTTCTAATGTTGAAGCGCTGGCAAGAGTTACTCCTTTCGTATCATCGATCAGCTGAGCATAAATGTGTTTATTGGAACGATAAACATTTAAACGCGGACGAGCAGAAGTACCGGAAATTTTCGTACGTACACGTGCATGTCTTTTTTTGCGCACTTTGTTTTTATCTGGTTTTGTAATCACCAAAGCTCACTCCTTTCTTTACCTAAGCGGCATTACTTCCCTGTTTTACCTTCTTTGCGGCGTACATATTCTCCTTCATAGCGAATACCTTTTCCTTTGTAAGGTTCAGGTGGACGAACATCGCGGATATTGGCAGCAAGGGCGCCTACACGCTCTTTGCTTACCCCTTTAACGACGATTTTCGTATTAGAAGGAACTTCGATTTCGATGCCTTCTTCAGGTTCAATTTCTACTGGATGTGAGTAACCTACGTTTAAAACAAGTTTTTTACCTTGTTTTTGCGCACGGTATCCAACCCCGATCAATTCAAGGGATTTTTCAAATCCTTTTGAAACACCTTCGACCATATTGGCCAGAAGTGCGCGAGTCGTTCCGTGGAGAGCACGGTGTTCTTTTGAATCAGAAGGCCGTGTTACAATAATTTCTTTTTCTCCTACTTCAATGTTCAAATCTGGGTTAAAGGTCCGGGTAAGACTTCCCTTCGGCCCTTTTACTGTTACGGTATTTTTTTCAACGGTAACAGTAACGCCTGATGGAATTTCAATAGGTTTTTTTCCGATACGAGACATTTTAAGCTGCACCTCCATTCATAAAGAGAATTATTACCAAATGTAAGCTAAAACTTCTCCGCCCACTTTTTTAGCACGTGCTTCTTTGTCTGTTAACACACCTTGAGAAGTGGAAACAATTGCGATTCCTAAGCCGTTTAACACTTTAGGCACTTCGTCCGCTTTTGCGTAAACACGCAAACCTGGTTTACTGATTCTTTTCAAACCAGTAATTACGCGTTCGTTGTTCGGTCCGAACTTCAGAAAAATACGGATAATGCCTTGTTTATTATCTTCAATGTATTCAACGTCACGAATAAAACCTTCGCGTTTTAAGATTTCAGCGATTTCTTTTTTGATTTTTGAAGCCGGAAGTTCTAATTTTTCGTGACGAACCATATTCGCATTACGGATACGAGTCAACATATCTGCAATTGGATCTGTCATTACCATAGGTTTTTACCTCCTTCCCTAATTCGGGTATTACCAGCTAGCTTTTTTCACGCCAGGAATTTGACCTTTATATGCGAGTTCACGGAAACAAATACGGCAAAGTTTAAATTTGCGATAAACGGAATGTGGACGTCCGCAGCGTTCGCAGCGTGTATATTCACGCACTTTAAACTTTTGAGGCCGTTTTTGTTTCACGATCATTGATTTTTTAGCCACGATGTCGCCTCCTTTTTGTATGTTAAGAGCGATTATTTTTGAAATGGCATTCCAAATTCAGTCAACAGTTCACGTGCTTCTTCGTCTGTATTGGCAGTCGTAACAATAACAATATCCATTCCGCGCACTTTGCTTACTTTATCGTAATCAATTTCAGGGAAAATCAATTGTTCTTTAATTCCTAATGTGTAGTTGCCACGGCCGTCAAACGCTTTTTTAGAAACACCACGGAAGTCTCTTACACGAGGTAGAGAAACGGAAATTAGTTTATCAAGAAATTCATACATACGTTCGCCGCGAAGGGTAACTTTCGCACCAATCGGCATTCCTTCGCGAAGACGGAATCCAGCAATTGATTTTTTTGCACGGGTAACAAGAGGTTTTTGTCCCGTAATAAGCGACAATTCTTCTACAGCATTGTCTAATGCTTTAGCATTTTGTACAGCGTCACCTACACCCATGTTGACAACTACTTTTTCGATTTTAGGTACTTGCATAACAGATTTGTAGTTGAATTTTTTCATTAATGCAGGAGTAATTTCTTTAAGATATTTTTCTTTTAGGCGGTTCATTTAGAATACCTCCCTTCATCTAAAAACTATTTATCTAATGGTTGACCAGATTTTTTAGCAATTCTAATTTTCTTACCGTCCACAATTTGATAGCCTACTCGGGTAGGTTCATTCGTTTTCGGATCTAAAGGCATAACATTTGATACATGTATAGGTGCCTCTTGGCTGATGATACCGCCTTGAGGATTCAATTGAGAAGGCTTCGCATGTTTTTTAACAATGTTTACCCCTTCCACAATCACGCGGTTTTTCTTAGGAAATGCCGCTAGGATAACCCCAGTTTTTCCTTTATCTTTACCGGAGATCACCATTACTTTATCGCCTTTTTTTACATGCATTTTGTAGCACCTCCTTGAAAGGCCTGAAAAATATTTGGATTATTAAATTACTTCTGGAGCAAGAGATACGATTTTCATAAAGTTATTGTCGCGCAATTCGCGTGCCACAGGTCCAAAAATACGAGTTCCACGAGGGCTCTTGTCATCACGAATAATGACACAAGCATTTTCATCAAAACGGATGTAAGAACCGTCAGAACGGCGAACACCGCGTTTTGTACGCACAATTACCGCTTTTACAACGTCGCCTTTTTTGACAACGCCTCCTGGTGTTGCTTGTTTAACCGTACACACAATCACATCACCAATATTAGCGGTTTTGCGTCCGGAACCACCTAAAACTTTGATCGTAAGAACTTCGCGAGCTCCAGAGTTGTCAGCAACTTTTAATCTGGATTCTTGTTGGATCATTTGTGTAACCTCCCTTCGGAATGAGCATCAATCCGAACAAATTAATTAAATGATAACAGCTTTTTCAACAATTTCCACTAAGCGGAAACGTTTCGTAGCAGAAAGCGGGCGCGTCTCCATAATACGAACAATATCGCCTACTTTTGCTTCATTTAATTCATCATGAGCTTTATATTTTTTCGAGTATTTAACCCGTTTCCCGTAAAGTGAATGTTTTTTGTATGTTTCCACCAAAACGGTGATCGTTTTATCCATTTTGTCAGAAACAACGCGTCCAGTATAAACTTTTCGGTTATTACGTTCGCTCATTAGGCAAACCTCCTTTCAATTATCGATTGTTAACACCGATCTCTCTTTCGCGAATAACAGTTTTCATACGAGCGATCGCTTTACGTACTTCACGAATACGAGCAGTATTTTCAAGCTGACCAGTCGCTAATTGAAAGCGAAGGTTAAAGAGCTCTTCTTTTAAAGACTTGATTTTTTGTTCAATTTCGGCAGTGGTAAGTTCACGGATTTCATTAGCCTTCATTTGATTCACCACCAATTTCTTCACGTTTTACAATCTTGCACTTAATCGGCAGTTTGTGAGATGCAAGNCGAAGCGCTTCGCGTGCAACTTCTTCTGATACACCGGCAATTTCAAACATGANTTTGCCTGGTTTTACAACAGCTACCCATCCTTCAGGAGCCCCTTTACCGGAACCCATCCGTACTTCCAACGGTTTAGCCGTATACGGTTTATGAGGGAAGATCTTAATCCAAACTTTACCGCCACGTTTAGTATAACGAGTCATCGCAATACGGGCAGCTTCGATTTGACGGTTTGTGATCCAAGCCGATTCAAGAGCTTGAAGGCCGAATTCTCCGAATGAAACTTCTGTACCGCCTTTNGCGCGTCCACGCATTTTTCCGCGATGTTCACGGCGATATTTTACACGTTTTGGCATTAACATATTAATTTCCTCCTTCCTCAGATTTCTTCTTAGCAGGAAGGACTTCTCCACGATAAATCCATACTTTCACGCCGAGTTTTCCATAAGTTGTATCTGCTTCTGCATGAGCATAATCAATATCAGCGCGAAGAGTATGAAGAGGAACAGTTCCTTCACTGTAATGTTCAGAACGAGCAATATCAGCACCGCCTAAACGTCCTGAAACCATTGTTCTGATTCCTTTAGCGCCTGCACGCATAGCACGACTGATTGCTTGTTTTTGTGCACGACGGAAAGATACACGGTTTTCAAGTTGACGAGCGATGTTTTCTGCAACTAATTTAGCGTCTAAATCAGCTTTCTTAATTTCGACAATGTTGATGTGAACTCGTTTTCCGGTTAAATCGTTTAAAGCTTTGCGGAGAGCTTCAACTTCAGTACCGCCTTTACCAATAACCATTCCAGGTTTTGCAGTATGAATNGTGATGTTGATACGGTTTGCCGCACGTTCGATTTCCACACGGGAAACGGATGCATCTTCTAGGCGTTTTGCAATATATTCACGAATTTTTAAGTCTTCGTGTAAAAGGTCTGCGTAATCTTTTTCTGCGTACCATTTCGAATCCCAATCACGGATTACACCAATACGCAAACCGTTAGGATGTACTTTTTGACCCACGAATTATCCCTCCTTTTTTTCTGATACCACGATCGTAATGTGGCTTGTGCGTTTATTAATTTGGCTAGCTCTTCCCATAGCGCGAGGACGAAATCTTTTTAAAGTCGGACCTTCATCCACATAGGCTTCAGAAACCACAAGATTGTTTACGTCCATNTCATAGTTATGTTCTGCATTCGCAACAGCAGATTTTAATACTTTTTCAACGATAGGAGATGCTGCTTTTGGAGTAAGACGTAAAATCGCAACAGCTTCACCTACTTGCTTTCCTCGGATCAAATCAACCACTAAGCGAGCTTTACGAGGAGCAATTCGAACTGTTTTTGCAACAGCTTTAGCTTGCATTAGGATAACCTCCCCTCATTAACGTCTTGTTTTCTTGTCGTCACCGGCATGGCCTCTGAAAGTACGAGTTGGTGCAAATTCTCCCAACTTATGGCCTACCATATCTTCAGTAATGTATACAGGCACATGTTTACGNCCATCGTAAACAGCAATTGTATGTCCGATAAAAGATGGAAAAATCGTTGAACGACGAGACCAAGTTTTAATTACTTGCTTCTTATCACTTTCATTCAATTTTTCAATCTTTTTCATTAAATGGTCATCAACAAATGGTCCTTTTTTCAAGCTGCGACCCATATTGGTACCTCCCTTCTTGATTGTTCTACGGCTCTTAAATCGAACCGTAGTGCAATCTTATTATTTTTTGCGGCTGCGTACGATAAATTTATCGCCTTTATGGTTTTTCTTGCGAGTTTTATATCCAAGAGTCGGTTTACCCCATGGCGTAACAGGAGTTTTACGTCCAATTGGAGCACGTCCTTCCCCACCACCGTGTGGATGGTCGTTCGGGTTCATAACAGATCCGCGAACAGTTGGGCGTTTACCAAGCCAACGAGAACGTCCGGCTTTTCCGATATTAATTAATTCATGTTGTTCGTTACCAACTTGGCCGATTGTAGCACGGCAAGCAGCTAAAATCATTCTTACTTCACCGGAAGTCAAACGAACAAGTACATATTTTCCTTCTTTCCCAAGTACTTGCGCAGATGTTCCGGCAGAACGAACTAATTGTCCACCTTTACCTGGTTTTAATTCAATATTGTGAATGATTGTACCAACTGGGATATTAGCAAGCGGCAATGCATTNCCGACTTTAATATCCGCTTCAGGTCCAGACATTACTTCCATGCCGACCTTTAAATTTTTAGGAGCTAAGATATAACGTTTTTCTCCATCTACATAGTTGATTAATGCAATATTGGCGGAGCGGTTTGGATCATATTCGATCGTAGCAACGCGTCCTGGTATGCCATCTTTATCGCGTTTAAAATCGATAATGCGGTATTGGCGNTTATGACCGCCGCCTTGATGACGAACAGTAATTTTTCCTTGGTTGTTGCGGCCGCCTTTTTTATTTAAAGGCGCNAGCAAGGATTTTTCNGGGGTATCAGTCGTAATTTCAGCAAAATCAGATACCGTCATGCCGCGACGACCGTTGCTGGTTGGTTTATACTTTTTGATCGCCATTCTTGATTCCCTCCTCTTCTGCTAAATTAAGCTTCAAATAATTCGATTTCTTTACTATCAGGAGTTAATGTAACAATCGCTTTGCGACGTTTGTTTGTATATCCAGCGAAACGTCCCATGCGTTTGAATTTTCCTTTATAGTTCATAATGTTGACTTTTGCTACCTTCACGTCGAAAATTTCTTCGACAGCTTGTTTCACTTGAGTTTTGTTCGCTTTTACGTCAACTTCAAAAGTATATTTCTTTTCGGCAGTTTGTTCCATTGAACGTTCAGTAATAACGGGGCGCTTAATAATATCACGAGCATCCATTATGCAAGCACCTCCTCTACTTTTTCAACGGCAGATTTCGTCATGATTAATTTGTCATGACCAAGTACGTCCAATACATTGATGCCGTTCGTATCAATGACAGTCACACCAGGAATGTTGCGNGCTGACAGAACCACGTTTTCGTTGGAACCGTCCGTTACAACAAGTGCTTTAGTATCTACGGAAAGGTTTTTAAGAACTTTAGTGAATTCTTTTGTTTTTGGAACATCGAAATTCAATGCATCCACTACTACGATGTTATTTTCATTCACTTTAGAAGAAAGTGCAGATTTGATAGCCAAACGGCGAACTTTCTTCGGAAGTTTATAGCTGTAGCTGCGTGGTGTTGGTCCAAATACGGTACCACCTCCGCGCCATTGTGGTGCACGAATCGAACCTTGACGAGCGCGACCGGTTCCTTTTTGACGCCATGGTTTGCGTCCTCCACCGCTAACTTCGGAGCGATTTTTCACTTTATGTGTGCCTTGGCGCAATGAAGCTCTTTGCATTACGACCGCTTCATGCAATACATGTTCATTTGGTGTAATACCAAAGATGGAATCATTTAATTCGATATCTCCTACTTTAGTTCCGCTTTGATTGTATAAAGCTACTTTTGGCATTCCTGTTTCCTCCTTTCTTTCGTCAGATTTTATAATGATTTAACCGCAGTTTGGATTTTTACTAACGATTTTTTCGGTCCAGGAACATTGCCTTTAATAAGGATCACATTACGTTCAGGATCCACTTTTACGATTTCAAGATTTTGAATCGTTACTTGTTCTCCGCCCATGCGTCCAGGAAGTTCTTTTGATTTAAATACTCTGTTNGGAGCAATTGGACCCATCGAACCAGGGCGACGATGATAACGAGAACCGTGAGCCATTGGACCGCGAGATTGTCCGTGGCGTTTAATAGCCCCTTGGAATCCTTTTCCTTTAGTTACTCCTGTAACATCTACNACATCGCCTTCAGCGAAAATATCAACTTTGACTTCTTGACCAACTTCATATTGGCTGAGATCAACCCCGCGAATTTCGCGAATGAAGCGCTTAGGAGCAGTGTTTGCTTTTGCAGCATGGCCTTTTTGCGGTTTGTTAGCTAATTTTTCGCGTAGATCTTCAAATCCTAATTGAATAGCTTCGTAACCGTCCGTTTCAACTGTTTTCTTTTGCAACACAACATTCGGAGTTGCTTCNATAACAGTTACCGGAATTAAATCACCATTTTCTGCAAACACTTGCGTCATGCCAATTTTTCTTCCTAAGATTCCTTTTTTGGTCATCAGTCACACCTCCTAATAATGATCTGCTTTATCTTTACAATTTAATTTCAATGTCAACACCAGATGGAAGATCTAATCTCATAAGTGAATCAACAGTTTGTGGTGTTGGATTCACAATATCAATCAGACGCTTATGAGTACGCATTTCAAATTGTTCACGAGAATCTTTATATTTGTGCACCGCACGAAGAATTGTATAAACCGATTTTTCCGTTGGCAACGGAATCGGACCAGATACTGCAGCNCCAGAGCGTTTCGCAGTTTCCACAATCTTTTCAGCAGATTGATCTAAAATTCTGTGATCATAAGCTTTTAAACGAATGCGAATCTTTTGTTTTGCCATTATTTTCCCTCCTTCTCCGCCTATTTTCAAATAGACATTCTCCATGGAAATTTCCTCACACACTCGCCATGGCAAAGCGGCCGGGTGTGTCAGCAACCTTCCACTTCATCGCAGTCAAAAACCAACATTGTCTATTATACATAAAAANTGGTGCAAATGCAACACTATTTAAACAGACAATAGAAATAGCCTCCACTATTATACTGGGGTATTGCCGCAAATTCAAGATGGTGGATAATCAATGGCCGCAGATTAACTTGTAAGGATAAAAACGATGAAACAAAAAAAGCAACAGCACGACATTAGTCGCGCTGTTGCTTCATATTATAAATACTACCTGACTATCGATTATTCAAGGATGCTAGATACAGAACCAGCACCTACTGTACGTCCGCCTTCACGAATAGAGAATTTTGTTCCTTCTTCGATCGCGATTGGCGAAATCAATTCAACAGTCATTTCAACGTTGTCGCCAGGCATAACCATTTCTACGCCTTCTGGAAGAGTGATAAT
>JGI25331J36430_1001093_pt1 | contig 15401 bp, 17 predicted proteins | sample HigsolmetaAR206D_FD_36430 | JGI IMG/M metagenome (IMG submission 36430) | reverse complement strand
GGGGCGGAGTGCCGGAAACGGCGCGTGGAGAACCCGCATGAGCGAAAGCCCGGCACGCGTGCCCGCACGTGCACGGCCCATGATCGATGAACGGCTGCGCGCCCTCACGGCGCGTGCCCGACTCGTCTTGTGGTGGGAGGCTTTGTGGCCGGCCCTGTGGTGGCCGCTCGGCACCGTCATCGTCTTCCTCATCCTGTCGCTTCTCGGCATCTGGGACCTGCTGCCCGTTGCCGCGCGCCCCTACGGCGTTGGCCTCGCCGCCCTGGCGCTGCTCGCCTCGCTCATCCCGCTCGTCCGCATCTCCCCGCCGACGCGGCAGCAGGCACTCGCCCGCATCGACCGCGATTCCGCGGCGCCGCACCGGCCCGCGGCGGCGCTGGCCGACAGCCTCGCCGGCGCACCGAGCGACCCCGGCACCCTCGCCCTGTGGGAAGCGCACCGGCAGCGCGCAGCCGCGGCAATCGATTCACTGCGCGTTGCGCCGCCCCGGCCCGGCATGGCGGCGCGCGACCCCTTTGCAGTGCGCGGCGGCCTCATCGTCGTGCTGGCGGCGGCGGCCTTTGCCGCCGGTTCGGACGTCCTCCCGCGCCTGACGACCGCCTTCGATTGGCAGGCGCCGCAGGCAGGCGGCCCGGCCTTTCGCGTCGACGGCTGGATCGACCCGCCGCACTACACGCGCCTGCCGCCGATCCTGCTCGACCTGCGCGACGGCGAGGAGCGCCATGCCCGGGCCCCCGTCGGCAGCACGGTTGTGGTGCGGGCAGCCGGCAGCGCCGAGCTCTCCGTGTCCGTGGGCCGCGGCCTCGTGCGCGCCGAACAGCCGACCACGGCGCCTGCCGGCCTCGTCGAGCACCGCTTCACGCTCGAGGCGGATGACGAGCTGGTGGTCTCCTCGAAGGCCGGCACCAGCCGGGTGGTCATCGAGGCGACACCGGACACGCCGCCGACGGTCGTCTTCTCCGACGAGCCGCGCAACAACACCCGCGGCAGCATCACCCTCACCTACCGCATGCGCGACGACTACGGCATCGATACGGCCGAGGCGCTCGTCGTGCCCCTGGGGCGCGAGGGCCGGCGGACGCTGGTGCCGCCACCGCGCATCCCGCTTGCGCTGCCGCTCGACCCGGCGGCGGATGAGGACACGCGNACCACCAATGACCTTTCCGCGAGCCCTTGGGCGGGCGCCACTGTGGCCATGACCCTCGTGGCCCGCGACCATGCTGGCCACGAAGGGCGCAGCGAGACGAAGACCGTCGTGCTGCCGCAGCGCCCCTTCACCAAGCCGCTTGCCAGGGCACTCGTGGAGCAGCGTCGCAACCTCGTGCTGGCGCCGGACGAGCGGGACCGCGTGCAGACTGCGCTCGACGCGCTGCTCATCGCGCCGGAGGATTTCACGCCGGAGCTCGGCGTCTTCATCGGCCTCAGCCTCGCCTCCAAGCGCCTTGCCGCCGCCAGGACCGACGAGGAACTGCTCGACGTCGCCGAGCTGCTGTGGGCGATGGCTCTCGAGATCGAGGACGGCGGCATGTCCCAGGCCGAACGCGACCTTCGCGCCGCACAGGAAGCACTGCGCGAGGCGCTGGAGCGCGGCGCGGACGAGGACGAGATCCGCCGCCTCACGGAGGAGCTGCGCCAGGCGATGAACAACTTCCTGCGCGAGTTCGCCCAGCGCATGCAGCAGAACCCTGGCCAGCCCAACCAGGCGCCGCCCAACGCCGATGCGCGCACCGTCACGCCGCAGGACCTCGACAACCTCCTCAACCGCCTCGAGGAGCTCGCCCGCCAGGGCGCCACGGCGGACGCCCAGCGCCTGCTCGACGAGCTGCGCAACATCCTCGAGAACCTCCAGACCGCGCGGCCCGACCAGGGAGGCGACCAGTTCTCGCAGGAAATGAACCGCGCGCTCAACGAGCTCGACGAGATGATGCGCGACCAGCGTAACCTGCGCGACGACACCTACCGGCAGAGCGCGCCGTGGTCGCAGCAGAACCGGCAGCGCCAGCGTCGCCCGCGAGGCGAGAATCAGCAGGCCCAGCCGGGGCAAGACGGCGAGCAGGGCGAGGACGGCCAGAGCCTCACCGAGCGGCAGCAGGCGCTGCGCGAGCGCCTCGAGGAGCTGCGCCGTCGCATGCGCGACTTTGGCCTGCAGGACGAGCCCGGCTTCGGCGAGGCCGAGGAGGCGATGAGGGAGGCGGAAGGCCAGCTCGGCCAGGGCCAGGCCGGCGACGCCGTCGACGCCCAGGGACGGGCTTTGGAAGCCCTGCAGCGCGGCGCGCAGGGCCTGGCGCAGCAGATGCAGGGCAACGGCCAACCGCAACAGGCCGACGGCTCCGACGGGCCACCCCGGCCGGGCGCCGCGGGCCCCGGCGGGCCCCGCAACGAGGATCCCCTCGGCCGGCCGACACGCAACCGCGACTGGTCGGATGGGCGCGTGCGCATTCCCGGTGCCGACGAATCAGCGGCGGTGCGGGCGCGACGCATCCTTGAGGAGCTGCGCCGGCGCCTTGGCGACCCGACGCGGCCGAGCGAGGAAATTGAGTATCTGGAGCGCCTGCTGCGGCGCAATTGACCCCGGACGGTTGCCCTGAAACCGGCAGCGAGACGATCCGTCGCTGCGCCCGGCCGAAGGACAGGGTTGGAGGCGACGCAAGGGAGCTCTAAAGCACGCTCATGACTGCCAATCTTCTCGTCTCCGTCGCCGTCGGCGTTGTCGCCGTCGTTCTCGTCCTCGGGCTGTTCAACATGCTGCGCGGGGGCAGCGCCGAGCGTTCGCAACGCCTCATGCGCCTGCGCGTGCTGCTTCAGTTCCTCGCCATTGTCATCATCATGCTCGTCGTTTGGATACGCGGCTTCTGACGGCGAGCGCCGCAGATCTGCAACACTCGCCTTAATACGACATTAACCATGCTGATTCAGGGTTGCCGCTGGTTCAGGCCCGCTTTATGCNTCGTACGTTGATCGGCATGCCTCTGAGCGGGAGGGGTGCTGGTTTTCTCCTCGCTGGCAGTTCTCCGCCCGGGAAACGGCCTCGTTTCCGTACTTCTAGAGTTGATGCCGATGACGCCGTTCCGCTCCGTTTCAGCTGCGTTCTGCTTGCCGGCAANTCTCTTTCTGGGCCTTCCGGCCAAGGCCGCCGATCTCGCGCCGCCTGCTCCCGTGGTCGACCAGGCCCCCTATGCGTCAAACAGCCTGGCGAGCTTCGTCTCGCAGCTGCGCCTCGGCGTTCTCGCGCACGACCCCGGTGGTAACGAGGACGGCTCGGTCGACATCATGGGCGAGATCGTCTTCGCCAAGCCGTGGCGGCACGAAAACCCGCTCGTCGACATGCTGCTGCCGACCTTCAACGCCGGCGTCAGCGCCAACACCGGCGGCAAGACGAGCTATGTCTTCGCCGGCCTCAACTGGCATGCCGACATCACGGACGCACTGTTCATCGAGGTCGATTTCGGCGGCGCCGTGCACAACGGCAAGGTGGGTGATGTCGTGCCCAACGGGCGTGATGCGCTCGGCTGCCGCGTCCTCTTCCGCGAGGCGGCGTCGATCGGCTATCGCTTTGCCCCCAACTGGAGCGTGCTGGCGACCGTCGAGCACCTTTCCAATGCCGGACTGTGCGACGACAATCGGGGCCTCACCAATGTCGGCGCGAAGCTGAGCTACCATTTCTGAGGGGCCATGGTCCGCCTCAACCGCATCTATACCCGCACGGGCGACGACGGCACGACCGGCCTCGCAACGGGGGCGCGCCGTCCCAAGTACGATCTGCGGATCGAGGCCTTCGGCTCTGTGGACGAGACTAATGCGTGCATCGGGCTGGCACGCCTGCACACGGGCAATGATGCCGCGCTCGATGCCATGCTGGCCCGCATCCAGAACGACCTGTTCGACCTCGGCGCTGATCTGGCGACGCCGGACGATGGCAAGCCGCTGTCCTACGAGCCCCTGCGCATCGTCGACGCGCAGGTGGCGCGGCTCGAGAGCGAGATCGACAGCCTCAACGCGCATCTGTCCCCATTGCGCTCCTTCGTCCTGCCGGGCGGCAGCCCTGCCGCGGCGGCCCTTCACCTCGCCCGCACTGTCTGCCGGCGGGCGGAGCGCCAGGTGGCCGCGCTCGCCGCGCGCGAGGACGAACCGGTGACACCCGCCGTCATTAGGTATCTCAACCGGCTGTCAGACTTCCTATTCGTCGCTGCACGCTATGTGAACGACAAGGGTGCGGCGGACGTGCTATGGGTACCGGGGCAGAACCGCTGAGCGTGGCCGAGGCGGCGCTGCCGCCGACCAATCCCGGGCCGGAGCGCTACCCATGTTTGTGCCGCTGCACGACGGCGTGCCGATGCGCAATCTCAAGGCGCCCTACGCCACCTATGCGCTCATCGTCGTCTGCGTCCTCGGCTACCTGCTGATTCTCGCCGATCCGGACATCCTGCCGGCGGACTGGGCGATCGCGGGGCTCGGCGTCATCCCGGGCGTGCTCTTCGGCTCCTACACCCTGCCGGAGGGGTTGCCGCTCGTGCCGGAGCCGGCGACGCTGCTGACGAGCCTGTTCCTGCACGTCTCCTTCCTGCATCTGGCCGGCAACATGCTGTTCCTCTGGGTCTTCGGCGACAATGTCGAGGACGCGATGGGGCACGGCCGCTTCATCCTCTTCTTCCTGCTGTGCGGCACCGCCGCCGGCCTTGCGCACGCCTTCGCCGTGCCTGGCTCTGACCGGCCGCTCGTTGGCGCCTCGGGCGCCGTCTCGGGCGTCGTTGCCGCCTATCTCATCCTGCATCCGCGCGTGCGGCTGTGGGGCCTGTTTTTCGCGCGCATCCCGCTCAGGCTGCGAGCCTATTGGGCCATCGGCTTCTGGCTCGCCTTCCAGCTCTTCCAGGCCCTCACCGCCACGGACGATTCGGTGGGCTGGTATGCGCATATCGGCGGCTTTGCCGCAGGTGCCGTGCTGGTCGTCATGTTGCGCCGCCGCGACCAGCCGCTTCTCGGCATCGCAGACGAGCCCCGGGAGACCAGAGACGCGTAAACGCTTATCGGCGTTGACAAGTTCGAACAGCCGTCGTTACGGTCCCCGGCGCCATGCGATTGCCTGTTGAAGCGGCAGGCGGTAGAGCAGTTTTGCTGCACCGCCACATGACGACAGGGCGCGCCATGTCGGTCCTCGGTCGAAAGGACTTAAGTCGATGAAGATCCTGGTGCCCGTGAAACGGGTCGTAGACTACAACGTCAAGATCCGCGTCAAGGCGGACGGCTCCGGTGTTGAGCTCGCCAACGTGAAGATGTCGATGAACCCCTTCGACGAAATCGCCGTCGAAGAGGCCATCCGTCTCAAGGAGGCGGGCAAAGCGAGCGAGATCGTCGTCGTATCCATCGGCCCGCAGCAGGCGGCCGAAACGATCCGTACCGGCCTTGCCATGGGCGCCGACCGCGGCATCCTCGTGAAGACCGACATCGCCACCGATCCGCTGGGTGTCGCCAAGGTACTGAAGAAGATCGTCGAGCAGGAGGCGCCCGGCCTCATCATCATGGGCAAGCAGGCCATCGACGACGACGCCAACCAGACCGGTCAGATGCTCGCCGCGCTGCTCGGCTGGTCGCAGGGCACCTTCGCGTCCAAGGTCGTGATCGGCGACGGCACGGTGGACGTGACGCGCGAGATCGACGGCGGCCTGCAGACGGTGACGCTGAAGCTGCCGGCTGTCGTGACGACGGACCTGCGCCTCAACGAGCCGCGCTACGCCTCGCTGCCCAACATCATGAAGGCGAAGAAGAAGCCCATCGACGAGACGACTCCCGAGGCGCTCGGCGTCGACGTGACGCCGCGCCTCAAGGTGCTGAAGACGACGGAGCCGCCCGCGCGCAAGGCCGGCGTGAAGGTGGGCTCGGTCGCAGAGCTCGTGCAGAAACTCAAGGACGAGGCGGGAGTTCTCTAAGATGACGACGCTGCTTCTCGCCAAACACGATAACAAGACCCTCAACGACGCCACGGCCAAGGCGCTCACCGCGGCCCGGGCGCTCGGCGCGCCCGTGCACATCCTCGTCGCCGGCGCCGGCTGCGGCGCGGTGGCCGAGGCGGCCGCCAAGCTCGAGGGTGTCGAGAAGGTGCTCCTCGCCGATGCCCCGCTCTACGAGCATCGCCTGGCCGAGCCGCTCGCCGAGCTCATCGTGTCGCTGGCCAGCGGCTATGATGCCCTCGTCGCCCCCGCCACCACGACGGGCAAGAACGTCATGCCCCGCGTCGCGGCGCTGCTCGACGTCATGCAGGTGTCGGAGATCACCAAGGTTGTCGCGCCCGACACGTTCGAGCGGCCGATCTACGCCGGCAACGCCATCCAGACGGTTCAGACGAGCGAGGCCAAGAAGGTCATCACCGTGCGTACCGCCGCCTTCCAGGCGACCGGCCAGGGCGGCTCGGCGCCGATCGAGTCCGTGGCCGCCGCGCGGGATCCGGGCCTCTCCTCCTTCAAGGGCGAGGAGCTGTCGAAGTCCGACCGGCCCGAGCTCACCTCTGCCCGCATCATCATTTCCGGCGGGCGGGCCCTTGGCTCGGCCGAGAACTTCACCAAGGTGATCGAGCCCATTGCCGACAAGCTGGGCGCCGCCATGGGCGCGTCGCGCGCGGCGGTCGATGCCGGCTATGCGCCGAATGACTGGCAGGTGGGCCAGACCGGCAAGGTCGTGGCACCGGAGCTCTACATCGCCGTCGGCATCTCGGGTGCCATCCAGCACCTTGCCGGCATGAAGGACTCCAAGGTCATCGTCGCCATCAACAAGGACGAGGAGGCCCCCATTTTCCAGGTGGCCGACTACGGCCTCGTCGCCGATCTCTTCACTGCCCTGCCGGAATTCGGCGAGGAGCTCGCGAAGATCGGCCGCTGACGCGTCAGGCCACGGCGACCGCCGCAAGCGGTTTCCGTGGCTTTCGCTCTGGAGAGTGATAAAACAGGGCGCGGAACAGCCGCCGGCTGCCGCGCTCGCTGGCTTTTGTGAGCCGCCACGTGCGCCTGCCGGCGATGGTCGGCTGGCATCGACAGGGATGGATTGGACTTCATGTCTCAGCAGATCCGGACAGTAGGCATCATCGGCGCAGGGCAGATGGGCAACGGCATCGCCCATGTCTGCGCCCTCGCCGGTTACGACGTCGCGCTCAATGACATCAGCGAGGAGCGCATCAACGCCGGGCTTGCGACAATCAACGGCAATCTTTCCCGCCAGGAGGCGAAGGGCCAGATCACCGAGGCTGACAAGCAGAAGGCGCTTCAGCGCATCACGCCCGCCCTCTCCTACGAGGCGCTGTCGAACTGCGATCTCGTCATCGAGGCTGCAACCGAGAACGAAGAGACGAAGCGCAAGATTTTCGAGGCGCTCTGCCCCGCCCTGCCGCCGGAGACGATCATCGGCACCAATACCTCGTCGATCTCCATCACCCGGCTCGCCTCGACGACCGACCGGCCGGAACGCTTCATCGGCATCCACTTCATGAATCCTGTGCCGGTGATGCAGCTCGTGGAGATCATCCGCGGCATCGCCACCGAGGATTCGACCTTCGAGACCATCAAGGCGTTCGTTGCCAGCCTCGGCAAGACGGCGACGCTGGCCGAGGACTTCCCGGCCTTCATCGTCAACCGCATCCTCCTGCCGATGATCAACGAGGCGATCTACACCCTCTACGAGGGGGTCGGCTCGGTGGAATCGATCGACACGGCCATGCGCCTCGGCGCCAATCACCCGATGGGGCCGCTGCAGCTGGCCGACTTCATCGGCCTCGACACCTGCCTGTCGATCATGCAGGTGTTGCACGACGGACTCGCCGATTCGAAGTACCGCCCCTGCCCGCTCCTCGTGAAGTATGTCGAGGCCGGCTGGCTCGGCCGCAAGACGAAGCGTGGCTTCTACGACTATCGGGGGGACCATCCGGTTCCGACCCGCTGAGGCGTCCTCCCCGGGGGCCGGCTGCGGCAATGGCGCAGCCGCCACCCCCATCTTGGCGCTTCACAAGCCCGTCACACGGTTTATAGACTATCCGCGCTGATGGATTCGCACGTCGCGTGCGAGCCCCCAACCAGCGGAGGCGCCCGTGACGGTGCACGTGCCTCACTCGACGGTGTCGCCGGATGCCTGCCCGGCCCTGGTTCTCAACGCCGACTATAGGCCGTTGAGCTACTATCCTCTGTCGCTCTGGGGCTGGCAGGACGCGATCAAGGCCGTCTTCCTCGACCGGGTCAACATCCTCTCGCACTACGACCGGACAGTCCGAAGTCCCAGCTTCGAGATGCGCCTGCCTTCGGTCGTCTGCCTCAAGACCTACGTCAAACCGTCACGACAACCCGCGTTCACCCGGTTCAACGTTTTTCTCCGCGATCGTTTCACCTGCCAGTATTGCGGCTCCCGCGAAGACCTCACGTTCGACCATCTCATTCCGCGGTCGAAGGGCGGGCAGACCACCTGGGACAACGTCGTCACCGCCTGTTCCCCCTGCAACCTGCGCAAGAGCGACCGCCTGCCCGAGGATGTCGGGATGTGGCCGAGCCAGATGCCCTTTGCGCCCAGTGTGCAGGATCTGCACCGCAACGGCCGCCTGTTCCCGCCCAACTACCTGCACGAGAGCTGGCTCGACTATCTCTACTGGGATACCGAGCTCGAGCCTTGATCAGCCGCGCGTCAGCGCCGCCTTCGCGCCGAGCGCCGCCATGGCCGCGATGGCCACCGAGATCACCGCATTCCAGCCCGCCAGCGATAGACCGAGGAAGCGCCAGGCCGCCTCGGTGCAGCTGACGACGCGCACGCTCTTGAGGCTCTGCAGGAAGTCGCCGACCATTGCGGGATTGGGGCCGCCCGTGCCGGCGCAGTCACTCGGCCCGAGCCACCAGCCCCATTCGACGCCGGCGTGATAGACGCCAAGCCCCGCGCTGACGAGGAAGACGACGGCAAGGAGGAGGAGCCCGATGCCGCTCGCCCGCTCCAGCGCCGGCCGCGGCGGCAGGAGAGCGAGAACGAGGGCGACGGGCATCGCCACGTAGTAGGGATTGCGCTGCATGAGACAGAGCGGGCACGGCCGCAGGCCGAAGCCGTGCTCGAAGACGAGCGCCCCGCCGATCGTCACGGCCGCGGCGAGCAGGACGGCAAGTGCAACGCGCCGCGGGCTCGCCAGAAACTCGGCCAATGCGTTCATCCTCGTCCTCCGTCAGCGCCACCCGAGGGCGGCATGTTTCCTCGCGCGATGCAATTGGCCACAGGCCGTTTCAGCTTGCATCTCACGATCGGCTGAACCGGAGCGTCAGAAAAGCAGGGTAGCGGCCGCGAAACCACCGACGATGAGCACGATGGCAGAGGTGGCGACCAGCGTCAGGTGCTCATCGAGCAGCCGGCGGATGGGTTCGCCGAAGCGATGCATAACGCCCGCCACGAGATAGAAGCGGATGCCGCGCGTGATGACGGACAGGACCACAAACCAGAATAGGTCGTAGCCGGCGAAGCCCGAGGTGATGGTGACGAGCTTGTAGGGGATCGGCGTCAGCCCCTTCAGCAGGATCACCCAATGGCCGTATTCGGCATAGGCGCTGCGGAAGGCATCCACCTTGTCGCCATAGCCGTAGAGCGTGATGAGCCACTGCCCGAGCGAATCATACAGCAGGGCACCGATCGCATAGCCGAGGAGGCCGCCGGCGACCGAAGTGACCGTGCAGACCATGGCATAGAACCAGGCCCTGTCCGGGCGCGCCAGAGCCATGGGCACGAGGACAACATCCGGCGGCACGGGAAAGAACGAGCTCTCCGAAAAGGAGACCGCGCCGAGCGCCCAGGTGGCGCGGGGCCGGCTGGCGAGGGAGAGCGTCCAGTCGTAGATGCGTCGGAACATCAGCTTCGCTTACCGGGCAGACAGGCGATTGTCCATTGCCATCGCGAGGGAGCCACCTATAGGCATGCCGGGTTGGCGGAACCACCCCTTTCGGGTACGGGCGGCTCTCGCCGGTTCCGGCCAACCGGCCAAAACAGTGAATTGCGGCTGAGGGCCCATCCACCGGCGCGTGGACCTATGTTACTGGAATAGATTGACAAAGTTCTTTCGCGCTGCTGCTGGCATTTCGCCGGCGGCTGTCGTATACGAGCATCCGGCCGCGCGGGCGTGGCGGAATTGGTAGACGCAGCGGACTCAAAATCTGTTCTGTGACAGAGTGAACCATTCCAGATACCGGGAACATCGAAAAAAGTGAGGCTCGCCTTGGCTTTGCCAAGCGGGCCTTTTCTCGCGTCCAATAAACCCTATTGCGCGGTAGACTCGGTATAGTGACTACACCCTCTAGGGGCCTGTGACGCAGGTTGTGACGGACACAGGAATAAAACGCCCCCCTTTAGCTCATGGAGACATGGGCTCTCCCGACCCTAGAATCTGACCTGAGAAAGCCGGAGGAATGATATGAAGCGTGCTACTGGTCATGATATCCAAGATATGAAGACCAAGGTTGANGAATTNAAAGACTGNNACCTTGGTTATTCTCTCTATAAAGACTACCATGGTAAGTCTAAGAATAATACCATGGTTAAAGAGTCTAAAGAATATAATATTAATTATTCTCTCTATAAAGACTACCATGGTAAGTCTAAGAATAATACCAAGGTTGAAAACTCTAAGGATTATAACCTTGGTTATTCTTTCTATGAAAACTTCCATGGCCAGTCTAAGAATAATACCATGGTTAACTTCCATGGCCAGTCTAAGAATAATACCATGGTTGGAGAGTCTGAAGACTGCAACCTTGATTATTCTTTCTATGAAGACTTCCATGCNCAGTCTGAGCTCATGAACATGGAGCTTCAGCTAGAGCTGGACATGGTGGAAAANGGTAAGGAAGCGTTCCTCCGAACCATCGAACGGGCTCGGGAGCGAGGNGAGGAAAGCACTACCCCCTATGGTCGTCGCTTGATTCAGGGCCTNATCGAGCCGATGACCAAGGCCATCAATGACTTCATTGCCGAGAGCGATACTGGGATGGCTGGTCGTCGTCACACGGCCCTTCGCTTCGTCAAGGCCGTGGAGCCTGAGGTTCTGGCTTACCTCACCCTCAAGACCGTGCTCGACGGCATCACCCGCCGCGAGCGGGCAAGCCGTGTCGCCCTTCGCGTGGCCGACTCCATCATGGACGAGTTGCGTATGCGCAAGCTGCGGGAGGAGAACCCGGCCCAGTTCAAGTTTGTCCGGGGAAAGCTGGAGAAGGAACACCACCTGGGCCGCATGCGCACTCTTGCCCGGTACTACGCCAACCGGGCAGGCGTTGAGGTAGACTGGGATCTGAAGNCCAAGGTCCGCGTCGGCATGAAACTGCTTGACCTACTCCGNGTGAGTACCGGTCTCATCGAGTTTCAGCATGTTCCGGTGAAGCTCCATCAGACGGAGCTTTACGCGGTGCCCACGGCTGAGGCCATGGACTGGATCAATCAGTTGACCGATGACATGTCCATCCTGTCCCCGGCATACGTCCCCATGGTGGTGCCTCCTAAGCCGTGGAGAGGAGTCTACGGCGGTGGGTATTGGTCCGAGGCAGTCCGGCCCATCCCGTTGGTCAAGAGCAACAACAAGCAGTACCTTGAGGAGCTTGACAACCGGAACATCGAGGCGGTCTTTGCGGCGGTCAACGCCATGCAGAACACCCCTTGGCGAGTGAACCGGAAGGTTCTCGCCGTGGCGGAGGAAGCGTGGGAGAAGAACATCCAAGCTGGCAAGCTGCGCATCCCGAACAGGGACATGGAAGAGCTGCCCCCAAGGCCAGCCGATATCGACACGAACGATGAAGCCCGCAGAAGCTGGCGGAGACGCGCGGCTAAGGTGTACGACCGCAACATGCGNCTCAAATCCAAGCGGACTCAGTTCCGCAAGATTCTGTACATCGCGAAGGAGTTCGCAAAGTGGGAGCGCATCTACTTCCCCTATCAGCTGGACTTCCGGGGACGAGCCTACGCCATCCCAATGTTCCTTAACCCNCAGGGACCGGACATTGCCAAGGGCCTGCTCACGTTCGCTGACGGTAAGCCCATAGAGGATGAGACTGCGGCGGGGTGGCTGGCTNTCCACGGTGCCAACAGCTATGGGCAGGACAAGCTTTCCTTTTCAGACCGCATCGCATGGGTGAAGGAGCATCAGGAGCAGATTATGTCCGTCGCCCGCGACCCGTTCGGCAAGGACTTCGAGTGGTGGATAAATGCCGATTCCCCGTGGCAGTTCCTAGCGTTTGCCTTCGAGTGGGCTGAGTTTACGGAGCAAGGATATGGCTACGTGTCGTCCCTACCCATCGCCATGGACGGCTCTTGCAACGGCCTTCAGCACTACAGCGCGGCCCTGCGTGACCCCGTTGGAGGCGAGGCTACCAACCTAGTCCCGAGCCCGGTGCCTAACGACATCTACAAGCGCGTAGCGGAGGTTGTGGAGGGGTACATTACAGCCTTATTGCGTCCTGATAGTCCCCTTTTCGTGGCTATCCCGGAAGGTGTAGTGACTACACTTCCGTTCGACATGGCCAAGCTCATGCGCATCTGGCGGGAGCAGGAGATTGACCCCGTGGACATGTGCCACAAGTGGCTCGCCTGGGGTATCGACCGGGGCCTGACCAAGCGGTCTGTCATGACCCTGCCCTACGGATCAACTCAGTATTCTTGTCGGGAGTTTCTGGAAGAGTACGTTCAGGAGCGCATCGAGGAGGGGAAGCCGAACGTCTTCGCGGTGAACGAAGAGGACAACGGCATTTTCAAGGCCACCCTATGGCTTCAGCCTCTGGTGTGGGCTGCGATTGGTGAGGTGGTTCACGCCGCTCGTGTCGGCATGGACTGGCTCAAGACGTGCGCCCGGTTGGCTGCATCTGAAGGTATCCCGGCGACGTGGGAGACTCCTGACGGATTCCTCGTGCAGCAGTTCTACTACGACGCCACGGTGCAGCGGGTGAACACCATGCTTGAAGGCGGGGTGCGGGTGCGCCTCAACCTCCTGAAGGACACGTCTCAGCTAGACCGCCGCCGCCAGCAGCAGGGCATTGCTCCCAACTGGGTGCATAGCATGGACGCCACCGCGCTCCGCATGTACGTCAACATGGCCCGAGAGCACGGCATCAAGCACTTTGCTCTTGTGCATGACAGCTACGGGACCGTTGCGGCGGACGTTGAGACCATGGGTCGGTGCCTGAGACAGGCGTTCATTGACCTCTACACTCAGCACGACCCCTTGGAAATGTTCCGGGTGGATATGCTGATGATGTTGTCGGAGGAGACGCCAAGCAGCTGCCCCCGGTCCCTGAGAAGGGAACGCTGGACCTCAGCCTTGTGGCGGAGTCCGACTTTTTCTTTGCCTAAATAGTCCCGATATCGGGACCATTGACAATCGTGGGCGATTGACGGTCGCCCACGCCTTCACGCAATCCGTCCGATTAAACGGGAGGTGTAGTGACTATACCGGAATAAAACGCCCTCCCTCGCCCGAGAGAACGCAACAAGAAGGAGAGGTAATGCCAACGTCTCGCCTGACTATTCGTATTGGAGCGGCCCACGACGAGGTTGTCATCGACGGGCATACATTCGACCGCTCCCCGCTCAACAGACATCAGAGGCACGCCATGGCCGCTTTCATTACCGAGGCTCTGTTTCCCCCACGCCCGGAAAAGAAGCGGCGCTTCAAAGCTAGGAAGAAGAAGCGGAAATGATCGTCATTGGATACACCGTGGAGATCGCCCATGCCTAAGAATGTTGTCTATGAGCAGATCATCAACGCCCCTCGTGAAACCACCGCTCTCGCCACGTTTCACCTCATTGATACGCTTCAGCAGTGGCACCACAACCGGGGTGTTCAGATCAACGCAGCCATCATTCTTGCTGTGCTCATGTGCGAGCACCTGAAGGTGGACCTCCAAGACGCAATTACCGCAGCGAAGAACCTCCTGAACACGCATGACGATAAGCTCGCCACGGAGTTCGAGGCAATTCGCTGGTATCTTCGGGAGGAGGTGAAGTGACTATACCGAACGAGAATAAAACGCCCTCCCTCGCCCAAGAGAACGCACAAGAGACTCCCGCAATCATCGCCGCCATCTCCCGTTGGAGAGCCGGACAGCGGATCGACTNAGCCCTCTACGAACGGCTCAAGGAAGAGGGATATGACGTACCGTCTCTAGAGCGTTTCTATTTCAACAAATAGTCCCTCTTTCGGGACNGACCCCAACAGGAGATTAACATGTCCAACGACCTCNCTCCGTCCGTCACTACCGGAGTTGCCATCGTCTGCTCCAATGACGCTTTCAGAACCCCTATCGTTTGCTGGGCCTTCGAGGAAGCGACGTTGGAAGACCTTCATTTGATGTTCGCTTGTGTCAGGCATTTCATCAACCTTGATGAGAGTTCTCTGTTTGAAATTTGCCTGACAAACAAAGACCTCTTCGTGGATATCGTGAGTGGAATTACCATCCATCCACAGATCACGATGANGCACATCACAAGCGATGAGCTGGCGCTTCTTGTGAAGGAGCGGGAGGTTACGGACGCCATTCTCGGTTAACATTGAGGAACAGCAGTCTTAATGGCCTCAACTGAAAAGCTCCCTCAGTTCACGACTCCTCCGGGAATCCTCAAGTGGCCCCGCCTGATCGTCCCGGATACGCATTTCGACAAGCGAGGTATTTACAGTGTGGGCCTCATTCTTAGTGAAGAAGAGGCCGCCCCGCTTATCGAGAAGCTGAAGCCGCTCCACGAGCTGGCCGTTGAGGAGGGCAGGGAGAAGTACGATGCCCTTCCCCCGGCAAAGCGGAAGAAGCATCCCTTCAACGTCCACGACTTCTACACCCCCGTTTATGACGAGGACGAGAACGAGACTGGCGAGGTTGANTTTAAATTCAAGACCTACGCCAGCGGCGTCTCCAAGCGAACGGGCAAGAAGTGGACGAAGAAGGTTGCCCTCTTTGACGCCAAGGGTAAGCCAATCACGTCTAAGACCATCCGCATTGGCGGAGGGAGCGTGGGACGTGTGGCGTTCGAGGTTTCTCGCTTCTGGAATGCCGCTTCTCTGGTCGCAGGTCTCAGCCTCCGCCTTAACGCCGTGAAGATTCTGACAGCTTCATGAAGGCGGTGAACGAACCGCAGCCTCTTACGGCTTCGGGGACGAGGAGGAAGGATTCTCCTACAGCCCTAACGACTTCCCCGAGGACGACTTCCCCGAGGACGACGAGAACGAGGAGGACAACAACACCAACGATGCCGGTGAGGAAGAAGACGACGACTTCTGACCGGGGCATCGTTGAGGGTTACCGCAGCGGTCTTGAAGAGAAGATCGCTGCGGAGCTTCATGCACTCGGAATCCCAGTCAAGTATGAAGACCGGGATACTGTCATATATTACACGAAGCCGGTGTCGAAGCACCGATATCTACCGGACTTTGT
>JGI25331J36430_1001071_pt1 | contig 15555 bp, 12 predicted proteins | sample HigsolmetaAR206D_FD_36430 | JGI IMG/M metagenome (IMG submission 36430) | reverse complement strand
CCCCCGCCACCGACCCGGAGGCGTGGCGGGCGGCGCCCACGTCCCCGCGCCTGGGTCCGGTCGCCGCGGGCCGGTACCTGGCCGAGGCCGTCCGGCTGGCCTGGCGCGCCGCGCCGGTGGCGACGACGGCCAAGGTCCTGCTCACGCTGCTGGCCGGCGGCGGCCCGGTGGCGTTGGGCTGGCTCACGAAACTGGTGGTGGACCGCCTCGCCGCAGGTCGGGCCACGGACCAGCTCTCTACGGTGCTGTCGCTGGCCGCCGCACTGGGCGTGGTCGGTGCGGTGGTGGCGGCGCAGCCCCACCTGGCCGGGTACCTCGACAACCTCACCGGCCGCGCGATCCGGCTGCTGGTGACCGGACGCCTCTACACGGCCGTGAACGCCCTCGCCGGCCTGGAACGGCTGGAGAATCCCCGTTTCCGGGACCGGTTGCAGCTCGCCGAGAGCGCCGGCCGGCTGGGCCCGGCGCACTGCGTGACCGGCGGACTCGGCGTCGCGCAGGGTTTCCTGAGCCTGCTCGGCTTTCTCGGCTCCCTGCTCGCGGTCGCCCCGGTCATGGTGCCGGTGGTCACCGTGGCCGCCGTGCCGACGGCCTGGGTGGAGCTCCGGCTGAGCCGACAGCGTGCCCAGCTCGCCTGGCGGCTGGGCCAGGCCGAGCGCCGGGAGTTGTTCTACGCGCGGTTGCTGACCAGCCTCGAGGCGGCCAAGGAGATCCGTCTCTTCGGGCTCGGTGACTTCTTCCATGCCCGGCTGCTGCGCGAGTTGCGCCACATCAGCCGCGCGCAGAACACGATGGACCGGCGCCAGATGCTCGGGCAGGTCGGGCTGGCGCTGCTCGCCGCGGCGGTGGCCGCCGGCGGGCTGGCCGGGGCGATCGTGCTCGCTGCCCGTGGCCGGCTCACCGTCGGTGACGTCACACTCTTCGTGGCCGCGGTCTCGGGCGTGCAGACGGCGCTGGGCGGCATGGTGGCACAGGGGGCGACGGTGCACCACGCGCTGTTGCTGTTCGACCACTACCGGGCCGTCGTCGGCGCACCACCGGACCTGCCACGACCGGTGCGGGCGGTGGATCCGGGGCCACTGCGGCACGGGGTCGAGCTGCGCGACGTGTGGTTCCGTTACGGCGACGGCCAGCCGTGGGTACTGCGCGGCGTCGACCTGGTCATTCCGGCCGGCTGCACGGTGGGGCTGGTCGGGCTGAACGGAGCCGGCAAGAGCACGCTGGTCAAACTGCTGTGCCGGTTCTACGACCCGGTCCGCGGCAGCGTGCGGTGGGACGGCACGGACCTGCGCGATCTCGACCCTCGTGCGCTGCGGGAACGGCTCAGCGTGGTGTTCCAGGACTTCATGGGGTACGACCTCTCCGCGGCGGAGAACATCGGNATCGGCGACCTGGGCCGGCTCGACGACCGGCGGGCGATCGAGGCCGCCGCCCGACTCGCCGGCTGTCACGACGCTCTCGCCGCTCTTCCCGCCGGGTACGACACCCTGCTGTCCCGGATCTTCCTCGACGAGACGGACACCGACGACCCACACGCCGGCGTGGCCCTGTCCGGGGGGCAGTGGCAGCGGGTGGCGGTCGCCCGCTCGCTCCTGCGGGACCAGCGCGACCTGCTGATCCTGGACGAGCCGACCACCGGGCTGGACGCCGAGGCCGAGCACGAGGTGCACCAGCGGCTGCGGGCGCTGCGCCGGGGCCGGACCAGTCTGCTCGTCTCACACCGGCTCGCCACCGTCCGCGAGTCCGACGTCATCGTGGTGCTCGACGGCGGCCGGATCGTCGAGCAGGGGTGCCACGACTCGCTGATGGCCCGCGACGGCAGGTACGCGCGCCTGTTCCGCCTCCAGGCGAGGGGGTACCAGTCGTCGGATTCGGACCTTCCGGGGGCCGGTCGGCGGGGTCGGTCGGTCTCCTGACGGCGTCGGCCGCCATCAACCGACGGCGAGGGCGACGGCCGTGGCCGGGGTGGCGGCGCGCTGGATGCCGGGTACGGCCCGGCCGGCGGCGTCCACGACCGTCCATCCGTCCAGCACGACGACCGGTACTCCGCCGCGCACCGCCGTCGCCGCCGCGCACAACGCCGCCCAGGAGCCCCCGACCACGATCACCGCGTCAGCCGACCACACCGGTACGTCGTCGTGGCGGGGCCCGTGCACCGTGACCGCGACGCCGTCCGCGGCCCGGGCGCCAGCCGCCACCGCCTCCGCCAGCCCGCGATCGCCACCGCACAGCACCACCGCGCCACGCCGTGCCAGCAGCCGTCCCACCTGCTCGGCCCGTTCGACCTCGGTTGCGGTGCGCGGTCTCGGGCCGCAGACCACCACCTGGGGCGGCGAGCCCACCCGGTCGCCGCCTCCGAGGAGAACGCGGCGGCGCTCCAGGATCCGGCTCCGGCCGGTGCAGCCCGGGGGCGCGGCGCACGGCGGCGTCGTCCGCAGCAGGTCGGGATCCCGTCGCAGGATCGCGGCGTGCAGCCGCTCGAGTTCGTGGTCCGGGTCGAGGCCGAGCGACTCGCGCAGTTCCTCGCGGGCGTCGGCGTACGCCGCGAGGGCGCCGGCGACGTCGCCGAGCCGGTAGAGCGCCAGCATGAGCTGTCGACGCGGGCGTTCCCGCAACGGAAACGACGCGATGTGCTGGCGTAGGTCGGCGACGAGTTCGGGACCGCCACCGTGTCCGGTGCCGAGCAGGTCCAGCCGTACCTCGAAGAAGTCCTCCACCACGCCAATCCGCCGCTCCTGCAGGGCGTCGGCCGCGGCAGCCAGGACCGGGCCGGTGCGCAGGCCGGCCAGTGGTGGCCCACGCCACAACCGTAACGCCTGCAGGTACGCCGACTCGGCGAGGGGCAGTTCGCCGTGGATGTGCCGACGACGCGCCTGCGCACACAGGCGGTCGAACTCGACGAGGTCGACCAGCTCGTGCTCCAGGAGCAACCGGTAACCGCCCGGCTCGGCGGCGAGCTGCGGGCGGTTCCGGAACACGATCCGGCGCAGCTCGCTGGCGTAGGTGCGGAGATTGGGTATCGCCGAGCGCGGCGGCTCACCCTCCCACAGCTCGTCGAGCAGCTGGTGCCACGGCACGAGCTGCCCGGCGTGCAACACCAGCATGGCGAGCAGTGCGCGGGGCTTGTGCGCGGTGAGCGGAACCGGACGCGTCCCGTCGAGGAGCTCGAACGAGCCCAGCAGCCGGAACTCGACGACCACGCCTGCCCCCTGCGGTCAGCCCCTGCCCGCAAGTTACCGGAATGGTTCCGAATGCATCAACCAATATCTATTGGTAGCGTGGTCGGGACGTCGTCCGCCCGGTGGACCCGCCAAGCCGCGTCAGGAATCACCGCGATGTGAACCCGTCACGTTCTGAACCCAGAGCCGACGACCGCCGTCGTGATGGTCATGACAGGAGCGCAGGCGACGTCGCGTCAATCGAAGGTACTCCCATGACCAGTCCGACCAGGACCGGCAACGACCACGACCGGGAACTCCTCGACGAGGCGGATCAGCACCGGGACGACGGTGGGGCGCCTCCGCCACCCCCTCCGCCGCCCCCTCCGCCCCGGAAGGTCGGGCCCCGGTTCATCCTCTACCAGTCGGGCGACGAGTTCACGCACACGCTCAACCGGCTGGCGGCCTGGGTACACCGCCTGCTGATCCCGGTGTACGGCCGCGAGGTGAGCTCGACCGCGCCGTGGTGTCCGGAGTGGTGGCGTCATCCCGAGGCGTTTGCCCTGCTACACGGGCTCTTCCTGGCCTGGGAACTCCTGACCGGCGCCGGCAGCGACCCCACGGGCCCGGCCGTCTGGCACCGCGACTTCCTGGGCCCCACCATGGCCGCCCTTCGAGACCCCTCCGGACCCTTCGCCGGCTGCAAACCGGGCGCCCACCGCGAGAAGCAACCTCCACCTGTGGTCGACCGCACCAGCCAGGCCCCGACAGGACCCCGATAAGCCACCGGTGCCGGGCGGACCCGCGACAACGGATCCGCCCGGCACCCACATCACCCGCCGCGGCCGGCCAGCCGCCAGGGCTGCCCTACCGGCTCCTCCCGGGAGACGGACTCCGGTTGTATGCCGAGTACCCCTGCCCGTGGGCCGGGGGCGCGGTCGGCGACTGGTAGCCGTACGGATACCTCCGATCGAACTCGGCGAGAGGCATCACGTCATGCCGTCCGTCTATCGACGGGTCCACGGCCCACCACTGACCATTCTTTTCGCTGGTGTAGGTATTTCGTTCGGGGTCAAACTCCCAGGGCGAGCCGGGCGGTGACGGGGTACGCAGAGATCCGGTCGGCGAGTACCGGTCGGACCGCGCCGGGCCCGCCATGTCGGGAATCTGCCCCAGGTGTTCCGGGTAGACGTAGCTGGGCTGATCCCCTGGCGTGATCTTGGCCTGGAGGTACAGGGCGTCGTCGCCCGTGTACCCGTGCGCGACAGCCGCCGCGCTCTCACGCAGCTCGACCATCTCGGGTGGGTACCCGTACGACGTCGTGGCCCGTGCGGTGGAAGGGTCGTAGTCGGGTTTGTGCGGATCCCGACCCTGGCCGTCAAGGAAACGTCCGGGCCGCACCGACCTCCCGTTGACCAGTGTGTAGTTTGGTGTGACATAAACTCGCCAACGGTCGCCCCGGAGTTCTCGCGTGTTGGGGAACAGTTCCTTGAGTTGATCAGCTAGGTAGTCCACACGCTCCTTGCAACCGTTACAGGGGCCCGTGAGCGACATGAGATTAACGTCCACGCGCTGCACCGTCGCAGCCCAGTCAGGGTCCTCCAACGCATATTTTTCCAGCAGCTCCAATGACCGGCAGTGAGTCCGTGGAAACGGATTCGGCCAATCCTCCATCGGCGCCCCGACGGGCCTCGCCCACACGACCTCCCAGACGGCCGGCTGGTTCACTTCACACCCACGGTTTCCGGCGACCCGCCGAAAAGTCCGGCACCGGCCCGGCCGCCGCACGACCAGGCGGCGAAACGCCATATCGTTGAGACGATCCGAACCGACCGGCACGGGCATGCCGTGAGCCACCGGCCTAGCACCCCAGTGTGCTCTCGTCGCCCGGATCGACACCCAGTGCCTCGGCGAATCGTTTGTACGCGTCGATCCTGCTCTGCACCTGGGCCTGGTTACGGCCACCGCACTCCAGGGCACCGTTGATGGTCCGGATGGTCTCGCCGAAACCACCCCCGCCGGTCATCGCCGCGTGCGCCGTCATCGTTCCCGCACCCCTCTGGGTCATCCAGAACCAGAGCGCGGTCTGCCACGCGACCGACGGGTCGGTCGCCACCAGGTCGGGCTTGTTCAGCAGGTCGATGCCGAGCGCGTCGCCCGCAGCCTTGTAGTTGGTGTTCCAACTGAGCTGGATGGGCCCTCGCCCGTGGTAGGCCGTCTGGCCGGCGGGGCATCCGTAGGGCTGACCGGCGTCGCAGTAGTTCCCCCACGCGGCGCGGTTGATCTCCTCGACGTGCACGAGACCGCCGGACTCGTGGTCGACGTTGGCCAGGAACGCGGCCAGCTCCCGCTTGCGGGTCTGCTCGTCGCCGGTTCCGGCGAAGTCCGGAAACTTCGCCATCGCGTCGGTGAGTCCGGCGTAGGTGTAGAAGGAGTTGCGGTTGGGAAACATCTTCTCGAACTGGGCCCTGCTGACCAGCGACGTCCCACCTCCGGAGTCGGACGTCGCACCTTTCGCGGACGGCGGTGGCGTACCCGTCGCTGTCGAGTCGACGGTGTAGCGCGGAAAGAGCCCACGGACCCGGAACGGGTAGCTGTTCAGGTCGATGACGGGCATGCCGCCCAGACGTTCGACCGCCTCCAGGCCGAGCTCCCAGGCCATCAGGGTCAGTGTGAGATGGTCACCGACGACCTTTCCCGCGTCGAGCAGCTTCTTCGTCTCGCCGGCGAGGTGGCAGAAGTACCGGGCGTGGGCGTGGATCGAGTCCTCCGGGTCGAGGGCCGACGCCTCGCCGTTGTCGTCGTCGTCCCTGCCGAACCGGTTGAACACGTCCGGCGTCAACTGGGAGAGGCCACGCCTGCCCTCCGGCCCCTCCTTCTTCGGGTCGAAGTTGGACGCGAAGTCGATCTGCGCCGCGATGATGACGGGGGTGAGCAGGTCACACTCGCCGGCGGCGGCCTTGATGGGCTCGACGAGGTCCTGGTCCGGCACGGCCGCCTCGTTGAAGGTGCCCCGACCGTTGCCCCCGGACAGCTCGATGAGCACGCTGCCACCGGCCCCCGGGCCGCTGGTGTTCGAGGGGTCCGGCGAGTACGACGTCATCTGCGAGCCGCCGGCGATGGCGAGGATGACGATCAGGACGAGCATCGCCAACGCCGCCATGACCGCGAACGGCAGCGCCCCGACCGCCCCGACGAGCAACAGGGTCAGATTCGACGGGCTGAACCTGAACACCGAGCGCTGTCGTGCCCGTCGTGCCGCCTGGAGCCTCCACCTGGCCATGACGGTCAGCCCACCATGCCGACCTGCTGCCGGCGATGCCGTGCCGCCGCGCGCTCGGTGATGGCCTGGACCTCCGCCTTGGCCGCCGCGGCGATCGGCCCGGCGTTCGGCTCCTTGTACCAGGGACGCAGCCGGATCAGCGCGGGCCGGACACCGGTGGCCAGCAACAGGGCGGTGCCCTTGGGCAGCGCCCTGATCTTGTCCGCCGGCAGCACCTGCTCCTGGCGGTACGACACCGACCGGGACGAGCCGTCCTTGCTCCGGGAGTAGCTCGGCGTCTTGACGTCGTGCTGACCGACCAGACGGGCGATCTTGTCGACGAAGTCGGCGTCGTCCAGTCCGGCGCCGAGCAGCTTGATGGTGGCGGCGCTCCAGAGCGCGTCCATACCCGCCTCGCCCCAGACCCGGACCCCCTGCCGGTAGCTCTGCAGCAGGGTCACCACGCTGATGCCGCGTGAGCCGAGGTGGCTGTAGAGGTCGGGCAGGTCGGAGATCCGGCACACGTTGGCCGCCTCGTCCAGGATGGCGGTCATCGGCGGATCCAACCGCCCGCCCATCCGCTCGGCGGCGACGATGCCGGCGCGGATCACCGCGTCCGCCAGACCGGCGATCACCCCGGCGGCGGACCCGCCGCCGTCCTTGGAGAGCAGGTAGAGGGTGTCCCGGCTGAGGACGTGCTCCTCGGGGATGAACTGCGGGCGGTAGGGGTCGTAACTGACCCAGGCCACGATCTCCGGGTCGAGCAGGCACGCCACGCACTGCCGGGCGGTCTCGTAGATGCCGTCCCGGGTCTCCACGGCGCCGCGTATCGTGCCCTGCAGCTGCTCGGCCATCGCCGCCATGCCGGTGTCCCGGAGCAGGTCGACCGGGGTACGGTCGGCCGGGTCCGCCAGCCAGGCCAGCACGTCGCGGACCGTCGCGCCACCTCGGGCGGCGGCGAGGAAGAGCGCGGTGAGGGTGTTCTGGGCGGCGGCGATCCAGAAGTCCTTCTTGGAGGCGTCGTCGTTGACCGAGCTGACGAAGTGTCCGGCCATGCGGCGCGCCCCCTCGATGGTCCCACAGCTGCCCAGCAGGTCCCACCACATCTCGCGCTCGGTGTACGCGATGCCCTGCGGGTCGAACGTCCAGACCCGACCGACTTTCATCCGCTCCTGCCGGGTGACGGTGAAGACGTCGGACTTGTTCGACGTCAGCAGGACCGCGCCGGGGGCCCGCAGCACCCGCGGGATGGCGATACCGGTGGACTTCCCGGCCCGTGGTGCCATCAGGTCGAGCTCGACGTCCTCGAACGATGAGCGCAGCTCGGGCCCGGAGGGGACGAGGTCGCCGAGCAGGTTGCCGGTGTCGTCGGGGTGCAGCCGGGGAACGTCCCGGAGAGAGGGCCGCAGCTCGCGGGCGCGCGCCTCGATCCCCTTGGGCATCATGGCCCTGAGCTCGCTCGGCCGGGCCAGACTCCGGACTCCCCGCTCCCGTCGGACCACCTTCCGCACCAGCGTGACCGCCGGGGCGATCGCGAGAAGAAGCAGCACCGCCGTCGCACCGTAGACCGCGTACGGCGAGACCCCCGGCCAGACCTTCTCGGGGGCACCGCCGACCAGGTCGAGGTAGACGTCCGCGGTGAACGGCGGAGGACGCCAGCCGTGGCCGGTGATGGCGGCACCGAGCGTGCCGCCGAGCCACAGCAGGGCGAAGAGCACGACGTTGACCACCGCGAACGCGGGGATCAACCACGGAAGGTAGTCGTCGAACAGCCCACCCCCGCGCTTCATTGGTACCGCTCCAGTCCGTGCCACCCGGAGCCTCGCCACAGTGGCGGGTCGGCGGGATCGGGCAGGTCGCCGGCGGTGACGGCGCGCATCACCGCCGCGCGTTCGGCCATCACCCGGTCCGCCTCGCCGTCGGCGATCCAGCGGGTGTTGGTGTCGTGCAGGTGGCGCTCGGCGTCGGTGATGACCACCCGGATCGGAATCCCGGGCCGTCCGCCGACCTTGATCAGGAAGCGGCCGCGGCCGGGCGGCTCCTCGTGCCCCCCGTCCTGGGCCCAACCCGGGGGCGAGGACCAGGACGACACCAGCTCGATCTCGCGCCGGGACAGTCCGACCACCCGGCCCAACTCCTCCATCTCCGCCCGGGGCAGCCCGGCGCACACGACCATGCCGGCGCGTTCGACGAACCCCCGTGCCTTGGCCTTGTCCGCCTCCGTACCCAGGGCCTCGGCGTCCTTCAGCGTGTGGGTGATCTTCGCGTCGGCCAGACCGAGGGTGCGGTTCAGCCGGGTGAGGGCGTCGATCCGGTCGACGATGCCGGACGCCGCGCGCAACGGTCGCCACAACTCGTCCAGGATGGTGAAGAACCAGCGCCGGGGCGCCAGCCCGGCATCGGCCAGCGCGTGCGCGGCGGCCACCGTGCCCAGACCGTCCGACCACGCCGCGAGCATCGCCGCGGCGGTGAGCTGGCTGTCGGCCTCACCGATGCGCGAGATGTCGATACAGACCGCGGTGGCATCCGGATCGATCTTGGTCGAGGTCTCCGACGCGAAGGTGTCCCCGAGTGGGCCGTCGAGGATACCGAGCAGCGACCGGTGCAGCGGGTCGACCGCGTCACGGTAGCGGGACTCCTGACCACGGTCGAGCGTGACCTGCCGTACCCGGGGCGGTCCCTCCTCCAGCACCCTGAGCAGGTCGGGCAGGCGGAACGTCCGTCCGTTCGGGGTACGTTCCCGCAGGTGCCGCAGGCAGGCGGAGAGCACGGACTGCTCGTGGTCGCTGATCGGCGCGCCACGGACGATGGTGAGCAGCGCCGCGACCATGTTGAGGATCCGCCCGTGGGTCTCGGCGGCCAGCGCCTGGCCCGCCTGCCCGCCGATCTTCGCGGCGGCCGCGCCCATCGCGCCCGGGTCGAGGATGTTCAGCCCACCGATGCCGCGGGCGATCGAGATGACCTGCCCGCCGAGCGCGCGGACGGTGTCCGCGTAGTCGGGCTTGAGGTCACCGAGCACCAGCGGGACCACGCCCTGCGCGGCCAGCCCGATCACCATCCGGTTGATCAGGGTCGACTTGCCCAGACCCGGCATGCCCAGCATGAACAGCGACGGGTTGGAGATGTACCGGGCGCGGGTGAACCAGTTGAGTGGATCTCCGCAGACCGTGGCGCCGGTACTGAGGTGTCGACCGAGCGGTACGCCGGTCATCGGGGCGCCCGATCCGGAGATGAACGGCCAGAGTCCGCACGCCTGGACGGTGGTGGCCCGCCACATGGTGGGGGGATCCAGCGTGGCCACCCGGCCCCCGCCGGGGGCGTGGGAGCCGCGGTGCGGCACGCTGTCGTCCCGGTTCGCCCTGGCCAGGCGCTGGCGGTACCGCCACTCGGCCGCCTCCTCGCGCTCCCGCCTGCGGCGGGCACGCCGCAGGGCCCGCCGGGTCTGCCTGCCCGTCTCGTCGATCTCCCGGTCCTGTGCCTCCTCGGGGGGGACGACCAGGTCCGACATGGCCGTGGTGGCTCCGGACGCCCCGGCCGGCCAGCCCGCCGCGAAGTCCGGTAGCCGCACCTGGGTCGCGTCGTCGCGTACCGGGGACATCACAGCGCCTCCTGGAGGTCGCGGGGCACGATCGTCTGCTCCCACGGCAGGATGCCGACCGGAAGGGCGCACGTGAACGCCGCGGCCTGCAGCCGGTCGGCCGGACGCATCGCGATCCTGGTGGCGCCCAGCAGGTTGCGCATCGTCACGTCCGCGTCGCGGATCTCCTCGGGCGAGTCGACGGTCAGCGTCACCACCATCGAGAACTCGATCAGGCCCGCCCCGGACGCCTCCTCCGCCGCCGCCTGCTCGGCGGCCTGGACCTCGGAGATCGCGCGGGCCCGCACCAGGCCCCGGGTCGAGTTGGCCATGAACTGGGCGGCCCGCCGGTCCGCCTCGACGATCCGGGCGGAGGTCGCCGGGTCGATCGGACGGTAGAGCAGCGCCACCCGCTTGCGCCGGATGCCCGGCACGGGGTCGAGCAGGTCGCGCAGGATGTTGGAGTGCACCGTGCCCCGCGGTGCCAGGGTCAGCAGCCAGCTCCGGGAGACCCCGGAGTCGTGCTGGTAGTAGTTGACCGTCTCCACCGCGGCGACCGGCCCGGCGTCCGCCCACTCCACACCGGAGGAGCCGTTCCGGGCCCGCACGTCGAGCACCTCCGCGGCGACGGCCGGGTCGTAGGCGACGCGGACCACCTCGGCGATCCGCTCGGCCGACAGCGGCTCCGCCCGCCCGCCGCCGGCGGCCACCAGCCCGCTGATCAGGCCGGGTAGCCGCAGGGCGAGGTCGGTCAGCATCAGCTGCGGGTCACGCCGCTGGCCGCCCGGTGCCGAGTAGGTGAGGGTGATGTACGTGTTCATCTCGGAGGACGCCTCCGGATAGGTTTCCACCACCTCCTCCATCACGGCGCGCGCGACGGGCGGCGCGTTCGGGTCGATCCGTCCCAGCACCTCCGTGGCCAGGCGCGTGCCGGGATCCGGTGCGGTCTCGACCACCACGGAGGCGCCACGCAGCCCCGGCTCGTGCGCCAGCCGGGAAAGCCAGTCACCCCACAGGGCCACCCAGGTCTCGACCTGGTCGGGGTCGACCAGCGAGCCGCCGTCCGGCTCGCAGCCGAGCACGATCGTGAACTGGTGACGGCTGCGGTGGTACAGCACCCCGAAGGGGCGGTCGTACGGGTCGTGCCCCTCCAACATGCTCACCCTGCTCAACAGGCCCGGCGGGCGGAACCGTCCTCCGGGCCGGGCCGACAGCGGGCCCGAGACGTACAGGTGCTGTCGCTTGGACTTCCGCCGCAGCCAACCGACGCGGACCGCGGCCATGCTGTAGACGTGGCGACCGTCCTGGGTACGGATCGCCAACGGCGCCAGCAGCGCCCCGATCGGGATGCCCAGTACGACAGCCGCCCGCATCGAGACCATGGAGGCGAGCAGGACCAGCACGAGTCCGCCGAACAGGCCGATGGTCCCGAGCAGGCCGAGCGGGCCCAGCCCCGCCTTGCGAGGGCGGCGCCAGTTGCCGTACGTCGGTGTCTTGATGGATTCCGCTGCCGCGGTCATGATGGCCGTCCTCCTCGTTGGCCGTGCCTACTTGTCGTCCGGCAACGCGCTCCCGGTGACCCCGCTGGCGTGGCGGTACGTGTTGGTCACGACGCGGGTGCTCTTCTGCACCGTCGCCGCGGCGGCGGTGACCGTTCCGCGCACCACCCGCCCGGCGCTCGACCGGATGCCGCCAGAGCCACCGCCCGAGCCACCGCCGGTGCCGGCGGGCGCGCCACCCGCGGGGCCCGCGGGTGCGCCGCTCGCGCCCGGTGCCCGGGACCGAACCGCACCGCTGGCACCACCCCGGCCTCCACCGCCGNCGACCCTCCTGGCCCCGCTCGCGAGGGCGCTCGCCCCGGCCGCACCCGCGGTGATGCCGGCACCGACGCCGTCCCGCGAGCCGAGTGCCTCCATCGCCGGCACGACCAGCCGCATCAGCGCGGGAAGGGCAACCGCCGCCATCAGCAGGACAGCAGCCCCGGCCAGTTTGTAGTGCTTGGTGTCGTTGCCGGCGGCGCCGATCATGACCGCTCCGGAGTACATGATCAGTCCGACCACGGGTTTGAACGCCAGCCAGGCGACCATCCAGGCGATGTGCTTGCGCCACCAGCCCTTGCCCCACTCGGTCATCGACGCCGCGGCGGCCATCGGAAGCGTGCCGGTCAGCAGCACCATCACACCGAGCCGGACGTACATCAGGATGACGTGGATGCAGCCGGCGAGCAGGAGCAGCAGGCCGACGACGATCAGCAGAAAGGCCGTGAGCCCGTCGGTGCCGCAGCCGGCGATGAGCTTGAGCTGCTCCTTGACGCCCTTCTGGTACAGGTGGTCGCTGTACCGGTCCGCCTCGTCGGCGAGCCACCGGACCACGGTCCAGGCCGCGCCCACCGTGAGCACCAGGCGGACCAGGCCCAGCAGTGCCGCCCCACCAGGCTGGCCCTTCCGCTCCAGTGCCATCCGGAACGCCGCGGCCAGCAGCGACGCCACCGCGATCGTGGCGACCAGCCAGTCGGTCTGACGGTGGATTCTCTCGTTGATCTCCGCGTTGCCCAGCGTGGGAACGTTGCCGAGGTTGCTGAAGAGCTCGACCGCCGCGCCCATGATGGCGGCGGCGATGTCGCTGAGAATGCCGTCGATGCCCTGCTCGAAGAACCCTACGACCTGCCCGATCTCTCCGATGTAGACGGTGTCTCCGATCGCGCACTGACCCACCTCACACCTCGTTCCAGAGGACGAAGCCGACGAGGGAGACGACGGGGGTGACCCGGGTGTGCAAACCGCCGGTGCTCAACGGTCTCAGCCGCCAGTCCACCCCGTCCCAGTCCACCGTGTAGTCGACGCAGACGTGCAGCGTCGTCGCATGCCGGACGAGCACCCGGATGGTGGCCGTCCTGTCGGAGTACCTGACCACGCGGAATCCGGCCAGGGTGGCGGTGGCCTGCTCCGGCCCGGGGTCCTCCAACGACTCGCGCATCGCGTCGAAGTAGTCCCGGCTCAGACCGGGCACGAGCTGCTGCTGGCTGACCGTGCGCCAGTGCGGGCCGCTCATCTGACGGGATATGACGTGCGCCGCCATGACCGCGCCCATCGGGGTGTGCGCGAAGCACCACAGCAGGGGACCGGTGGTCTTCAGCGGTCCGGCCGAGGCGGAAACCGGGATCTTGGCGCCGTTGAGGACCCGCCAGGTGATGTCCCGCGGTGCCACCGTCGGGACGCGCTGGTCAGAGTCGTCGGTACGGCACCCCTGCGGTCGGGAGCCGTCCGGGCCGAGGCCTCCGATCACCGCTCCGGACACCGGCGCGGCGCGCGAGCTGGCGTCGTCTCCACCACCGATCGCGGTCGCGGTGCCGACGCCGAGAGCGAGGGCGAGAAAGACCGCTGACAACTGCCATCGGCGGTACCGCCAGAACGGCCTCTCCTCGTCCGCCTCGTCGGGTATCGGTCTCAATCTCATGGCTGCTGCTCCCGGACGACGGTCGGGTTCGGGTCTTCGANGTCGTCGACGATCAGGTGAAGAGCCATTCGACGATCGGNCCGGCGGTGGAGACCAGGATGCAGCCACCCAGCACCGTGCCCAGGCGGCTGATGTGCTCCGAGCCCTCACCCCGCTTGTGCGAGATCGCCATGGCCGCGCCGGTGATCAGGACACCGACGACACCGGCGGCCGTGCCCGCCCAGGCGATGAGGTTCAACGCCTGCTGAACCTTGTTGACGAGGGACGCCGGCGCCGATCCACCGCCGGTGGGCTGGGGAACCCCCGCGGGAAGCAGCGCGAGAGTGTTGTAGTAGAGGTCGGTGACGCTCATTTCTTCTCCTTGCAGCGAACACTGGTGAGCCGAAACCCGGCCCGTCGAATCGTCACGGGATTTTCAGCCACTCGATGATCGGGCCGGCGGTGGCCGCGATCAGGCAGGCGATAAGCACGGTGATGAACTGCCGCAGGTATTCGGACCGTTCAGCGAACACGCCGCTGCGGATCCGGGACGCCATCGTCATACCGATGATGATCAGACCAGCCACCGCGGCGGCGCTCACACACCACGCCATCAGGTTGAGCAGGCCCGTCACCGGCTGGCCCGCGCCGAGGGTCGGCTTGTACTCCGGGATTTCCGGCGGCGTGAACTCGATGTTCCTGGACACGAGGTCGCACTTGAACTTTCCGGCATACAACGCGCCCCACAACTTGCAGCTGTGGGAGCCGGTGATCTCGACGTTGTCCACGTCACGCGAACCGCCGGTCAGGTCGGTGAACATGTTGATGTCCACCCACACGGTGTCCCCGTCCGTGTACTTGGCCGAGAGCGAAAACTTCCCGTTCGGCGAGCCCTTCTTTCCCGAGCAGACCCGGTCCCCGTCCTTCGACTTCCACTCCCTGACCGTCGTGGTGGTCTTCAGACAGATCTGGAACAGGAACGCAGCCTTCGAGCCGTCGATGTCCACGTTGTAGCTGTCCTCGGCCGCCGCGGCGCCGGGTGCGAGCACGACCAGCCCGAACAACGCCACGAGGACGGAGGCAGCCCACGCGAGCCGTNTCGACCCGGTCACCGTCGCCTCCCGGACATCTCGGGGCGGGCATTCACCACCGCAGCCAACCGGGCGAGCTGCCGGGGCTGTCGCTTCGGCGTCTCACCCAGCCGGTACGCCGGAACCCACGGCACCCGGTACACCGGGGCGACCGAACGCAACAGGCGGATCCGGGCGACCAGCGGGGCCGGAAGCCGCCCGGGGGCGTCGGCCACGAGCACCACGCCCACCAGCCGCATCCCCGCCGGATGCCGTCCCTGGTGCATCGCGTACAGCGCACGGGAAACCGCCCGCAGCCCGTCCAGGTGCGTCCGTCCGACCAGCATGACCCGGGCGGGTTCGGCGAGCCGNGCGTCCGGCCAGCGGCAGCCGATGTCCGTGCCACCCAGCAGGCGGGCGAGCGTGGTCGCGCCCGCACCGCCGTGGGCGCCGATCCACCCGATGCCCTCCTCGGCGAGGGTGCCGTGCCGCACGGTCGGACGACCGTCGTGCGTCCCCGTAACGGGCTGCTCGCCCTGTCCCACTCCCGGGTCCGACGTTCGCGGTTCCTGCAGCACCGCGGACCGGGTGCCCATCCGTCTCGCCTCCCTCCGCTGCTCATCGCGATCGGCGTCGCCGGACGCAGTCCGGCGTCACCGGCTCCGGACCCATCCCCCCGGGACCCGGAGCCGGTGACGGCCGCCTCTACGACGCAACCGCCCGCTCGGTTCAGCGCGAGTTCCGACTTTCTTGGCGGACGTTCACCTGCGACGTCCCACGGGCCGCGTGTGGTTCGGCACCCCTGCCCTGGCCGTCCACGCCGGAGGCTCGACGCCAGCTCCGTGCTGTTGGGACGTGTGGGTGTACACGGGCTCAACCTCGGGGACCCACTGATGCTCGTTGCCGTGGTCGTGGATCGGCGACCGCGAACCAGCCTGCTGCGACCACCACTCGGCTGCCTCCCGAAACCGATCGGCATCGGGGTCCGGACCGTGGCCTGCGCCCAGACTCGGGTCAGACGCACCTCTCCGGAAGGGATTGCTGCCACCACCC
>JGI25331J36430_1001060_pt1 | contig 15643 bp, 10 predicted proteins | sample HigsolmetaAR206D_FD_36430 | JGI IMG/M metagenome (IMG submission 36430) | reverse complement strand
CGGCGGGAGTCGCGCACTCGGGGCAGATGGCGACCGAGGGAGTCCCGCGGTCGTAGCCACAGCGGTGGCAGAGCGTTCCGGTCTGCTCGACGGTCACGAAGAGCACCGACCGCGTGACGAAGCGGGCGACATGGAACAGGCCGCAGCCCAGGAGAGTGAACAACGCCAGAACTGTGAGGGCGATGATGAGGTTCACGCCGACGCCGATGACGCCGCCGGTCTCCGACGTCGCGAACGTGTAGACGAGAAAACCGAACGCCTGACCGGCGCCGAAGACCAGCCCGGCGCGAGTGGTCAGGCGGGGCTGCTGGGTGAGATGGGACAGGAGAAACCCGCCGAGCAGCGGCGGCAGGAGGGCGAGGTGGACAAGAACGATCAGCCCGGAGACGAACGTATCGATCGCNCGATAGTTCGTGGTGAGCCACACGAACAGCGCCAGGGTGAGCACGCCGGAGACCTCGCCAAGAGCCGCGGCGAGAGGAAGGAGACCTCGCGGTCTGTAGGGCGGAACGACACGGAGGGAGGACATGGCGGGGGCTCCGTGACGGCGGCGGCAGCCAGCATCCCGGCTACTTCGCGGTGATCTCCTTCACGAGTTCGTCAGCGTTGTAGACCTTGTCGAGGGCCTCGATGATCGCGCGGCTGTCCACAGCGACGGCGCGACCCTGGCGGTCGTCGTAGGCGATGGCGGCGCCGAGGAAGTGGATGTTGCCGTCGAAGATCAGGCCGATGACCTCGCCGGCCTTGTTGATGACGGGGGAGCCGGAGTTGCCGCCGATGATGTCCGCCGCGAGGACGAAGTTGAAGGGCGTCGTGAGGTTCAGTTCGGCCTTCTTCTCCAGCCAGACCTGCGGGAGGTCGAACTCCTTCTCGCCCGCACGCTCACGGTGACGCGCGTAGAGGCCGGCGAAATCCGTGTACGGCGGGATGAACTCGCCGTCCTCCTCATAGCCCTTGATGGGGCCGAAGGACATCCGGAGCGTGAACGTCGCGTCGGGGTAGACGCCGTCACCCAGGACGGCGAAGCGGGCCGCGGCGATCTTGGCGTAGGCTTCGGTGGTGACGGCGTCCACCTCGTTCTCGGCGCGGGTGCGCAGCGCGCGAGCCTCCGGATCGAGGATCATTGCGAGCTTGATCAGCGGATCGTCGGTCGCGGCCAGGGCGTCGGCGCCCCCCTCGACCAGCGCCCGGCGCGCTTCGGGATCGAACAGGACCGAACCGGCGACAAGTTCGGCGGCGCGATCGGCCGGCGACTTGCCCGCGAGCGCCGCGACGACGAGCGGGTCCTCGCCGCCGAGCAGTTCGGCCATGTTGGCAAGGCCCCAGGCGAGTTTGGCACGCTCCAGGTCGGCATAGATCGGCGCCGGGGAGTAGAGGCCGAGGTAGACGGACTCAAGGTTCGAGTCGCGGTACTCGCGGAGCCGCTCGGCGGAGGGCCTGGGGAGTTCCGCCGCGAGGCGGACGATCGTGCGGGCCTTCGAGTACAGGTCCGAGCCGAAGGTGCCGCCGACGGCGCCGGCACGGACGAAGAACTCGCGGCGTGCCTCCTGCGCCCTGGCGATCTCGTCCCAGGCGCCCCCCCACTGCTCGGCCCACTGCGGGTTCTCGGCGACCGCCGCGCGGAGGGCCGCTTCCTCCTGCGCCTTGCGGGCCATGATGCGCGGATCCTGGAGCGTCTCGAGTTGACCGGTCAGGAACTTGCGGCCGTTGGCGACGCCGAAGAGGTCGTCCTCGGCGATGCGTGCGTTCTCCTTCGAGCGGGCGGAGAAGTTCTGAAGCTTGACCTCCTGCCGCCAGAGATTCCGCAGGACGAAGGGGTTCTCGACGTCGCGCAGGAAGCGGAGATGGTCGAGGGTGTAGAGGCGGCGCGTCGTGCCCGGGTGGCCGATGACGATCGCCAGGTCGCCGTCGCGGCTGCCCGCCTCGCTCCAGGCGAGGTGGTGCTCGGCTTGGAGAGGCTCGCCGCCCTCGTAGATGCGGAAGAAGGCGACGTCAAGGCAGTAGCGCGGGTACTCGAAGTTGTCGGTGTCGCCGCCGAAGAAGGCGACGGCCTGCTCGGGAGCGAAGACGAGGCGGACATCCGTGAACCGCTTGTAGCGATAAAGATGGTACCGCCCCCCCTGATAGAGGGTGACGATCTGGGAGAGCAGGCCGGTGGCCTCCTGCGACTCCTTCTCGATGGTGGCCATCATCTGGCGACGGGCGGTGTTCGCCTCCGCGCCCTGCTTCCCCTCGGCCGCGGCGTTCACGCGGTCGGTGACGTCCTCGATGGACCAGAGGACGTTGAGTTCCAGGTCGGGGCAGGGAAGCTCTTCGGCCCGAGTGCGGGCGTGGAAGCCGTTCTCAAGAAGATCCCGCTCCGGCGTGGAGAGTTTGGCCAGGATGTCGGAGGCGACGTGGTGGTTGGTCATCACCAGGCCGTCGCGCGAGACAATCGATCCGGAGCCGCCGGTCGAGAAGCGGACGGCGGACTTCTGGACGTGCTCGAGCCACTCGTCGCTGGGGCTGAAATCGTACTTCGACCGCAGCAGTTCGCGCGGCGGGTTGTTGAGGAGCCACATCCCCTCGTCGGCGCGGGCGGCGGGAACGATCGCCGCGGCGGCGGCGATGGACGCGAGAACGGCGGCGGTGCGCACTCGGTGGGTGCGGATCGGCATGCGGGCTTCTCCTGGGGACGGTGGTTATACCGCCGCGGGCGAAGGAGGAGGCGGGGAGGGAGTGGTTGATGGCGGAGCCTCCGACCGGCGGCCCGCGGCACGGTGCGCCAGAACCTCGTGGTAGATCGACTCGATCTCCCGGACGTGGTCGGGATAGGACTGGAGAACGGTCGCCTCGTGGACCTCGCGGGGGGATGGGATCCGAACCTCGCCGGTCGCGACCTGGCGGATGCGGTCGGCGAGTTCGGCCTCGTTGCCGCCCGCGAAGAAGAGGCCGTTCTTCGGGGGCGTGATCCAGTCCACCGGGCCGCCGAGACGGGAGCAGATGACGAACTTCCCCGCGTGCAGGTGCTCGAGCATCACCAGCGGGGAGTTCTCGAGCCAGATGTGCGGGAGGATGCCGACGTCGTACTCCCCCCAGGAGCCGATGAGCTGGTAGAGGTCGTACCCCCCGCGGACGGTGACCTCGGGGTAGAGGCTCAGCCGCTTGCGGAACGGCCATTCGTTGCCGCCGGCGTAGATGGAGAACTGGCAGCGCTGTCGGACTTCGCGCTCCAGGAGCGGGATCGCGCGGGCGAGGACCTCCAGCCCCTTATTCGGCCGGACGGTCCCGAAGAAGGCGAAGCGTACGGGGCGCGTCGCGGTCTTCGCATCCCAGGGAGAGACGTTGTAGAACGGCGAGCGGCGGGCGCGGCGGTTGATCTGGTCGAAATGCGGCTGGCCGAGCCGGACCCAGCGTGTCCTGGATTCCTCCACGCCCATGGCGATGTGCACCTTGCGGAGGAAGTCGCTGGGAGGGATGACCAGGGAGGCGCGGTTGAGCGCATCGACGCCGGCCTTGCGCCGGCGGCCGTACTCGTTGAGGACGACCAGGTGCTTCTTCGCCGCCAGCAGCCGCTCGTTCTGGTCCAGCGGCGCGGAGTGGTAATCACGGGGCTTCTCGGACGGAAGAAGCGGCAGGTCGTGGCAGATCAGCCCCTGCGAAACGGGCGCCGGAGCAGGCGCGTGGCCGTTGCGGCCGGGGTCCGCGGCGGGCGCGACCGGGGGCGTGATGCTGCATCCCCAGGCGACCTCCGGATCGGCGAGACGATCCGGGTTCGGGTGGATCGGCGCCTTCTCCGCGGCCGGCGGCTTCTTGCCCAGGAGCCTGCCGATCGCCGGCCCCGCGCTGTGGACCACGCTGCGGATGGCGTCGGCGTAAACAGGGCCGAGCTTGCGGGCGAGGGTCTGCCAGACCATGCGCTTGCGCTTCGCCTCGGCGGGAGGGAGCGCATCGAGACACCCGACGCAGCGGCGGCCGCCGTCGTAGTCCTCGCAGACCTGCCGCTCCTTGTGCAGCAGGTCCACCTGCGGGCAGATGAAGGCGTAGTTGTGCAACGTGACGACGACCGGTCGCCCGGAATCCTCGATGGCGCCGACGAGGTCGAGCCCGTACCCCTCCAGCGAGTGGATGTGAACGACCTGGGCGCGGACCTGGTCGAGCCAGCGGAGCACGATCGCCGTCTCCGCCGGGCAGGCGATCTCCGTGGCGGTGTTCAGGAAGTTGTGCGCGCTGGGGGCGAGATTGGGGGAGTTGAGCAGCTCGTAGCAGTCGATCCCGCCCCACGGCTCTCGCGGGACGATGCGCGTCCCGCCGCGGGGCGTGTAGGTCATCCCCGCGGAGAGGTAGAAGACGTGGTGGCCGGACATGACCAGGCCGCGGGCGAGCTCGGACTTGGAGAGGTTGTAGCCCGATCCCTCGGAGGCCTGCGCGGAGATGCGAGCCCACCCGAGGATCGCGATCCGGAGCGGTCGGTCGGTGCGGGGCCACCCGGGCGGGGGCCATGGAGCGGGGCCATCGCCCACGGGCGCGGCGTGGTGGTGGTCGTCGGGGGGCATGTCGGGATGCAGCGTGCGGAGAACGTGTGGATCAGCCGTACCGTGTCGCCGAAGTGTAGGGGCGGACGCGGAGCGCGTAGAGCACGCAGCGGACGGCGGTCACGGCCCAGCGGGCGAGGAAGGCCGCGCGAGGGAGCGGACCGTCGCGTTCGAGCTGCGCGGCCGTGGGCTTCCTGGTGTCGATGTGGATGTTCCAGCGGCCCCGGATCGCGGGGAAGTCGTTCGTCTGGTCGAAGACGACGACGGCCGTCGGCGGACGGCGCAGCAGGTCGAACTGGCGGCGGATGCGGGAGCGCATGTGGCCGCCGTAGACGATGCGCTCCGGCGTCGGCCCGGCGGCGGGGGACCGCTCCGCGGCGAGGACGTCGTTGCGGACGACCTCCAGCCACCGGGGCTCCGCCTCGCCCGCGGCGAGATTCTCGCGAACATGAGCCCGCAGGTCCGCGGCCCACTTGAGCGACTCGTCGCCGCGGTCGCCCAAGGCGCACAGCAGCGCGACGCGGGCGCTCGCCCGCAAACACCCGGCCCGGCGCAGCGCGTCCATGACCGGCATGGCGGGAGGGCCGTCGGAGGCGGTCTTGCCGCTGCGGCCGATGGCGATGTCGCGGGCGGTGGTGCGGATGATCTCGGCGTGGAAGAGCCGGCGGTGCAGCCCGGCGCGGAGGCTGTCACGGAGGATCGTCTTCATCCACCGCAGCGTGACCGCGCGCAGCTCGCGCCGAGGGAGGATCTTCTGGACCATCCAGACGGCGTTCCGCTGGGCGTAGTAGATCCGCGCCGGGGTGAGCTTCATCAGCCAGGGCGTGTGGTAGACGACCGCGTCGAGGTTGAGGACGACGCGGTAGCCCGCCTTGGCCATGCGCAGGCACCAGTCCGCATCGTCGCAGTAGATGAAATACCGCCAGTCCCAGAAGCCGACCTTCTCGACGGCGGACCACCGGGCGAGCATCGAGCACGCCGAGACGACGTCCACGTCGCGCAGGCCGGAGAACTCCCGCTTCCCCTTCGTGCCGCCGGTCCTGGCGACCCACTCCCGGTGCGACTGGTAGAGGGGGTGATGCGACGGGGGCTCGTCGCACATCGCGCCCGTCTTGCGGTCGAGGTAGATCGTCGTCTCGATCGTCGTCGATCGGTCGGCGATGTTGACGGTGCGGGAGCCGACGATGCCGATCTTCGGGTCGGTTCGGGCGGCGCCGACGAGCTGGGCGAGGGCGTCCTCCGGGAAACCGGCGTCGTCATCGGCAAGCCAGACGTAGTCAGGCGGGCGCGAGGCGAACGCGTGGGCGATGTAGCCGAAGCCGGTGTTGAACCCGCCGCAGCCGCCGAGGTTGTTCGTATTCCGGACGATCGTCAGCGAACGGAACCCGGCCTTGTTCGAAGCATCCGGAAAGGGGCGGCTGGGAGGCTGGAAGTTCGGCTCGTGGGCGCGTTCGGTCGGGTTGTGGACGACCGCCTCGGGACGGAAGCGCTCTGTCAGGTGTTCGAGCGTGCCGTCGGCGGAGGCGTTGTCCACGACGATGACGTCCATCCGCTCCCGGGGGTAGGACTGGCGGGCGATCGCCTCCAGGGCGTTGGTCACGTCGCCCTTGCGGTTCCACGTGACGACGACCACGGCGACGGAAGCGGCCACAGGAGGTGTCGCGCGGGCGGTGCCGTTGCCTCTGACGTGGATCTCAGCGGCGGTGGCTGTGGGTGAGGTTGTTGTGGCCGCGGCAGGGCCGGAACCATGGGTGTCAGACTGCATCCGGAGCCTCGAAATCCCCCACTTCGAGCGAGAGTGTAGCGGGGCTGGTGTGATCCGGATATCGGGGATCCCTGGGGAAGCCGGGCTCACCCGGGCGAGGTGGACATCGCCCAGCGGACGGGTTCAAGCCCCCGGGAAGTCGTGACGCGTTGCCAAGTTCAGGAGCGAACATGCCAGCACACCGGCAGCCCACCACATCGATGTGTGCGCTCACAATCACACCCAAGCCTTGGCCGATCTTCATCACACATCGGTATGTCATATTGCCGTGACAGCCGTCCCTTTTCGCTGTTCGCTGCGAGGGCCTTGACCGAGGCCGCACACATAAGTAACTTGGTCTATCGCGGCCAGCGTGGCCGCCACACTGATATGGCCTGCCACACGGAGTCGACCGATGATCGCACTGATTCGCACCCAACGATGCTACTACATACTCGCAGCAGCTGGACTCGCTGTCACGACATCGCTTACAGGCTGCTGCAAGGACTCGGACAAGGAAGCACTAAAGGAAATGGTCGATCGCGCGATCGACCGAAACTTCAAGGCTTGCGAGCCACTCACCAACCAGACATTGTTGGCACAATGCATCGAGAACGCCCAAAACCAACAGTCGCTCTTGATTACGGCGTACTCCAACTACCTGGCGGCATGCGCCACCGGCAAACGTGAGGCTATCGAGGATGCACTCGATCGCCTCGAGGAACTGCTCAGGCCCAAGAACAAGGCGATTTCAACCCCAATCGGCGTGGTGAACGAGGAAGTCGTGCTGACCAAGGACGAATCGGTGTGCCTCGCAATCACCATGAGTTCCAGCGGAATCGCAACACCGCAGGACTTCGTGGCAATCAACCAGACGAAGTACCTGCCTGAGGCTGCTGGCGCGGCACTGATCGAGGCATCCAGCGACAACGATGCAGCGCCGGTGGTGGTGGTCGAGAACGGAGACCTTGCGGCCAACGCCAGCCACTCGTTTAGCATCGGCTCCGGCTCGAGCGTTTGCGTCAACTCCAGCGGGATGTCGCTTACGGGCTCGGTGTCCGGCTCGTTCTCCTTCAGCAGCGCCGCCGTTGCGCAGACCGAGGGACTCGCCAACGGACATACCCGACTTATCCCGACGGACGCCGCGATGACGATCACGGTACTGGGCACCAGCTTCACCATGACGCTCGACCGCACGTGCCCGTACAACGAGTTGGTAGTGGACGCCAACGGCAACGGGACGCTCTCGTTCAGGGCGAACTTCAAGTCCAGCGGCACTGTGCCGCTGCCGAGCCGGCTGCCGGAAGCCGCCTGGATCGTCATCCCGATCTGGCGGAGCGCCGATGGGACCCAACTGGTGGCCAACACGGGTGCAACGGTTCTTACGGGGCTGCAACTGTTCCCCACGCTTCCCAATCCCATCGCTGACGTCAATCGCGACCTTGTGGTGGACAATGCCGACTACTCTTTCTTCATGACGGCGTACCAGACTGGCCACCCGTGGGCTGATGTGAACCACGACGGCGTGATTGACACGTTGGACATGGACCTATTCCTGGACCGCTGGACTGCTTGGAGCCAGCCATGACGATTAGTCGCACTCGGAACGCATGGGCAGCCGCCGTCACGAGCGCGATTCTCGCGGCGGCACTAGGCCTAACTTCATGCACAGCGCCAGCGACCGTCCGGCACCTCTCCCTCGATCAGGAGAGCATGACCGAGGCAGGGCGTGCGATGGAGATCGCCGAACTCACCGTGCGGCTCCACGAGCGGCATCACCCGTCGGACCCGGACCTCTGGCGAGAGCTCGTATCCCGCGCAGGGGACCTGAGTCAGCAAGCCGCCGGGCTGATCCTCGGCCGGGCAACCGCGATTACTGGAGAGGACGAGGACGCCGAAGCGTTCTTCAGACGCGCCGGTGCGGAGATCGCGTCGCTGCGGGTTCAGCGAGAATCGCTGCTCGCGGATGTGACTGCGGCGATTGCGTCCGCGGCTCCCTGAAGCTCCCGCCGTGACCAGTTCTCGGGGCTCCGCGCAGGCGGTGCCCCGTTTCTGTTTTTGCTGCGGCAACCGGGATCCTGGGTCGGTCGCGTCAGCCGATCAGCCGCCACGACCGCTGTAAATATCCTCGAGCTCCGCGGCGTTGACGTCGATGTCCTTCGGCGGCCGCACGTTGGCCCGCATGGCGTCCAGCTGCGACGGGTTCTCGATGATCTCGACGAGCCTCGCGGCCAGGTCGCGCCGGTCGTTGGCGCGGAAGAGGCGACCGTTGACGCCGTCCTTGACGAAATCCGGGATCCCCCCCACTTCCGCCCCCAGGACCGGCACCCCGCAGGCCAGGAACTCGAAGACCGTCTGCGGCGCGTTGTCCCACCAGACGGAGCAGACGACGCCCAGGTCCTTTCCGCCGCAGAGCCAGGGGATGTCCACGTAGCGGTAGCCGTGGGAGAAGGTCAGCCGCGCCAGGCGGGGCTCCATCCGGCGGAACATCCACTCGATGCTCTGCCCGTCGAGGGCGTGGACGGCGAGGTCGATGCGGGAGAGGTGCCGGGGCTCGAGCAGGTCGAGGCTCTCGGCGAACATGCCCAGGCCCTTGTAGTAGTGGTTGTACCCCATGAACACGAGCCGGATCGGCCGCTGCTGGTCCCAGGGGAGATCCTGACGGAAGGGAGGCGGGCTGAACACAAGCCGATGGTGGTGCCTCACGAGGTGATTGATGCGGGTGCCGATGTGCAGCGTGCGGATGCGGTCGGGCCGGACGCCGAGGGAGATGAACTTGTCGCGCACAAAGTCGGAGACGGCCAGGACATGGTCGCAGGCGTTCAGCATGCCGATCATCGCCTCGCGGCGGCGTGCGTAGTCGGTCGGGGGCTTGGCGCTGGGTGGCTCGGGCTGGATCACGTTGAGCAGCGGCCGATACACGGGGTCGGCGTCGTAGTCCGGCGGCGGAGCGGGGGAGAGGGAGGCGAGGACAGCGGCGGTCTGGCCGCGGTCGTCCGAGTCGAGTGGGAGCGGCCGATCCAGGGGCACGCCGTCGTCGATCGCCTGCCCAGGGAGGGGAACCGGCGGCGGGGGCGGCGCCGGGCGAGGGCGGATCACCCCCGCGCCGCGGAGGACCGCCTTCACGAACCGGCCGGCGCGGCGGTAGGTGGTCCCGAGCCAGGCGAGGCTCTCGGCGAGTTCCGCCGCGGTCTGCGCGACCGTCGGGGGGGGCGGCGGCGGCGTGAGGTCCACCCCGACGAACCTGAGATAGCCGTCGATGCGGCGCTGACGCTCGACGGAGGTCGGGTTCGTCTCGATGCACCCCACGCAGGCGTGGCCATTGTCGAAGTCGGTGCATGGGATGCGGTGGCCGCGCATCAGGTACACCTGCGGGCAGATGGTGTGGTAGTTGTGCAGGCTGAAGATGGTGCGGGCGCCGACAGCGCGGCCCCGCTCGACGCAACCGACCGAGAATCCCTCGATGTTGTGCCAGTGCACGACGTCGGGCCTGATCGCCTCGAAGAACCGGCCGACCTGCTCCTCGAGTTCCGGCGCGGAGACCTCCCCGAGCGGGTCCTGGAACTGCTGGATGGACGGGGCGAGGACCGGAGAGTTGACCACCTCGAAGACACGGATCCCGAGCCAGTCGTGGTGACGGCGGATGGTGCAGGGAGCACGCCCTGTCGGCGAGGCGGGGGGAGGCGGGAGGTGGGTCGTGCCGCCGAAGAGCGAGACGACTTCATGGCCGCGGGCCGCCAGCGCCAGGGCGAGAGCCTGGCAATAGCCGTTGACCCCCCCACCGTGGGATGCGCCGTCCCAGATCTTCGCCCAGTTCACCAGCACGATCCGCATGGGCCAAGGGTACATGGGCCAGGCGTCGGGGGACAGCCGGGCGGCGGGCCTGTACCCTATCGGAATGGTGACCGTGACCTGCGATCGGTGCGACCGGCGGCTGGAGGTGCCCGAGGAGAAGCGCGGAACGAAGGTGCAGTGCCCGTACTGCGGGGATGTCAACGTCGTGCCCGAGAGAGATCCCGACGCCGATCCGCCGCCACACGCCCCCCACGGTGCTCGGCGGGATCGGGCCTCCGAACTCGGTCTGCCCCCGGATCGGGGGCCGGAGCGGAGAGTGATGAAGGTCCGCCCGGCCATGTTCCGGGCGAGGCCGGCGCTCTTCACGCTCCTGGTCGCCGTGCTGGCGGGGGGCGTCATCGGCGCGGCGGTCTTCGCCTGGCGCGGGCGGGCGCCGTACGCCTACGGGGCCGGNGCGGCGGCCCTGGCGGCGCTCGTATGGCTGGGTGTCTGGAAGCTGCGGACGATGTTCGTGGCCCTGGAGATCACGAACAAGCGGACGGTGGAGACCCGCGGCCTGCTCAGCCGGGCGACGAGCGAGGTGCTGCACGAGGATATCAAGAACCTGCAGATCACCCAGACCTTCTGGCAGCGGATCTGGGGGGTGGGGACGATCGGAATCTCGAGCTCCGGCCAGGACGGAATCGAGATCGTGGTGACGAACATGCCGCGGCCGATGGAGATCAAGCGAACGATCGACGCCTACCGGGACACGCTCGGCTGATCCGCCCGCGGTGAAAGCAAAGAGCCCCCGGCGGTTGCCGGGGGCTCCTGCACGCTCCACCTGTTTCCGTTGTCCCGCGCCGGATCACTTCTTCCTGGAGCGGGTCTTCTTCTCGGCGGGAGCCGACTCGCCGGCCTCGGCCTTGTTCTCGGCCTCGGCCTTCTCGGCCGACTTCTTCGAAGAAGACTTCTTGGCGGCGGGCTTGTCCGCGCCGCCGGCGGCCTTGGCCTCCTCCGCCATCGCCTTGTTGAACTCCTCGACGGGCATCTCGGTGACCGTCGCCTTGGCGAGGATGGCGTCGAGCGTCTTGTGCTCGCGGACCTGCTGGTAGACCTGGCCGACCTGGTTGCGCTGGATCAACTGGCTGCGGAGCTTGTCGGGGCGCATGTTGTTGGCCAGCGCCAGCTGGACGATGCGGCTGTTCAGCTCGCCCTCCGAGACCTTGATGTCCAGCGTCTCGGCGGCCTTGTCGAGGATGAAGAAGAGCTTGAGGTCGCGGACCGCGGCGTCGCCGGAAGCGGCGCGCAGCTCGGCGATGTGCTCGTCGATCTGGTGCGCGGGCACGCCGCGGTGCATCAGCTCGAAGCGACGGCGGTTGAGGTTCCGCTCCGCCTGGACCGCCGTGATCCGCTCCGGGAGGTCCATCGTGGTGTTCTCGACCAGGTAGCGGGCGATCTGCTGGTGCATCGCGGCCTGCTGCTCGACGGCGATGCGCTGCCCCATGCGCTCCTTGATCGCGCTCTTGAGCTGCTCGGCATCCTGGAAGCCGTACGCCTTGACGAGTTCCTCATCGGTGGCCCGGATGATCCGGTCCACGCGGGTGACCTCGAACGTGATGGTCAGGTCCGCGCCGCGGACGGCCTCGTTCTCGTGGTTCTCCGGGCCCTTGACCTTGATGGTGGCCTTCTCGCCCGCCTTGGGCAGGCCGAGCTGCTTCGCGAAGTCGTCCACCATGATGCCCAGAATCATCCCCTTGCCCTCCTTCTCGGGGGGCGGGACCTGGACGACGGCGTCGTTGATGTCCACCAGCGGCGCCTCGACGCCCGCGGCGATCATCACGCCGTGGCCCGTCAGGTAGTCGCCCGGCTCGGGGGCCTCGCGCTCCTCAAGACGGCCCTCGTGGAGGCGGAGCTTGTCGAGCTCGGCCTCGATCATCTCGTCCGTCACCTCCATGATGGGCTTGCGGACGGCGATCCCTTCGAGCGACGGGAGCTCGAACTCGGGAAGGACCTCCACCTCGACCTCGAAGGCCAGGGGCTTGCCCGCCTCCAGCTCGACCTTGTCGAGCCCCTCGCTGATCGGATCCCCGAGGACGCGGAGCTTGTGGTCCTCGACGGCCTTCTGGTAGGCGGTGGCGACGAGCTGGTTCTTGGCCTCGCGCCGGATGGCGGCGNCGAACCGCTTCTCGATCAGCCGCCGGGGGGCCCGGCCCTTGCGGAAGCCGGGGATCTCGGCCTCCAGCATCAGCGTGTCGAGGGAGGAGCCGAGCTGCTCGTCCACGGTCTCGGCCGGAATCTCAATGGAGATCTTCTTGCGGCTGGGGCCNGCGTCCTCGATCTTGACGGTGTTCGGACGCTCTTCGGTCTGCGGGGCGACGGCGGTCTCTGCCATGTCAGCGGTTCCGGGGTCCAGAGCCCCGGAGCCAACGCGGCCACGGGGCTCCCCACCCGAGTGCGAGTTTTGGAGGGGAGTTTAGCCGGTACCCGGCGTGCGGGGCAGGGTCCCGCAGTGCCGAGATCGCCCCCCTGGGAGGCGGGAACCCCTTGGAGAACCGCACCATCGGCGGTATATTGCGAGCCGGCGCGACGAGTCGCTTCCCGTCGCGGGATTGTTCTTGCGCCGATTGCGATGCGGCGGTGCCGCGGTCTGGACGTTACGCCGGGCGCAGCGACGAAGCAGAACCGAAGATTGGAGGTGCCATGCGGATGTCGATCAGGAATCTCTCCCTGGCGGCGGGGGTGTGCTGCGGACTCGCCGCGGCGACGGCCATGGCCGGCCCCGGCCCGACGATGACCGTTCTCTCGCGGGACTTCGACTTCATCGAGCCGGTCGGGTCGGTGGTGAACTTCAACACCGTCGCGGTGAACAACCACGGAACCTGGATCATCGAGGTCGACACGGACAACCCGGACACCAACACGGACGTGGTGCTCCTGCGCAACGGCACGGTGCTGCTCCGCGAGGGCGACCCCATCGCCCCCCCGGGCGCCCTGCTGGGCTCGTTCGACTCGATCAACATCAACAACAGCGGCAACAGCGGCTGGAACTTCTTCCTCAGCAATGTTCCCACAAGCCAGGACAGCGGCGTGTACTTCAACACCACGCTGCTGATCCAGGAGGGGGACATCTCGCAGGCGGCCGGCTTCACCCCCGGCACGCCGTACATCGGGTTCTTCGAGGTCCTCATCAACGACAACAACGACCTGATGGTCATGGCGAGCATCGACGACCCGAACATCGACTCCACCGTCGATCGCGCGATCGTGCTCCTGTCGCTCGACGCCGCGGGCAACCTCGCGACCGAGACGGTGCTCGCGAAGGAGGGCGACATCCTCCCCGGCCAGACCGAGCCCGTGGCGGACTTCATGACCGGCCCGCACTCGATGGCGTTCAACAACGCCGGGCAGGTGATGTACATCGCGGACCTCGCCGGGAACACGGCCACGGACGGCGCGGTCTACATCGACCACACGCTCGTCGCGCAGGAGGGCTCCCCCTCCCCGCTGCCGGGCCGGAACTGGCGCGTGCTCGGCAGCTCCGCGCGGATCGACCTCAACAGCTCCGGCGAGTACGTCATCTTCGGCATGCTCGACGGGGACACCGCGACCGACTCGGTGATCGTCAAGAGCAACGGCGAGGTCGTCGTCCAGGAGGGCGTCACCTTCGACGCCATCGCCCCCTACACGGTCACCGCGTTCGGCAGCGGGCCCGTGCTCATCTCCGACCACGGCGACGTGCTCTGGTACGGCGACTGGAACGACCCGAACACCTCGATCGACACCGGCCTGTTCATCAACCAGGAACTGCTGCTCCAGGAGAACGTGACGGTGATCGACGGGGAGACCGTCACGCTGATCCGCGGCATCACCGACGGCTACTCGATGAGCCCGGATGGACGCTACATCATCGCCCGCGTGGTGCTGAGCGTGAGCGGCGATGCGGTCGTCCTGATCGACCGCGGCGAGCAGGGCGGCGGCTGCCCGGCCGACTGGGACTCCAGCGGCACGGTCAACTCCAACGACATCTCCGCGTTCCTGACCTCCTGGCTCGCCAGCGTGCAGGACGGCACCCTCGAGGCGGACTTCGACAACTCCGGCGCCGTCAACTCCAACGACATCAGCGCGTTCCTCACCGCCTGGCTCGAGGCGGTCCAGAGCGGCTGCTGACTTCTTGTCTCTGCCCCAGGCGCCAGCCAGCGCCCCGCGGCCCCGGCCCCACGCCGGGGCCGCTTTGCTGCGCAAACGCGCCCCCGGGGCATCAGGCCAAATGACGCTGTGTTCGCCGCTACTTGCGGTGGTAGACCGACTCCGCCTCGTTCCCCAGCGCGAACCCCCCCTCGGCGACCCGACGGATCGCCCCGAGGATGACGTCGTTCTCCTCCCCCTTGGAGAGATACCCCCAGGCGCCAGCCTCAACGGCCCGGTCGATGTAGTCGCTGCGGACGTGCCCGCTGAGCATGATGACCCGGATCGACGGCTCCGCCGAACTCAGCTCCGCAAGAGCCTCGAAGGAGTCCCGCCCGGGGATGTCAACGTCCAGCAGCACGACCTCGGCGCCCGATTCCCGCACACGCTCGGTCAGGTTGGTCGTGTCCGGGAGCCACCCGGCCCATTCGAACCCGGGCTCGCGGCGGAGCTTCCGCTCGATCGCCTCGGCCACGAAATCGTTGTCGTCCACGCACAGAACCTTGATCGACTTGGATCCCATTGGTGGTCTCGGCAAGTGACTCGATCGTCGGAGATGACGTGGTGTGAAGGCCGCCCGCCGACGCTCCAAAGAAGTTGCGAGCATTCCTTCGCCACAAGTTTACCAACCCCGCCCGGCGACGGGGTGACGGGCTCCACGCCGCATTCACTAAAAAACTACTTACTCAAGCACCAATGGGTTCTTCATTCGCCGCCATCAACTGGCGACATCGCGAGTTCGACCAAGCGTCGGCGCCCGGATTCACACGATCGGCCGCCCATCCCGCCGACTCCACGCCCGGTCGCCGTCCGGCTACGGGAGGTCGATCGCTCGGACCAGCACGCCATCGGTGAGGCCCGCCGCCCCTCGGATCACGACGCTCGACGCCCCCAGCCCCCCGGCGATCTCCACGAGCCCGTCCGCCCGGTCGCCGAGACGGACCCGGTGCTCCACCGCTCGGCCGTCGGCAACACTGAAGACCTTCTGCACCCCCGCGAAGGTCACCACCGCCGCCTCGGGGACGAACGCAACCCCGTCATCCACCCGGGTCTGGATCGCCCCCCTCGCGAAGGCCCCCGGCTTCAGACGGCCCGAATCGTTGGGAATGTGCACCTCGACCTGGAACGTCCGGCTCTGCGGGTCGATCCGGGGCGAGACGCGGGCGACCCGCCCCTCCACCGGCTCTCCATACGCATCCACCCAGACCCGGACCTGCTGGCCGCTGCGGACCTGCCCGACGAACCGCTCCGGCACGTCCGCCCGGAACTTGATCAGGTCGCTGGCGACGAGCCGGAACATGGCCCGCCCCTCGCTGACGTACTCCCCGAGCGAGACCAGCCGCTCCGCGACCTGGTACCGGAGCGAAGCGCTCCCCGGGATGCCGGGAGCCGTCACCGTCGTGTCCGCCAGCCGCTGGGCCGC
>JGI25331J36430_1001022_pt1 | contig 16119 bp, 14 predicted proteins | sample HigsolmetaAR206D_FD_36430 | JGI IMG/M metagenome (IMG submission 36430) | reverse complement strand
CGAGGGCTACCCCAGCGCAAACACCATCGAGCTCATCTACAACGAGAAGACTGTGACGCCCGAGGCGCGCGACTTCCTCGCTTTCATTTCCTCTCCCGAGGCCCGCGAGATCGTGCGTCGCATGGGCGGCGTCCCCACCGCAAAGTGAGGTCGACGTGAAAAGCCTGTCGTCCCTCGGCACGCGTTTCACCATCGCGATCGTCGCCACGGCGCTGGCGGCATGCTCGGCGTTGGTGGCGTTGACGGTCATGCGCCTCGACCGGGGCCTGAACCGGCAGGCGCTTCAGCTCGAGGCACTCGCCGAAGCCAAGCTCTCGGAACGGCTCGAGGCTGACGCGAAGCTCGCGGCTGCCCGCCTNAAGAACGTCTTCGACGAGGTGACCTACCAGATCAACGCCATCGCGCAGCGGGCCGATGTCAGCCGCGCCATCGCTTCCAGAAACGTCGTGGCAATGAGCGAGCTGCTGTCGCGCGCNGCCGAGATCGCGAAGCTCGACGGCATTCTCGTCATCGACAACAAGATGCGCGTCATGGGCGCGCACGATCAGTGGCTGGACATTCTCGGCGCCGACGCCGCGTTGCAGAAGAGCCCGCTCGCCGAGCGCATCCGCCCGCTGCTCGCGGAGAACGACCGACGCCGGCCGCATATCCTGGAACTGATCACACCGCTCGANGAGGCGCTGGCAACGGCCGTCGGCGCCCCTGCCCCGGTGGCGGCTGCCGCCATCGTCGTCACGCCCATCTTCGACGATTTCGGTGACGTGGTCGCCGCTCTCATCGCCCACCGGGCGCTGCGCATGAACGAGCCCTCTCTCAGCGAGTTCTCGCGCCTGACAAATACCGGCATCGTCGTCCTCTCCGGCGAAACGGTTGTCTCCCGCGCGGGAGCACCGCCACTGACGGGTGGCTTCTCACTGCACGAGCCGAGCAACCTGCTCGAGACTCCCGATGGGATGTACTTCGCCCGGTGTACCGGCTTTCCTGCGGACCTGCAGATCTGCGCCCTCGCCCCGCGCACAGAGGCTTACCAGCTCAGGGATGAGACCGTGCGCATCGGCGCGGCCGAGACGCGTGCGCTCGTAGCGTGGCTCGTCGGCGGCGGGTGCGTTACGCTCATCGCCTTCGCCGCCATCGCCCTGGCAACAGCCCGCCACGTCACGCGGCCGCTGGCACGCATCACGGAGGCGGTCGGCGCCGTGGCGCAGGGCGACTGGCGCACCCATGTCTCCGGCGCCAACCGCAAGGACGAGGTGGGCGACATCGCGCGCGCGCCGTGGTGCTCCTCCAGCGCTCGCTGCAGGAACGCGACCAGCTGCGCACGCACGTCGCCTTCGCCGAGACCGTCAAGCAGCGCCGGGAGGCGCTGGAGCAGGCGATCCACCGCTTCGACGAGACAATGCGCTCGGTGCTGACTCGTGTCGGCAACGGCATCGACACGATGGACGCCATGGCCCATCAGCTCGCTGACGTGTCAGCCGCCGCCGAGAGGGAAGCCGTCGAGGCCGTTGCCGCTTCGGAGAGCACCGTCTCCAGCGTCACGCTCGTCAAGCACGCCACGGAGCAGCTCAGTACCTCCATTGCCGAAATTGCCAGCAAGGTGCAGGAAACGGCCACCGTTGTGGACGACGGCAATGCGGTTGCGCGCGCCGCCACAGCCAAGGTCGACAGCCTGGCCGAAGCGGCGAGCAAGATCGGCGCGGTCGTGCGCCTCATCGACGAGATCGCGGCCCAGACCAACCTCCTCGCGCTCAATGCCACCATCGAGGCAGCCCGCGCCGGCGAGGCCGGCAAGGGCTTTGCCATCGTCGCCAACGAAGTGAAGGCTCTGGCGGGCCAGACGGCGAAGGCCACCGACGAGATCGNGAGCAAGGTCGCCGCCATTCAGGAGGCGACCGGGGAAGCGGTCAGCTCCATCGAGATGATCGCGCGCACCCTCGAGAACGTCATGGCCCACACCAAGGCGATCGAGGTCTCCATCGAGCGCCAGACGGTCGCGACGCAGGAGATCGCCGGCAGCGTCTCCGCCGCCTCAAGCGGCACCGTCGACCTGTCGCACAGCGTCGATCGTCTCAAGGCGACGATCGGCGACGCGCGCAGCACGTCGGTGCATGTGGTCAACACGGCGACCGTCATGGTCGAGGAGGCGCGCCGCCTCGACCAGACCGTGCGCGCCTTCCTGGCCGAGGTGTCAGCTTAGACCGGACGCGCTGCATCAGGCCGGAAAAAGCCCTTCTTCCAATATGATAGACGCGCTTTTCGATTCACCCTTCGACAAGCGCGTCTGCATTTGCAGCCTTATTCCCTGCGCATCAGCCGCCGGGCCGCGAACAGCGTTTCCTGCAGCGGCCGCCGGGCCGCGGGGCGGTTCACGGATCTAGCGGCAGCGGAGCGACCGGCACTGTCCTCGCCCGCCATCTGCGGCGCGAACAAACCGGCGTCGCGCACGGAGCCCCGGCCAGGTGCGCGCAGCAGCCGCGCCATCCTGTCCATGAAGGACATGCGCTGCTCGCTCGGCAGGAACGGATCGGCGAAGCAGAACGCGCCGGCCGCCAGCGCCTTCTGTTTGACGGAGTCGACGAGGCCCGGCGCCCCCGCGACATAGACCATGTCGGAGGGACCGAGCAGCGGCAGGTAGTTGGTCGGCCGTCCCGTCCGCACGAGCCCTCCCCCGCCCTGCCGCGAGGTGGCGATGACCTCGCGCGCGCCGTGGTCGCGCAGCCAGTCGAGGGAATCGCGCATATAGAGCCCGTCGAGATCTCGCGCGCCGACGATGACAATGATGTCGCGCCTCGGGCGTGCCCGCACGGCCTCGTGCGCAACGGCCCAGATGGGTGCCCAGCCAGTGCCGCCGGCAACGAGCACCATCACGCCGTCACCGCGGCGGAAGAAGGCATGGCCGAAGGGCCCGCGCACCTCCACACGGTGGCCGGGCCTGATGTCCCGCCCCAGTTCGGACGAGACGATGCCGTCCGGCAGCATGCGGATATGGAAGATGAGTTCGTGCGCGGCCCGCGTGCCGTCCCAGCGCAGCGTGGGGCTGTAGTCGCGCGCCGGAAAACCGGCGAAGGTCACGCTCACATATTGTCCAGGCAGATACTCGAGCGGGGTGCGCAGCTCGACGATCACTTCCACCACGTCGCGCGACAGGGCACGCATGGCGGCGACATGGCCGGCGCGCCTCGTCGCCTCCGGCACCTCGTCATAGGCGATCACCGCATCGCCCAGGAGCGTCGCCTGGCAGGCGAGCACGGTGTCACCCTCCCCCGTGCCGCGGGCGTCGACTAATCCCGAGACGACCCGCACGCGGCAGGTCTCGCACTGGCCCGAGCAGCAGTCATGCGGCACCGCGATCCATGCCCCCATCGCCGCATCGACCAGCGTCTCGCCGATATTCGCCCGAACCGTGCGCCCATTGACTGTCAGATTGCACTTGCTTGCCATGTCTCAACCTCTGGCGCGGCGCTGCAGAAGGCGCAGCCCGCCGCGCAGCAGGCGCATCACTCGATGACCAGCTCGACCGGGCGCACGTGGCGCGTGTGGCGGGTCTGGTTGTGGTCGAAGACGGCGACCCACATGTAGAGGGGCTCGCCGGGCACGAAATCGACGTCGTGCTTGCTGCCTGTCGCCAGGGCGCGTTTAGCCTCCAGCGTCCAGTACCCGTTCTCCCAGCGGGCGGTCCCGGTGACATCGGCCCTGTCGCCGCTGTACTCGCCCATGATGAGCACGCCGGGGATCACGGTGCCGACGGGAATGGTCGCATCGAGCTCCGGCGAATAGGGAACCGTCTCCGCCTCCGTCATCCACCACTGCGCCCCTTCGCTGTCGCTGCTCTCGGGGTTGAGGTCGAAGGTCTTGAGCTTGGCGACGGTCTGCCGGTAGTCGACCGGCAGGCGCTTCACCGTCACGGGGCCGCGGAATCCGCCGGGGGGCTCGGAACCGAAGTTGTAGACGTAGAAGGCATTGCCCGGATCGCCCGTATAGCCGCCCTGGTAGCGGGCGGTCTTGTTCCAGTCCGCCTCCTTCGGCTCCATCGGCGGACCGATGAACTGGTCGTCGACACGTCCGAGCAGACCGCCGCGCGACGCCTTCCACTGCCACATGTCGATGTAGCTGCCGTCCGTGGTGTAATGCAGCCCACGGCTGTTGAGCGCGCCGGGCTTGTCGGCCATCGGCTGGGGGCCGAGATGGGTGGCCCCGCCGCCACCGAAAGCCTGTGAGCGCGAGAAGATGACGGACAGCTTATCCTCGTAGAAGTCAGTCTCGTCCGCGATATCGGCGCCGTTGTGGGCGAGGTGCCAGCCGTCCTCCCGCTTCACGAGCGGCAGGCGACGCAGCGAGCGCGTCGGGTCCTCCCAGCGGAAGGCAAAGTAGATGTTGTCGGCATCCCTCACCGCCCGCACCTCGACGACCGATTCGCCGGTGCCGCCCAGGTTGGCGCCCTGCTGGGTGCGGATGCGCACCGGGGCAGCGCGACGCCAGACCGGATCGTCAAGCGTGCCGTCGAGCTTCGGCGCCTCGTCCACCCTGGTGACCGTGAGCTTGTCGCGCGTGCCCCAGTCGAAAGCGGCGATCGCGCCGGCGACCGGCACGCCAACGAGCACCGCCGTGAGCAAGGGCCGTGCCTTCATACCGCTGTTGGAGACGAGCGGCGTCGGCCGGAACAGCCGCAGGATCTGCCCCCAGCCGCCGTAGAGGAAATGCGCGATAACGTGCACGAAAATGTAGACCAGCACCGCGATGGCGCAGGCCGCATGGACGGCAACGACCCAGCCGCCATAACCGACATAGAGCGCGATGCCCGTCGCCGTGAGGACCGTGACGAGACCGTAGAGCACCCAGTGCAGGATGACGTTGACAGCGCCCCAGCGCAGCTTGCTGGCGGCCGGCATGACCAGCGCCCTCGCCTTCTTCAGCGCCACCCGGTGGCGCAGGCCGCTGCGCAACATGTAGAGCGCATAGGCTGTCGAGGCGAAGAAGAGGGTAAGGCTCGAGATGAAATGGACGCTCCAGATCTCTCCCTGCGGGAGGATGGGCTCCAAGGCCTTGGAGATGACGGCATCAGGCGCATCCGCCGAAATGCGCAGCCCCGTCAGAAGGCTCACCACCATCACGATGGCCACGAGCCAGTGCAGGAGGATGGTGCCTATGTCGGTACGGGGTGGCCCTTCTTTGTCCCGGCTCGCCTGCCGTGCAACTCTGGTCATCGCCTGTCGGGGTCTGTCGATCCCCTCTCGCAGATGTCCGATATCGGCCATGCCGTCACCCGTGTCGAGGAAGTCGGATCGGAGAATGCTGATTTGACTTAAATTTTAATCTATCTTTTATCAAATCAAACTGATCGCCAATAGCCAAGACCGATCGTGCGGTGAAATTCGGGGCGCGGCCTCGCAGAGGCCCTTGCGGATTCTGCAAAAAGGATCAAAACGGCCGCATGTCACAGCCGCATTACGTCCTCACCCTTTCCTGCACCAACCGCCCGGGCATCGTGGCGGCGGTCTCGACGCACCTATTCGAGTCGGGGTGCAACATCCTCGACGCGCAGCAGTTCGACGACACCGAGAGCAACCGCTTCTTCATGCGCGTGGTATTCAACCCGCTGCACGGTGCGCCGACGCTGGCGGAGCTCAGAAAGAGCTTTGCGACGCTGGCCGAGCGATTCGGCATGACCTGGACCATGCGCGACAAGGCGGAGAAGAGACGGGTGATGATCCTCGTCTCCAAGTTCGACCACTGCCTCGTCGACCTGCTCTACCGCAAGCGCCTCGGCGAGCTGCCGATGGAGCTGGTGGCGGTGGTTGCGAACCACCCGCGCGAGACCTATGGCTCGCTCGACTTTGAGGGGGCCGCCTTCTATCACCTGCCGGTCACGAAGGAGACGAAGCTCGAGCAGGAAACGCGCCTGTGGGAGCTGATCCGCGAGACGGAAACCGAGGTCGTCGTCCTCGCCCGCTACATGCAGATCCTGTCCGACGGGCTGGCTGCCAAGCTCGCGGGACGTTGCATCAATATCCACCACTCGTTCCTGCCGGGCTTCAAGGGCGCCAAGCCCTACCACCAGGCGCATGCACGCGGCGTGAAGCTCATTGGCGCCACGGCCCACTATGTGACGTCAGACCTCGACGAGGGGCCGATCATCGAGCAGGACGTGGAGCGCATCAGCCACCGCGACACGCCGGAAGACCTGATACGAAAGGGCCGCGACATCGAGCGGCGCGTACTCGCCCGCGCCCTGCGCTACCACCTTGAGGATCGCGTCATCCTCAACGGCCAGCGCACGGTGGTGTTCACGGATTGAGGCCAGCCTCCGGCTGCGTCAGCCTCCCGGGGGAACCTCGCCCGCTGCCCGGTTTGTCGTGGGTGCGCGCATGTCGCGCGCCGCGAGGGCCCGCGAGAGATCGGGCGAGGCAGCGAGAAGCTCGCGCGTATAGGCGTGCCGCGGCGCCGAGAACACCTCCTCCGTCGGCCCCTCCTCCACAATCCGGCCGGCGCGCATCACAAGCACCCTGTCGGTGATGGCGCGCACGACCGCAAGGTCGTGGGAGATGAAGAGATAGGCCAACCCGTGCTCCGCCTGCAGCTCGGCGAGCAGATCGAGCACCTGGGCGCGGATGGAGACATCGAGCGCCGACACGGGCTCGTCGAGGATGATGAGTGAGGGCCGCGTGATGAGCGCCCTGGCGATGGCGAGCCGCTGGCGCTGGCCACCGGAGAACTCGTGGGGATATTTCTCCGCATCCTCCGGCTTGAGGCCAACGTCGCGCAGCACGGCGGCGATGCGCCGGTTGCGCTCGGCCGCATCGATCTCACCACGCAAGAGGTAAAGGGGCTCGGCAACAAGCCGGCCAGCCTTATGCCTGGGGTCGAAGGAGCCGTAGGGGTCCTGGAACACAACCTGCACGGCCCGCCGCAGCGCCGTCAGGTCGGCAGACGAGAAATCGGCGAAGGAGCGGCCACGGAAGAGCACCGTCCCGCCCTGCGGCGGCTCCAACGCCATCAGCGTGCGCGCCAGGGTGGACTTGCCGCAGCCGGATTCGCCGACGAGGCCGACGCTTTCCCCCGGCCGTATGGCGAGGCTCACGCCATCGACGGCCCGGTGTTTCTCGGGTGCCCTGAAGAGCGATCGGCGCCGGCCCCGGTAGTCGCGGACGACCTCCTGTGCGAGCAGGATCGGCTCCGCCTGCCCGCCCTGCGGCTGCGCTGGGGGCAAGGACGCGGGCCGGGCACAGCCGGCGCGCCGGCGCACCGGCACGTGGGTGGAAGCCGCCAGCAGAGCCCTGGAATAGGGATGGCGCATGCCGGAGAAGAAGGCGGCCGTCGCGCCCTCCTCCACCACCTCCCCGTCGCGCATCACGCTGACGCGATCGGCCATCTCGGCCACCACGGCCAGGTCGTGCGTGATCAAGAGGAGGCTGGCGCCGTCCCGCGTCACCAGTTCCCGCATCAGCGCGAGAATCTGGGCCTGCGTCGTCACGTCGAGCGCCGTCGTCGGCTCGTCGGCAATGATCAGTTTGGGCTTGAGCGCCACCGCCATGGCGATGACAACTCGCTGTCGCTGGCCGCCGGAAAGCTCGTGCGGGTAGCGGTCGAGCGGAAAGCGCGACGGCGGCAGTCCCACCCGCTCCAGCACCTGCCCCGCCCAAGCCATACATTCGTCGCGTGGCGCCCCCAGATGCTGGGCAAAGCACTCCGCCACCTGCGCGCCGATGGTCTTCAGCGGGTTGAGAGCCGTCATCGGCTCCTGGAAGATCATGCCGATATCGCGCCCGCGCAGGTCACACATCTCCGCTTCACTCTTGGCGAGGATGTCCTCGCCATCGAGCAGGATGCGCCCCTGCGTCCGCGCACCGCGCGGCAGGAGCCGCATCGCCGCCAACGCCGTCATGGACTTGCCGGACCCGGATTCCCCGACGAGGCCGAGAATCTCCCCCTCGCCGACCGAGAGCGAAACGCCCTTGAGGATCGGCTGGCCGTAGATGGAAACCTGAAGGCGCTCGATGCTGAACAGGCTCATGGCTCAGCGCTCCCGGGCAAGGCGCGGGTCGAGCAGGTCGCGCAGGCCGTCGCCGAGGAGGTTGAGCCCCATCACCGTGACGACGATGGCGAGCCCCGGCACCAGCGCAAGGCGCGGCGCAATGGCCATCAGTGTCTGGGCCTCGTTGAGCATGCGCCCCCAGCTCGGCGCCGGCGGCTGAACGCCAAGCCCGACATAGGACAGCGCGGCCTCGGCCAGCACGCCGAGCGAAAGCTGGATGGTGGCCTGCACGATAATGAGGCTCAGCATATTGGGCAGGATGTGCTCAAGGGTGATGCGCCCCCTGCCCTTGCCGGCAACACGCGCCGCCATGACGAACTCGCGCGTCCACAGCGGCAATGCGGCGCCGTAGGCGAGCCGCGCGAAAACCGGCACGTTGAATATGCCGATGGCGACCATGGCGTTGAGCGCGCCGGGCCCGAAGATGTCCCGCAGCATGATGGCCATGACGAGCGCCGGAAACGCGAAGACGAAATCGTTAGCGCGCATCACCGCCTCGCCGACGGGCCCGGGCCGCCCGGCCGCGAGCAGCCCGAGCGGCACACCAAGCCCGAGGCCGATGCCCACCGCGACGAACGACACGGCCATGGAGGTGACGGCTCCACCCATGATCATCGACAGCACGTCGCGGCCGTACTGGTCGGTGCCGAGCCAGTGCGCCGCCGAGAGTGGCTGGAGCTTGCGGCCGATGTCGAGCACCGTCGGATCGTGGGGCGTCCACACGAAGGACAGGAGAGCCGTCGCCGCCACCACGAGCGAAATCGCCGCCCCCACGAGGAAGCTCGGATGGCCGAGGGCACGGGCGGCAAGGCCCTGCCTGCCGGCGACGACCGCGCTCATGCGCGCCTCCTCAGGCGCGGATCAACCGCGGCATAGGCCAGCTCGACGAGGAAATTGACGATGACCACGCTCGCCACGAGCAGCATCACGACGCTCTTGACCACGATGAGATCGCGCTGGGTGATGGCCTGGAAGACCAGACGGCCGAGGCCCGGCAGGAAAAAGACGTTCTCGATGATGATGGTGCCGGCGAGCAGGAAGGAGAATTGCAGGCCCATGATGGTGAGCACCGGGATCAGCGCATTGCGCAGCGCGTGCCGCCGCACGGCCTCGCTCCGGCTCAGGCCCTTGGCGCGTGCCGTGCGCATGTAGTCCTCCCCGAGCGCGTCGATGAGCGAGGAGCGCATCACGCGGGCGAGGATCGACGCCTGTGGCAGCGCGAGCGCCACGGCCGGCAGGATGAGGGAGCGCAGGGCCGGCCACAGGCCCGCACCCCAGCCGGGGAAACCGCCGGCGGGCAGCAGACGCAGGCTCACCGCGAAGACGAAGACGAGCAGCATGGCGAACCAGAAGTTCGGCACGGCGATGCCGACCTGCGTGGCCGCCATGATGCCGATGTCGACCGGCCTGTTGCGCCGTGCCGCGGCGATAGCGCCGACCGGAATGGCGATGAGCACGGTGAGAAGCAGGGAGATGGCGGCGAGCGGCAGGCTGACCCACAGGCGCTGGGCGACAAGCTCCCCGACCGGGACGGAATAAGTGTAGCTGCGACCGAGATCACCCTGCAAGAAGCCGGAGACCCAAGCGACGTAGCGCTCCGTCGCCGGCCGGTCGAGCCCGAGATTGGCTCGCAGCGCCGCTAGTGTGTCCGGCCGCGCGTTGGTGCCGAGCATGATCTCCGCCGGATCGCCCGGCAGCACCTCCATCACCGCGAAGATGACGGCCGAGGCGACGGCGAGCGTGACAAGCAGTGATGCGAGGCGCCTGGCGAGAAAGGTGAGCATCGGTCAGGCCGGCTCCCGCACCGCCCCGGATGACGGCGCGGCACGAACTCCCGCCTTCCGCCCTCGACGAGAGGAGGACGACGTCGGGGAACCACCCCGCGCGCGGGCGGCGCCAGTCATCGCCTGTGTCACTGCTACTCGCGCCACTTCACGCCCGTCAGGTCGTTGGCGGGCACGGGCGTGTTCTCCCACAGCCCTTCGAGCCGCGCGTCCCAGATGCCGATCTTCGGCAGCAGGAACAGCCAGACGTTGACCGCATCGTCCGCCAGCTTCTCCTGCAGCGTGCCCAGCAGCGCGAGCCGCTCGTTCTCGTCCGTCGAGGCGACGAAACGCTCGTAGAGCGCCCGGTATTCGGGGTTCCTGTAGCCGAAGTAGTAGTCGTCGCGGGCATAGATATCGAGGTCGAGCGGCTCCACGTGGCTCACGACGGTCATATCGAAATTCTTGTTGCGGAAGACCTCGCCCAGCCACTGCGCCCATTCCATCGGCACGATCTCGACCGAGATGCCGACGTTGCGCAGCTGGGATGCCAGCACCTCGCCACCGCGGCGCGCGTAGTCCGGCGGCGGCAGCACGAGCTGCACGGACAGGTTCTCCGCCCCCGCCTCCTTCAGCAGTGCCCGCGCCTTCTCGGGATCGAAGGGATACTTGCCAGTGAGATCGACATACCCCCNGTCCTGCGGCACGAAATGCGAGCCGATGGGCTTGCCGTAACCGTGCATCGCCCCCTCGATCAGCGCCTGCCTGTCGACGGCATGGGAGATCGCCCGGCGCACGCGGATGTCNTCGAACGGCTTCCTGCCGTTGTTCATGGCGAGGACCGTCTTGCCCTGGGTATTGCCGACGACGACCGTGAAGCGCGGGTCGGCCTCGAACTGCGGCACGTTCTCCGGCGCGGGAAAGAGGGGGAAGGCATCGACATCGCCGGCCATGAGGGCCGCGAAGGAGGCCGTGGGGTCGCCGATGATCTTGAAGGTCGCCTTCTCCAGCGCGACGGGCTCGCCCCAGTAATCGTCGTTGCGCACCAACGTAACGTGGTCTCCCTTGACCCATTCGGCCAGCTTGAAGGGACCGGTACCGACCGGCTGCGTCTTGTTGTCGGCCGCGCTCTCCGGCGCCACGATGACCGCCGCGGCCCAGCCGAGGTTGAACGGCAGGTTCCCGCTCGGACGCTTCAGGGTGATCCGCACCGTCTGTGGGTCGACCACCTCGACGGTCTCGATGGGCTCGAACAGGCCCTTCTGCGGATTGACGCTGTCGGCCGCGCGCGCCCTGTCGAGCGAGAACTTCACGTCCTCGGCGTCGAAGGTCGTGCCGTCATGGAACTTCACGCCCTGTCGCAGGTGGAAGGTATAGACCTTGCCGTCCTCCGACACGTCCCAGCGTTCGGCCAGCGAGGGCTTCACCGAGCCGTCGCGGTCGATGCGCGTCAGCCCCTGGAAGACGTTGTTGTAGACGACCTCCGCAATTGCAGCCGCCGCGCCCGCAGTCGGGTCGAGGTGCGGTGGCTCCAGCCGGATGCCGAGAACGATGTCGGTCCGCGCCGCAAGGGCCGGCGTGCCGAGGAGGAGCCCCGCCGACACGGCGCCGGCGGCAGCCCCCCTCACCAGGCATTGCATCAGACGGCGATACATACCGGCCCCTCCTCCATCGCAACGTTCATCTCGGATCCCTGACGGGCAGCACCAGCGGCGAAGCGACTCGCTCACGCCCTGCTGCCACCCGTCAGGAGCTCGTGCAAGGCGCGCGCCATGACCTTCGCCGAATCGACCATGTCGTCGACGCCGACATATTCGTCGGGCTGGTGCGCCAGGTCGAGAATACCGGGGCCATAGGCGATGCAGTCCTTCAGCCGGCCGATGCGGTCAACGTGCTTCTGGTCGTAGGTGCCGGGCGAAACGACGTAGTTCGGCTCCCGGCCCATGACCTCGCGGATGCCGGTGGCGACCGCCCGCACGACGGGCGCGTCACGGTCCGTCATGGTCGGCAGCACCTCGAACAGGTCCTCGATCGCGTAGGAGAAATCCGTCCGCTCCTCGGCCAGACGGTCGAGAATGCCGATCACCTCGGCCTTCACGTCCTCGATGCGCTCCTCCATCAGGAAGCGGCGGTCGATGACGAGGCGAGCGGAATCCGGCACGCATGGTGAGGGCAGGCCCTCATAATCCTCTCTCTGGCCGCCGTGGATGGAGTTGATGTTGAGGGTCGAGCTGCGCGCGCCCGGCGGGATCACGGGCATCTCCGTGCGGCGTGCGGCGAGCACCGGGATGAGCTCGCACTCGAAGGCGTGGAGCAGCGCCCCCATATGGCGCACGGCGCAATCGCCGAGAAAGGGCATGGAGCCGTGCGCGATCCGCCCTTTCGTCTCGATCTTCGCCCACCACACGCCGCGATGGCCGAGGCAGATGCAATCCTTGTTGAGCGGTTCGGGGATGATGACGTGGTCGACGCGCGGCTTCGAGAAGAAGCCCTTGCCCGCGAGATAGGCGACGCCGCCATACCCGCCGGACTCCTCGTCCGCCGTGCCCGAGATCTCGATGGCGCCGGGAAAGTCGGGCATGAGGTCGATGAACGCCTCCACGGCGACGACCGAAGCCGCGAGCCCGCCCTTCATGTCGCAGGCACCGCGACCGTAGACCCTGCCGTCCTCCATCTCGCCGCCAAAGGGATTGCGGGTCCAGCCCGCCCCCGGCTCGACGACGTCGATATGGGAATTGAAGTGGACGCAGGGCCCCGGACGGCTGCCCTCCTTGCGCGCCACGACATTCCAGCGCGGGTAGCGGTCGCTGTCGCCGGGGCTTCCCTCGGCACGGACGTAGACGACATCGAAGCCGCGGCGGCGGAGCCTGTTGCCGAGAAACTCAGCGCAGTCGCGATAGTTCTCGCCAGGTGGGTTGACCGTCGGGATGCGGACCAGATCGGCCGTCAGGGCCGCCAGATCGTCGCGCCGGTCTTCAACGGCTCTCAAAACGTCCCGGATCGCCATGACCGTCTCGGATCGCTGTCATCCGGCATGGTTTCACCACGCCGGATGACCTGCAAGACGGTTTTCGTTTGTGCTCGCACAATTGCGAATGGCGTTTGCTTCCTATCGGAAAAGTGCCGGCAGCCACAGCGACAGCGCCGGGATGTAGGTGACGAGCATCAGGACTGCGAAGCACGCCCCGTAGAACGGCCAGATGGTCCGCACCGCCTCCATGATACCAATGCGGCCGATGGCACAGCCGACGAAGAGCACCGAGCCCACGGGCGGCGTGCACAGGCCGATGCCGAGGTTGAGGATGAGGATGACGCCGAAGTGCACCGGATCCATGCCGAAGGCCGTGACGACCGGCAGGAAGATCGGTGTCGTGATGATGATCAGCGGCGCCATGTCCATGAAGCAGCCAAGCACCAGCAGAATGAGGTTGATGAGCAGGAANATGACGATGGGGTTGTCGGAGAGCGCACGCATCCCCTCCACCATCGCCGTCGGCACCTGCAGCAGCGCCAGCAGCCAGCCGAAGGACGCGGCGCTGCCGATGACGAGCAGCACCATCGCCGTCGTGCGGACGGCGCCGAACGTCGCATCCAGGAAATCCCGCCACCCCATGCCGCGGTAGACGAGAACCGTCACGGCGAGCGCGTAGACGACGGCGATGCAGGAGCTCTCGGTGGCTGTGAACACGCCCGAGCGAACCCCGCCGAAAATGATGCCGATGAGAAGAATGCCCGGCACCGCCCCGACGAAGATCGGCAACATGGCNCCCCATCCAGGAAAGGTGCCGGCCGGATAGCCGCGTCGCCGGGCGACGACATAGGCCGCCACCATGAGCACGATGGCGAGCAGCAGGCCCGGAATGATGCCGGCCGTGAAGAGATCGGCGATCGAAATGCGCCCACCCGCCGACATCGAATAGATGATCATGTTGTGCGAGGGCGGGATCATCAGCGCGATGATGGCCGACGTCACCGTAACATTGACGCCGTAGTCGGCGGCATAGCCGCGCTCGCGCATCTGCGGGATCATCAGTCCTCCGACGGCCGAGGCATCTGCCACCGCCGAGCCGGAGACCCCGCCGAAGAGCGTGGAGGCGACGATGTTGACCTGCCCGAGCCCGCCGCGCAGGTGGCCGACGAGCGCGGCCGCGAGGCGCACGAGCTTGCCGGCGATGCCGCCGCGCACCATGAGGTCACCGGCATAGACGAAGAACGGGATGGCCATCAGTGCGAAGGCATTGATGCCGGAATTGAGCCGCTGGAAGACGATGAAGGGCGGCATGCCCATGTAGAGCACCGTCGCCAGCGAGGCGATGCCGAGGCAGAAGGCGACCGGCGTGCCGAGCACGAGCAGGCCAAGGAACGTTCCGAACAGGACCCAAAGTTCCATCAGCCCGCCTCCGGATCAGCAGCGGCCTGGGCGATCACCACGTCCTGCCGCGGAAAGGCGATCATCCCCACGAGCCGCTCGAGGGCGAAGAGCGCGATGAGCGCGCCACCGACCACAAGCGGCAGGTAGTCGATGCCGCCCGGGATACCGAGCACCGGAATGGTGGCCGACCAGGTACCGACGACGAGCGTGGAGCCGAACCACGACATGGCAATGCCGAAGCCCGCAATGGCGAGGAGGCTGATCCCGTCCATGACGCGGGCCACGCGCCCTGGCGCAAAAAACCGCACGATGTCGAGCCCGAGATGGAAGTTCTCNCGCACGCCGACTGCGGCACCGAGAAGGATGAACCAGCTCATGAGAAGGAGGGAGATCGGTTCCGTCCAGCTCGGCGTGTCGTTGAGCGCGTAGCGGCCGAAGACCTGCCAGGCGACGGCTGCTGTCATTGCCACGAGTCCGCGGCGGAGAGCCAGAGCGCCGCTGTCGAGAGTGCGGACAGCAGGCGGTGCAGGGATTTGAAGAGCGCAGTCATGGTCGCTCCGGAGCGGTTCGTCGTCATCGGTCCCCGGCGTCCCGGTGTCGATGCGCGCGCCGGCGCGGACATCGACACCGGTGGGGGCGCGCCGTTCACCGGACGGCGAACGCGCACCCCGGAGAGCGATGCTCGACCGATGCTGTCACTGTACCGCGCGGATCCGCTCGACCAGCGCCTTCAGCTTGGGATCCTTCACGAAGGAATCGTAGAAGGGCTTCATCGCCTCCTCGAACGGCTTCTTGTCGATCTGGATCACCTCGACGCCGGCCTGCCGCACGATCTCCTCGGACTTCTTCTCGCGCGCCTGCCAGAGCTCGCGCATCTTGGCGACCGACTTCCTGGCCGCCTCGCGGAAGATCTTCTGGTCCTCGGGAGAGAGCTTGTCCCAAACCTTCTTGGACATCACGAGCACTTCCGGCGACAGGGAGTGCTCGGTGAGCGTGTAGTACTTCGCCACCTCGTAATGCTTGGAGCTCTCGAGGCTCGGCCAGTTGTTCTCGGCCCCGTCAATGACGCCCGTCTGCAGGGCCGAATAGACCTCACCGTAGGGCATAGGCGTCGGGTTGCCGCCCATGGCCTTGACCATGCCGATGAAGAGGTCCGACTGCTGCACGCGGATCTTGAGCCCCTTCACATCCTCGAGGCTGCGCACCGGCTTTTTCGTCGTGTAGAGGCTGCGCGCGCCGGAATCGTAGAAGGCGAGCCCGACGAGGTCGTGCGCCTCGAAGGCCTTGAGGATCTCCTCGCCGATCGGCCCGTCGACGACCTTGTGCATGTGGTCGACCGAGCGGAAGAGGAAGGGCAGCGAAAGCACCCCCGTCTCGGGGATGAGGTTGTTGAATGGCGCCATGTTGACGCGGTTGAGGTCGAGCACGCCGAAGCGCGTCTGCTCGATGGTGTCCTTCTCGCTGCCGAGCTGCTCGGACACAAAGACCTTGATGTCGTAACGCCCGTTGGTGGCCTCCTTGATGAGGGAGCCCATGTACTTCACGGCCTCGACCGTGGGGTAGCCGTCCGGGTGGACGTCTGCGGAACGGAGCACGGTCTGCGCCGTTGCAGGCGCGATGACCAACGCCGCAGCCGCGAGCGCCGTGCCGAGAAATGTGCTGAACCTGAGCATTGAATTGCCTCCCTGGAAATGGAACCGGGGCTTTTTTGCCCTCGTGTTCTTGGCGGCCGCGACGGCCGCAGCGGAGGCGCACGGCGGGCTGCCCCCGCCGTGCGCCAGCCGCAGATCACCCCTCGCCCACGGCGCGGGTCACCGAAAGACGGATCTCGCCGGCGGCGGGGCTCGACACGAGCGCCGCCATGCCGGGCCTTACCGGATGGATGCCCGTGGTCGCGCCGGTCGAGACGATGTCGCCGGCCTTCAGGCCGCGACCGCGGGACGACAGGCAGT
>JGI25331J36430_1001015_pt1 | contig 16200 bp, 7 predicted proteins | sample HigsolmetaAR206D_FD_36430 | JGI IMG/M metagenome (IMG submission 36430) | reverse complement strand
CGCGCCGTTGGCCTTGCGGCGCATCTGCGGCGGAGGGCGACTGTTGCTGCTATGGCGGGTCATGGCGGCAGTCAAGCTACCGCGGCGGGGGATAGGCCTGCAAATTCGGGGGATAGTTTCTGGAGCACCGGGGGACGCGAGATGGTGCGAAATGCCTGAAAAACAAGCTGTTTTTGAACTCCCCGGGAGCAACCCTAGTCGAACCGCTCTCAGCATCAGCACCGCTGCATCGCCCGCCAAGGCCATTCAGGTAGCGCCGGCCGGCTCATTCCAAGCATTCCCATGCGTCGCGCAAGTTCAGCTAAGCTCAGCAGTTTCCACTTGTGAACACCGGCGAAATACGGATAATAGTCGCCGTGACAGGTGGATAATCCGCGACCAGACGGGACGGGGTGCTTGGAGCAGCCTATGGCGGCCAAACGCAATGAGATCATGACGATGGACGAGCTGGCGGAGTACCTGAAGATCTCCAAGTCCACGCTCTACAAGCTCGCGACCGAGGGCAAACTGCCGGGCCAGAAGATCGGCAAGCGATGGCGGTTCCATAGGGCGGCGGTGGACCGGTGGTTGGGTAATGACGTCAACAAGACGCTTCGTGATAACAGCGGACGGGAGGGCGCGTAGATGGAAGTCTTTGAGCTTCGGAACCGACTGATCGGGGACTACGCGAAGTTCGTGCGCAGCTTCATAGCTATCCGGGACAAACGCATTGCCGACTACGTGGGTCGCGAGCTTGAAGTGGGTGCTCTCTGGCCCGACCCGCTCATTCAACTGAACCCGTCCTTCGAGCCGGGCGAAACCATCGATGAGCTTGTCGACCAAGGTGTCCTTCACGATGAATGCCGCCACATCTTCCGTCTGAAATCCGGCCCCACTGACTCGGGCAGGTCCCTTCGGCTCCACCGACATCAGGCCGATGCTGTCCGAGTCGCTGCTTCGGGGCGGAACTATGTACTCACGACGGGTACGGGGTCCGGCAAAAGCCTCGCTTACATCGTTCCAATCGTTGACCACGTGGTGAGGAACGGCACAGGCCGCGGCATCCAGGCGATTATCGTTTACCCCATGAATGCCTTGGCAAACAGCCAGATCAACGAATTGGAGAAGTTCATCCACTTTGGCTACTCGGATGACCAGCGGCCGGTGACCTTCCGACGGTATACGGGTCAGGAATCCACGGAAGAGCAAGACAAGATTGTTGCCAACCCGCCGGATATTCTGCTGACCAACTACGTCATGTTGGAGCTCATGCTCACTCGGCCCCGCGAGAAAGCCTTGGTCCGGGCCGCGTCGGGGTTGCGATTTCTCGTTCTTGACGAGCTCCACACGTACCGCGGCCGTCAAGGCGCGGACGTGGCGATGCTGGTTCGCCGCGCACGGAACGCCTTCTCTGCAGACAGGCTTCAGTGCGTTGGCACGTCAGCAACCTTGGCGAGTGGTGGAACGTGGGCGGACCAGCGAGCAGAGGTCGCGAGCGTCGCATCGCTGGTGTTCGGCGCGAAGGTTGAACCAGAAGCGGTGATCGGTGAGACGTTGCGACGCATGACACCTGAAGAGAACAGCCGGGAGCCTGCATTTCTATCCCGGCTCGCCGCTCGCGTGTCCCAGCCGGCAGCGGTGCCGGAAAGCTTCGAGGAGTTCCTGAACGACCCTCTGGCTTCGTGGATCGAAAGCACTTTTGGCATCCGCCGGGAACCAAAGACCGGACGACTTATCCGCCAAACACCTCGTAGCATCACGGGCGAAACAGGCGCTGGCGCAGAGTTGGCCAGCTTGACCGGTCAGCCGGAAGCCCAATGCATCGAAGCCATTCAGCGTATGCTGCTTGCAGGCTACGAGCGCCGCCATCCCATCACCGGGTTTCCGGTGTTTGCCTTTCGCGTTCACCAGTTCATCAGTCGCGGCGACACGGTATATGCGTCCATTGAGCCAGAACAGCATCGACACGTGACGCTTCGTGGACAGCAGTACGTGCCGGGAGATCGAAGCAAAGTGCTGCTCCCCTTGGTGTTCTGCCGTGAGTGTGGACAGGAATACTACTGCGTCCGCCGCGAGCCGGACGAGACCCCCGGCAGGCAGAGGCTTCTCTCACGAGACCTTCATAGTACACGGTCTGAGGAAGACAGCGAGCCGGGCTTCCTGTATGTCAGCACCGAACATCCTTGGCCGGACGACCCCGAAGAGATGCTCGCTCGCCTACCCGAGGACTGGCTCGACGCGGACGGCCGAATTCCAAGTCGCCGCCGCAAGGAACTGCCACAGGCCGTCAATATCACGACCGATGGCCGGCTTGATGAAACGGGCCTGCGAGCCTGGTATTTGCCGGCTCCGTTCCGATTCTGCCTTCGCTGTGGCGTGTCCTATGGCTTCCGCCAAAGGTCAGACTTCCAGAAGCTCAGTTCCCTAGGCTCCGGTGGACGAAGCACGGCTACGACCATCCTCAGCCTCGCCGCGATTATTCATCTCCGGGAGATGCCGCTCGCAAATGAGGCAAGGAAATTGCTCAGCTTCACTGACAACCGACAGGACGCATCGCTACAAGCCGGCCACTTCAACGATTTCGTTGAGGTTGGGCGACTCCGTGCGGCGCTCTACCTGGCTGCGGTTCGTGCGGGAGCGGCCGGGTTGCGGCACGATGAACTGGCAATGAAGGTCTTCGACGCGCTCGGTCTGCGTTTTGAGGACTATGCCAGCGATCCGACGGCTCGCTTTCAGGCCCGCGACGAAACAAACCGCGTCCTGCGAAATGTGTTGGGTTACCGCTTGTATCGTGATTTGCTTCGCGGCTGGCGAATTACCGCGCCCAACCTTGAGCAGGTCGGTCTACTCGTTATTGACTATCCCTACCTCCGACAGGTGTGCGAAGCGACGGACATCTGGCATGCCGCCCATCCGTCGTTGGCACACGCGAGTGTCGAGCAGCGCATGGAAGTATGCCGCGTTCTGCTCGACCTGATGCGTCGGAGCTTGGCGATTAAGGTTGAGTACTTGGACCAACAGTTCCAAGAGCGTCTTTTGCTCCAGAGCAGCCAGCGACTTGTCCCGCCTTGGGGTTTCGACGAAAACGAACAGGTCCGAGACTTGGAGCACGCGGCGGTTCTTTACCCGCGAGCCTACCGCCGCGGGCAGGACTACGGCGGAGACGTGTTCCTGTCGTCGAGAAGCGGCTTCGGCCAGTACCTGCGCCGCCCGAGTACACTTCAGGCCGGGGCGATAACCCTTGACGAAACCGCCGACATCATCAAGGACCTGCTAAGAGCACTGCATGAAGGTGGGCTAGTTACAGTAGTTCGCGAGGAACATGGCGACGGCGAAGTGCCTGGCTACCAGCTACTGGCCGATAGCATGGTTTGGAAGGCTGGTGACGGATCGCAAGGCTACTACGATCCGATCCGCCAGCCCACGATGTCCTCGGAGGGCAGGCGTCCGAATCCGTTCTTCCAACAGTACTACCGAGAGGTCGCGAGTCTCACCCACGGGATCGTGGCCCACGAACACACTGCGCAGGTCTCCTATGAAAACCGTCAAGCGAGAGAAGAGGCTTTCCGTGCGGGGCGACTGCCGGTCCTTTATTGTTCACCGACGATGGAACTTGGCATCGATATCGCCCAGTTGAACGCCGTGAACATGCGCAACGTCCCGCCGACGCCAGCCAACTATGCCCAGCGCAGCGGCCGTGCGGGGCGCAGCGGCCAGCCCGCGTTGGTGTTCACCTACTGCGCCTCCGGAAGCCCGCACGACCAGTACTTCTACAAACAGCCAGAGAAAATGGTGGCCGGCGTCGTCTCACCGCCACAACTTGATCTTGCAAATGAAGACCTCGTCAGGTCGCACATTCAAGCCATCTGGTTGTCGGAAACCGGCCTGTCGCTGGGCTCGTCACTTCGCGACGTGCTCGATCTCAGTGGCGACCCACCGTCACTAGCGCTTCAACCGCACGTAGAGGCGGCAGTTAATGACGTTGACGCCCGCACTCGCGCCCACCGTCGGGCTGAACAAGTCCTCCAGACGGTGAGGGAAGACCCCGAAGCGGCAGCTCGCTTCGATAGTGCTTGGCTTGACATGGTGCTTTCGCATGTACGAACGGAGTTCAACCGAGCTTGTGAGCGATGGCGTGGTCTGTACCGCTCAGCTTACGTGCAGGCACAGAAGCAGAACCAGATCATCTTGGACGCCTCGCGCAGTCCGCAGGACAAGCAAGAGGCTCAACGGCTGCGGCGTGAAGCCGAGGCCCAGCTTCGTCTGTTGATGGACGCAGAGAATATCATCCAGTCGGACTTCTACAGCTACCGCTACTTTGCCAGTGAAGGGTTCCTTCCCGGCTACAACTTCCCCCGCTTGCCGCTGTCCGCCTACATCCCCGGCCGGCGACTCCGTGCGGATCGTGACGAGTTCGTTTCACGGCCGCGATTTCTGGCCATTTCCGAGTTCGGGCCACGGGCCATTGTCTACCACGAGGGCTCCCGGTACATCATCAATCAAGTTATCTTGCCGGTACAGGAAGAAGGCGAGGATCTTCATACCCGAGTCGCGTTTATCTGCCCGCGTTGCGGCTATATGCACCTCGGGGCAGATGGAAACGGTCCCGACACGTGCGAGCGTTGCCGGACACGCCTGGGCGCACCCCTGCGGCAGCTTTTCCGACTCCAGAACGTGGTGACCAAGCGGCGCGACCGTATTAACTGCGACGAAGAGGAACGGCTCCGGCAGGGCTACGAGCTTCGCACCGCCGTCCGGTTCGCCGAGCGGGAAGGGGTGGCCTCGTTCAAAACGGCCTGCCTGGAGGTGGGCGGCCAACCATTGGCAACCCTGTATTACGGCCATGCCGCTACGCTTTGGCGGATCAATATGGGCTGGAGACGACGACGCAACCAGGACCAGACAGGTTTTGTGCTGGATATTGAACGTGGCTATTGGGCACGGAGTGATGACGAAACTGAAGACGCCGACGACCCGATGAGCCCGCGACGGCTTCGAGTGATTCCATTTGTTGAGGATCGGCGGAACTGCCTGATCTTCGAGCCGGCAAGCAACCTGGGTGCCGGAATCATGGCGTCTCTCCAAGCCGCGTTGAAGAACGCCATCCAGGCGAGGTTCGAGCTTGAGGACGGCGAACTCGCCGGCGAACCAATGCCAAGGCCAGAGGATCGACGCTCGTTGCTCTTTTACGAATCGGCCGAAGGCGGCGCTGGCGTCCTCCGCAGGCTTGTTGAGGACGAGTCAGCCATGAGGCAGGTTGCCGAAGCGGCATTGCGATTGTGCCACTTCGACCCAGCCAGCGGCGACGACTTGAGACGCAGCCCAACGGCGAAGGAAGACTGCGAGGCGGCCTGCTACGACTGTCTGATGAGTTATACGAACCAGCCAGACCATGAGATGCTTGACCGCAAGTCAATCCGCGACTTCCTGCAACAGCTTGCCTCCTGCACCGTGCGGGCGTCTGCTGGCCCACTTACCAGGGCCGCTCATCTAGAGCAGTTGATGAGACTCGCGGGATCGGAACTGGAGCGAAACTGGTTGCGATTCATTGACGAGCGGAACTGCCGGCTCCCCACCCACGGTCAGATGCGAATCAACGAGTGTAATACGCGGCCCGACTTCCTTTACCGCGATGAGTACTGTGCCATCTATGTCGATGGTCCGCACCACCGGTTCCCCGAGCGTGCCCAACGCGATCGCCAGCAGGAGTCGGTACTTGCCGAGCAGGGCTGGACGGTTATCCGCTTTGACCACGAGGAGAATTGGCAGGCTGTTCTGGATCGTCACCCCAGCATCTTCAGGGGGCAGGCATGACACACGCAATCGGATCACTGGTGCGTGCACGAGGGCGGGAATGGGTGGTCCTGCCGGAATCCAGCAACGAGCTACTGCTGTTGCGCCCGTTGGGCGGCACGGACGATGAAATCGCCGGAATCTCCACCGCCTTAGAGGCCGTTGAGCCGGCCAGCTTTGATCTGCCCGACCCAGCCCAAGCCGGCGACTACCGCTCTTGCCGTTTTCTCCGCGATGCCTTGCGGCTTGGCTTTCGGTCCAGCGCCGGACCGTTTCGGTCTTTCGGACGGATTGCCGTGGAGCCGCGCCCGTACCAGCTTGTCCCGCTACTGATGGCACTCCAGCTTGACCCGGTGCGGATTTTGATTGCCGACGACGTTGGCGTTGGCAAGACCGTCGAGGCGGCGCTGATTGCCCGCGAGCTTCTGGACCGTGGAGAGTGCCAAGCCCTTTGCGTCCTCTGCCCGCCACATCTGGCCGAGCAGTGGCAGCGCGAGCTTGTCGAGAAGTTCCACATCGACGCGCGGCTTGTGCTGCCCAGCACGGTGCATCGACTGGAGCGGGAATGCCGTGCGAACCAGTCGATCTTCGACGTGCATCCGTTTACGGTCGTTTCCATCGACTACATCAAGTCCGACCGCCGGCGTGACGAGTTCGTGCGCACCTGCCCGAACTTGGTCATTCTGGATGAGGCTCATTCTTGCGCCTGGGAAGAGAACCCCCGCGGTGGGCGACACCAACGATACGCCCTGGTCAAGGAGCTTGCGGCGAACGAAAGCCGCCACATGATTCTTGTTTCGGCCACGCCGCACAGCGGTAAAGAGAGCACTTTCCGCTCGCTCCTATGCCTCCTGAACAAGGACTTCGCGGACCTGCCGGACGAGCTGGGCGGGCAAGAGAACGAGCCACACCGTCGACGGCTGGCGGCGCACTTTGTCCAGAGACGCCGGGACGATATCCGGCACTTCCTCGACAAGGAAACGATCTTTCCCGACCGTGAAGACCGCGAGGAACACTACAAGCTCACGCCAGAGTACAAGAACCTCTTCGACCGCGTTTTGAACTACGCTCGCGAGATCGTGGCAGACAAGACCGGCGGACAGCACCGGATGCGCGTTCGCTGGTGGTCAGCTCTGGCGTTGCTTCGTTCACTGGCCTCCAGCCCGGCCGCGGCCGTGGCAACGCTTCGCTCGCGCTCGGCGTCCGCCGAAACCGAGACCTGGCAGGAAGCCGACGAAGTTGGCCGGCGGATGGTCCTTGACCAGGAAGACCACGAAGCATCCGAGGCCACCGACGTTGTTCCCGGCAGCGACCCCGGCGAAGAAGCCGCGGCCAGCGACGGTTCCCGCCGGCTTCTGGAACTGGCTCGACAAGCGGAGAAGCTTGCAGGCGACAAGGACGCCAAGCTGATCAAGGCCGTGTCCTTGCTGAAAGATCTCATCCGGGACGGCTACAACCCCATCATCTTCTGCCGGTTCATCCCAACCGCCGAGTACCTGGCCGAGGAGCTTCGCCAGCGGCTCGGCAGCAAGGTTGCTGTCATCGCCGTAACCGGCCTGCTCCCACCGGAAGAGCGTGAGCTTCGCGTTCGCCAACTTGCCGAATCGTCGCCCCGCGTCCTCGTCTGCACGGACTGCCTGAGCGAAGGCATCAACCTCCAGCAGTATTTCAACGCCGTTGTCCACTACGACCTGTGCTGGAACCCGACCCGCCACGAGCAGCGCGACGGCCGGGTGGACCGTTACGGGCAGGCCAGCCCGACGGTCCGCTCGTTGATCTACTACGGCATCGACAACCAGATCGACGGCCTGGTCCTCGACGTGCTGCTTCGCAAGCACAAGGCCATCCGCAACTCTCTCGGTATTTCCGTCCCCGTGCCGGCCGATACAAACGCGGTGGTCGAGGCCATCTTCGAGGGACTGATGCTCCGCGAGCGCGGTGGCGCGCAGGCCGGCGAGTTGCTTCCCGGCTTCGAGCAGTACATCCGGGAAGAGCGCGCCCGCCTGCATACCGACTGGGAGAACGTCAGCCAGAAAGAGAAACGCTCGCGGACCATGTTCTCGCAGGAAGGCATCCAGGCCCGGGTCGGCGACGTGGCACGCGAGCTTGAGGCCGTCCGAACCGCCATCGGCTCGGCCGGCGAGGTCGAGGCATTCATGCGGGACGCTCTCCGGGCCTATGGCGCTTTCGCCACGGATAGGCCGGACGGAGTCGAGTTCGACCTTCGCGAAGCACCGCGTGCCCTACGAGAGTCCTGCGGCTTTGTAGATGGGTTCAAGGCAAAGTTCGAGCTTCCCGTCGATCCCGGCGTCCTCTATCTCAGCCGCACGCACCCAATCGTCGAAGGACTGGCCCAATACGTGCTGAATGCCGCCCTGGACGGCGAAGGGAACGTCGCCCGACGCTGCGGGGCTATCCGCACCGACGCCGTGGAGCGTTGGACGACGTTGCTGTTGCTTCGCTACCGCTATCACATCCTCACACATCGCGGCGAGCAATCGACGGAGCTGCTGGCCGAAGACTCCCAGCTTGTCGCCTTCGCCGGTGCGCCCGACAAGGCCGAATGGCTCGACGCGGCGCAGGCCGAGAGACTCCAGACCGCCGAGCCGAAGCAGAACATCACGCCGGCACAGGCGGCGGATTTCGTGCGCAAGGTCATCGACGGCTTCGACCACCTCCGGCCAAAGCTGGAGGAGTCGGCCCGCCGCCGTGGCGAAGAATTGCTGGATGCCCACCGCCGCGTCCGCGAAGCGGCCCGAATGCGCGGCGTGCGGTACGAGATTCGACCTGAACTGCCCCCTGACGTACTGGGCATTTACGTCTATCTGCCGGCGAGGGGTTAACGATGCAGACCAATCGACGAAATGCCTTCACCACGATTCGAACCGATGGCGGACTCCTGCCGGCCGACCTGCTCGTCCGCATCGCCGAAGGCGACCGTTCCATCGATGGACTGACGCCGGAGAGCTACCACCTCGCGAAGTCCGAACGCCTCAACGAGGCTGCCACTCGGGCCTGGAACCGGCTTCAGGGTGCATGGGAAGGCTTCCGGGGCGGCATGGATAGGCTGCCCGAGTCAGACGCCGGCACGACACTCACGCGCGAACGCTGGCTGCTCATCCTCTTCCAGGAACTTGGCTACGGCCGGCTCCACACCGCCAAAGCCGTCGAGATCGACGGCAAGAGCTATCCCATCAGCCACGCTTGGCAGGCCACGCCCATCCACCTTGTCTCGTTCCGACAGGAACTGGACCGGCGCACGCCCGGTGCCCGCGGCGCTTCGCGCGTCAGTCCCCACAGCCTTGTCCAGGAGCTTCTGAGTCGCAGCGACGACCATCTTTGGGGCTTCGTCTCCAACGGCCTTCGGCTTCGGCTGCTCCGCGACAACGCCTCGCTCACCCGCGCCGCCTGCGTCGAGTTCGATCTTCAGTCGATGATGGAAGGCGAGGTCTACAGCGACTTCTTCCTCCTGTTCCTCCTGTGCCATCAATCCCGCGTTGAGGTCCCCGAAGGCAAGACCGTCGAGCACTGCTGGCTTGAACGTTGGTACAACACCTCGCTCCGCGAAGGCACGCGAGTCCTCGACCGCCTCCGCGATGGCGTGGAACAAGCCATCGAGGCCCTGGGCGGCGGCTTCCTCAGCCACCCGGCCAACACCGCCCTTCGCGACAAGCTCCGCGCCGGCACACTTGCCACGCAGGACTACTACCGGCAGGTCTTGCGAGTCGTCTACCGGCTGCTCTTCCTCTTTGTCGCCGAAGACCGCGACCTGCTGCTTCTGCCGGCCGGCGAAGACGCCCGGCTCGCGGCGGCTCGTGACCTCTACATTCGCTACTACTCAACCCAGCGCCTTCGCCGGCTGGCAGAGCGCCGTCGATCCGCCCGGCACGCCGACCTGTACCGCGCCTTGCGTCTGGTTTTCGCCAAGCTGCATTCCGGCTGCCCGGAGCTTGCCTTGCCGGCGCTCGGTTCGTACCTGTTCGCCCCCACATCCACGCCGGACCTCAACGACGCCGACATCGCTAATGCCGACCTGCTTGCGGCCGTCTGGAACCTCACCTTTACCGCCGACGGCAACGTCCGTCGCTCCGTGGATTACCGCAACCTCGGCCCGGAAGAACTCGGCAGCGTCTATGAATCGCTCCTGGAGATGCACCCCGATGTGCATCTTGAGGCCGGCAAGTTCAAGTTACGTGTCGCCGCCGGCTCGGAACGTAAGACCACCGGCTCCTACTACACCCCGACCAGCCTGGTCAACTGCTTGCTCGATTCAGCCCTGGAGCCGGTGCTCGACGAAGCCTGCAAGAAGCCCGACGCCGAACAAGCACTGCTCGACCTGAAGGTCTGCGACCCGGCCTGCGGCAGCGGCCACTTCCTCATCGCCGCTGCCCACCGGATTGCCAAACGCCTCGCGGCCATCCGTGCCGGCGAAGACGAACCCGCCCCCAAGTCCATCCAGCACGCCCTGCGCGATGTGGTCAGCCGGTGCATCTACGGCGTGGACATTAACCCCATGGCCGTTGAACTCTGCAAGATCAACCTTTGGATGGAAGCTCTCGAACCCGGCCGGCCGCTCACCTTCCTGGATCATCACATCCGCGCCGGCAACAGCCTGCTCGGAACCACACCGGCCCTGATGAAGCGTGGCATCCCCGACGAGGCCTTCAAGCCTATCGAAGGCGACGACCGCGCCGTTTGCTCCGAACTCAAACGCCGCAACCGCGATGAGCGCCGCGGCCAAGGACATCTGCCGTTCGGCCAACCTCAGTGGATCAAACTCGGCAACCTCGTCCAGTCGTTCGCCAATCTGACCGCTGAGGACGACTCGACACCCGAAGCCCTGGCCGCCAAGGAACAGCACTTCGTCGAGCTGGTGTGCTCGACGGCATATGAGAACGCCCGGATGCTCGCCGATGCCTGGTGTGCGGCCTTCGTCTGCGAGAAGCGCCGTAACTCCCCGCTCGAGATCACCGAGGCCGTCTTTCGCCGCTGGGAGGACAATCCTCACCACATCACGCTGGCCGAGAAAGAAGAACTGCTCCGGCTCCGAGACCAATACAACTTCTTTCACTGGCATCTGGCCTTCCCTGAAGTATTCAGGCCCAAGCCCACCGACCAGATCGGCGAAGACGAACTGACCGGCTGGGCCGGCGGCTTCGATTGCGTTCTTGGGAATCCGCCGTGGGAACGGATCAAGCTTGCAAAAAGGGAATGGTTCGCTGAACGCAGCCCGGAGATTGCAGGCGCGCCCAACGCCGCCCAGCGTAAGCGGATGATCGAAGCGCTCAAGCAAAGTAATCCTTCCCTGCACGCTGCCTTTCTAGCCGACTTGCGAAAGGCCGATGGCGAAAGCACCCTCGTTCGTGACACTGGCCGATACCCACTCTGCGGCCGGGGCGATGTAAACACCTATTCCATCTTTGCCGAACTCAAACGCACGTTGCTTTCCGAAACAGGTCGTGTCGGCTGCATCGTTCCATCCGGCATCGCAACGGGCGCAACTACGCAATATTTCTTCCGCGATCTGACGGAACACCAGGCTCTTGTAAGCCTCTATGACTTCGAGAACCGCAATGGCATCTTCGCCGGCGTCCACCGGTCGTACAAGTTCTGCCTGCTCACGCTAACGGGACCGGCTCGTCCGCACAAACAGGCCGAGTTTGTTTTCTTTGCATACGAGGTCGAAGATCTCGCCGAGGCCGACCGCCGCTTCACCCTCTCGGCTGAGGACATGGCGCTGCTCAAGCCCAATACGCGCACTTGCCCAGTCTTCCGCTCCAAGCAGGATGCGGAGTTGACCAAGTACATCTACCGCCGCGTGCCCGTTCTTTTCAGAGAGGGAAGCGATGAGCAGGTCGAGGAGAATCCGTGGGGCGTGAAGTTCCTACGAATGTTCGATATGTCCAATGACTCGGAGCTGTTTCGCACACGTGAGCAGTTGGAGTCCGAGGGCTGGCAATTACAGGGAAACGTCTTTGAGCGAGACGGACAAAGATTCCTCCCGCTCTATGAAGCCAAGCTGTTTCACCAGTTCGACCATCGTTTCGCAAGCTATGCGGATATTCGCGATTTTCAGAGTAGCGACGCATCAACACGTGACCTGACGACAACGGAAAAGACTAACCCCGATGTCGTCGTGCTTCCTCGATACTGGGTTCCGGCCGAGGAGGTCGCGGCTAGACTTGGCCGCGATGACAGCACGTATGTTCTTACAGATACAGATGTTGTAGAGAGCGAACGGCGTGCCGCAGCTCAACGCGGCAGATCGTATATCGGAGACTTGCCGAAGTCGTCGTTGGCTGCTGGCGTTCAGGAGAATCACCAACGTGACGAACGAGCGAACAGGGATATTTGCGATGATTCCTCCGTGGGCAGCCGGAGACTCAACATTCCTCATGCTGCCTCTGTCAGATGGTTGTTGACGATGAGAAACATAAGCGTGGCGACCAACGAGCGGACGATGATCCTTGCACTGGCACCCTGTGCTGCCTTGGGCCACAGCGCATCAGTAGTGAAGATGCTGGGGAGCTACCGTTATGACTGAACCTTCTTGGCTTACCGCTTTCAGAGACATTACCAACGCGACGAACGAACGCACCGTGATAAGCTCTGCCTTGGGCCCATACGCTGTCGGCAACAAGGCTCCTCTGTACGATGTTTCGCCGAAAGTGGCCGCTGCCGCTGCAATGCTGCTCGCTAATTTGGACAGCATCGTATTGGACTGGGCTGCAAGATTTTCCGTAGGCGGTACGAACCTGAACTACTTCATCGTCAAGCAACTTCCGGTGCTCAGGCCGGAAACGTTCCTTGAAGAGGTGCAGCCCCGTCAGACCTACGCGGAGTTGATCGCTCCCAGAGTCCTGGAATTAACATACACAGCCTGGGACCTGGAACCGTTCGCTCGCGATCTGGGGTACAACGGTCCGCCCTTCAGATGGGACGAGCAGCGTCGTTTCCTCATACGCTGTGAACTGGACGCGGCGTTCTTCCATCTCTATCTCGGCAGCGAAGCCCAGTGGAAGGCGACCGGATCGAAGGAACTGGCCGCCTATTTCACAACACCTCGGCACGCCGTCGATTACATCATGGAGTCTTTCCCTATCGTCAAGCGGAAGGACGAGCAAGCCCACGGCCGCTACCGGACGAAGGACGTGATCCTCGAAATCTACGACCGGATGGCCGAGGTGATCGAGGCTAATGCCACCGCCGTCGCTGCCGGCCGACAACCAACTGCCCGCTACCAGACCGCCTTGAATCCACCGCCCGGCCCACCTACAGACGCCGAAGGCAACTTTATTCCCATGGACCAGTGGGATCGCGCCAACTGGCCGGCGCACATTCACCAGCCGCAGCCGGCCACAATTCCAGCGGTCGCCGCCGAACAGGTGGAGATCGGCCGGGCCGTCGCGTACCTGAACCTGCTGCTCCACACCTGGGGCAAGCCGGTTGTTCGGGATGCGTTGGAAGCCGGCCTTGTTTTCATGCTCAACGATTCGATCCGCCAGCGTGTTCTGCGCGGAACCCGCACGGCACCGCCCGTCGCGGCCGGCCGCGGCCACTTCCTGTTGGGCATGGATGCGGTCCTGTCCAACTTGAAGGCCAACGGCGCGATCGACACGCGGACCGAAACAGGCCGGATGGTGGTATCCATCGGTCAGCAACCTATATCCATTGTGAACGCCCCGGCTGCTGATGTAGCGAAGGCGAAGGAGGCGATCCAGGCCGTCCAGAAACTCGGCGAGAGCCGCACCGCGGCAGAATACGCGGAGGTTTTCGATGTCGAATACGCACTTGTTTGACGACAAGCTGCATGAGATCAAGCCAGCCAAAGAGCGCACGGAGCCTACCGTCTGGATTCGTCGGCTGCGTCTGATCGAAGACCTTTCGGCCGATGCGACGGTCATCCGCGACATCGAGTTCCGCCGCGGCCTGAACATCATCTGTACGGCGCGGGCAAGCGCCGAAGACCGGCGTGTCGTTGGTCACAGCGTCGGCAAGACGCTCCTGCTTCGGCTCATCCGCTACTGCCTGGGTGAGCACGCCTTCAGCACCCGGACCGTCCGCAGCGCCATCACCGCCGTTCTGGAGCGTGCCTACGTGCTGGCCGAGGTGCATGTTGCCGGCCGGCCTTGGGTGGTCGCCCGGCCAATCGGCCTCGACATAGCCAAGCCGTCGTCCTGGGCGCTCGAAGGCGACGACCTCAACCGGCTCCTGGCCGGACCGGACGGGGCAATCAAGTTCCCGGATTTCATCAACGTACTGGAGCAGGCCACTTCTTCGCCTTTTGCAGGCGTCGTCCTCCCCCATGCCGAGAGGCAAGCAGGCTGGCTCGACCTGCTGGCATGGCTCTCGCGCGATCAGGAATGCCGCTTCCGTCACCAGAGCGAATGGCGCGACCCGGACAGCGAGTCGCGAACCGCGCAGCTCCAGATCGAAGACGCCAGTCTTGTCATGCGAATGGCGATGGACTTGCTCGGCGATGAAGAGAAGACGCTACAGATCGAGCACTTCAAGCTGCTGGCGGATCGGAAGAAGCTTGCAACCGACATTACTCGGCTCGAACTGCTCCTCGATGCCGAGGAAGAGAATCTCCGACGCATCCTCCAGATCGACGGCGATATCCGCGCCGGTGAACTCTTCGGCTCGACGGCTGGTAACGCGGCAAGGGCGAAGCAGAAACAGTTACAGGGGCTTCTGGAGGAGCGAGAGGCCGACAAGACGGTCGAGGAGGCAGATAACCGCCGGCTGGAGCTTGTGAAAGCGGTTGCCCAACTCCAGCAGCAGAAGACCGAAGTCGAAGGCAAGCGGGATGCCGAGCAGACCTTGATGGGCCAGTTGGAGCAGGCCGACGCCGATACGTACTACGCCAGCTTCGCCACCCTCGGACAGCGCTGGTGCAGACTTTTCCAGACCGAAGCGGACGCCAAGGCCAAGGGCTGTCCGGGCGAGCCGGCGACTAGTCGCAAGCCCGGCGAGAAGGACCCGGAGCAGGCGCAGCGTATCGCCGACTGCCGCCGGCATCTTGAGGCACTTCAGCGGCAGCTTGCCCAGCTTGATACTGATATCAGCGCGAAATCAAGCGAACGGGACAGGGCCCAGCGGGACTACCAGAACGCTTTCGGCAAACACGTTAAGGCCATCGGTGAAATCCGCCAGCGAATCGGCTACTGGCAGGAGGTCGAGGAACGTGCCAAGCGGTACAGCGAGTGGTGGTCGCAGCTTACGCAGAAGCAGGCAATCCAAGAAAGACTCGACAAGAAAATCCAGGAATCCAACGAAAAACAACGGGCCGCTCGCATGCGGCTGGAATCGAAGCGCCGCCAGCTTTCGTGGCACTTCGACTACGTGCTTAAGAGGCTCATCGGCCCGGACGCCGGCGGCGAGATAGCTTTGGAAGCGCGTGGCGTCATCCCCCAGCCCAACGGATCAGTTGCGGCCAGTGGGCAGGCCCTATCCACGTCGGCCATGGTCCTGGGCTTCGATTTCGCCTGCTTGATCGGCTATATCACCGGTTTGGGACACCTGCCCGGCCTGCTGCTGCACGACAGCCCGCGCGAAGCTGACATGGAAGACGCTCTGTATCATCGCCTGTTCGACCTCGCCGCTCATCTCGAAGCGGTCTTTGCCGGAGCCGAGCCGTCCTTTCAGTACATCGTATCCACGACCACGCCACCGCCGGACGAACTGGACCGTGAACCCTACGTCCGGCTTCGGCTCGACGCACGACAGGAAGAAGGGCTGCTCCTTCGCCAGCGTTTGATGGTTCGCTGATAGCGCGCGGCCATGAAATGATTCGCCTCCGGTATCGGCCTGGAGGTCGCGGGTTCGTGGGATTGCAGGGAGCGTCGCTCTTGCCGGGGCTTACGCCGCCGGTCGGAACTTCCACCAGAGGGCTTCGCGACGGCGGCGCAGGGGAATTACGCCACATCCAAAGATTGCCTACACGAAGCCGACATTGAGGATGCGATTACCACCGAGTATTGATACCGAGACCGATTGGATATGAAGCTTTCGTTCTAAACACGCTACCCAATGGGTCACCGTGTTTAACTGGATCGCCTATATGCTGACTTGGAATGCCCTGACGAACAGCCGACGCTTATCCGACTGGCATATCGCGCACGGGCAGCTATCGCTTCCATCGCAGAAACCACACTGATCATTCCACTTACCGGAGGTCTGCCGCACGCCCCTCAACCATTCGCCACGGACCGTCGCCTCGGTGCCGGCAGCGGCGAGGATTTTCGCCGCCTGGGCAGGCGTCAGGGCCGTAATTTTGGGCGTTTGGTCGGTCATATCTCTAGCCCCGTGGCCAGCTTACAAAAACCTCTAAGAACCCCTAACACAATGGCACGCGGATTGCTCTTGGCCATGTGGTGCAAGGAGGCACACCCATGGCCAAGCCACTGCTGGATGACGAACTGTGGA
>JGI25331J36430_1001012_pt1 | contig 16219 bp, 16 predicted proteins | sample HigsolmetaAR206D_FD_36430 | JGI IMG/M metagenome (IMG submission 36430) | reverse complement strand
TATTCTGAACTCCGTCAAGATTGGCGAACCGCCTAGTGCGGACCCGCATGCTAGGTGGTGTGAGGGGACGGGGGTTCGTCACCCCCTCCTACTCGATTTTTCATGCAGAAAACGTGCCGAAGATGGCCATAAATGACAAAAATCTACAATAATCGACAAAATTAGCATAAAAATATTAAATATTTTTATTTGAAAAGAAGGAAAAATGTGTTTCGGGAAGAATATCTTTTATTACCGCTCATACAATGTAGCAATTTACGTTGGTCTAGCGGCGAAAGGAGGGGGCTTATTGAGCGAACCGATTTTGGCGGTGAAAGGGCTGAAGACGACTTTTTACACGGATGATGGACAGGTTCCGGCGGTGGACGGCGTCGATTTCTCCGTTCGCGCCGGAGAAATTCTCGGCATCGTCGGCGAATCGGGATGCGGCAAGAGCGTAACTTCGCTGTCTATCATGCGCTTGGTGTCCGCCCCCGGGAAAATTGTCGACGGACGGATTGTTTTCAACGGTGAAGACGTCACGCACGCTTCGGAAAAGAGAATGCGGCAAATCCGCGGCAATGAAATGGCGATGATCTTCCAGGAGCCGATGACGTCCCTCAATCCCGTTTTGACCATCGGCCAACAGCTCGTCGAAGCGATCCGCATTCACCGCAAAACGTCCAAACGGGAAGCCGAAGCACAGGCGGCCGAATGGCTCAAACTTGTCGGCTTGCCGCGGCCCAAGGACTTATTGAAAAGTTATCCGCACCAGTTGTCCGGAGGTATGCGCCAGCGCGTCATGATCGCCATGGCGATGGTTTGCGGTCCGAAGGTGCTGATCGCCGACGAACCGACCACGGCGCTGGATGTCACCATTCAGAAACAAATTTTAAATCTCATGAAAAAACTGAACCGCGAAACGGGGACGGCCATTATTTTGATCACGCACGATTTGGGCGTCGTCGCCGAAATGTGCGATCGCGTCATCGTCATGTATGCGGGCAAAGTGGTGGAAGAAGGCCCCGTCAAAGCCATTTTCAAAAATCCGGCCCACCCCTATACAAAGGGGTTGCTGGCGTCGGTCCCCGACTTGAGGAACCGGAAAAAAAGGCTCTATTCCATTCCCGGCAACGTTCCCAAGCCGGGTGAAATTACAAACGGGTGCCCGTTTCATCCGCGTTGCGAATGGGCGATGGATCGATGCAGGGGGAGTGTGCCGGAGTGGGCGGCGCTCGGCGCCGGCCATCGGGCGCGTTGCTTCCTGCACGACATGAAGGACGGAACCGCGCCCGGAAAGGGGGAGAGCCATGGCGGAACCGCTGTTAACCGTTGAAGGTTTAAAAAAATATTATCCGATCGAAGGCGGCGTTTGGCGCAAGACGATCGGCTACGTCAAGGCGGTCGACGGCGTTTCATTTGAAGTTTTCAAAGGCGAGACGTTCGGGTTGGTCGGCGAGTCCGGATGCGGCAAGTCGACGACCGGGCGCGCGCTCATGCGCCTGATCGAGCCGACCGAAGGCCGCGTCGTATTTGCCGGTCAAGACATCACCGCGTTGGACAAACGGATGTTGAGAAAGCTGCGGAAAGACATTCAGATGATCTTTCAAGATCCGTTCGCTTCGCTGAATCCGCGACAGACGGTCGGCCAAATCATTGAGGAGCCGATGATCGTCCATAAGATCGGAACAAAAGCGGAACGGAAGAAGCGGGTGCGCGAGTTGCTCGAAGTGGTCGGGCTTTCAAGCGCCTATGCCGACCGTTATCCTCATCAGTTCAGCGGCGGACAGCGGCAGAGGATCGGCATCGCCCGCGCTTTGGCGGTCGATCCGAAACTGATCATCGCCGATGAACCCATCTCGGCGCTCGACGTGTCGATTCAATCGCAAGTGCTGAACCTTTTGCAAGATTTGCAGGAAGCCTTCGGATTGACCTTCCTGTTCATCGCCCACGACTTGAGCGCCGTTCATCACTTTGCCGACCGCGTCGGCGTCATGTACCTCGGCCGTTTGGTGGAGGTCGCCGAAAGCGATCGCTTGTACGCATCGCCAAAGCATCCTTACACGAAGGCGCTTTTGGCGTCCGTTCCGGTTCCCGATCCGGATTACAAAAGCGAAGGGGAAGTGCTTCAAGGAGATGTGCCGAATCCCGCGGATCCGCCTTCGGGCTGCGCCTTTCATCCGCGTTGTCCGTTCGCCACGGATCATTGCCGGCGCGTCCGTCCGGAACTGAAAACGGTCGAAGAAGAGCATCGGGTCGCTTGCCATCTTTATGCCTAAACCCGCGCCGTGCGATCCCGTTCCTTCGCGACCGGCGACGGTCATTGCGTTTGATGTCAATTGCGATCCGGCCTTATCTGCAGGCTATTGCCAATCGGAGGCGGCCGTTCGCATGGCAGATAAATCAGAGAATAATGAGGGGGAGACCGATGAAGAGATTTTTTTGGTTGGCTGTTGTCGTCATCGCCAGTTTAACGCTTGTCCTCAGTGGTTGTTCGTCGTCTTCGAGCGGGGATAAATCGAGTTCCGGCAACGAGAAAGGCGGCAATAAGGTCCTCGTCTTCGGACGCGGCGCCGACTCGACCTCGCTTGATCCGGCGGTCGTCACGGATGGCGAATCGTTGGGCGTAACCAAAAACATTTATGAAACGCTTGTGGAATACAAAGGGCAAACGACCGACGTCGGGCCCGGTCTCGCCGAATCGTGGGACATCAGCGCCGACGGCAAAACCTATACGTTCCATCTGCGCAAAGGCGTCAAATTCCACGACGGCACGGATTTCGATGCCGACGCGGTCGTGTATAACTTCGACCGTTGGAAAAACGGCAATGACGAAGCCAAGTTCGCGTATTACGTTTCGATGTTCGGCGGCTTTGGCGATAAGAGTGTCATTCAAGAAACCAAAGCGATCGACAAGTATACGGTCGAATTCAAATTGAAAACGCCGTTTGCGCCGTTTTTAAAAGACTTGGCGATGTCGCCGTTTGCGATCGCCAGCCCGAAGGCCATCAAGAAATACGGCGATAAGTACGGCGTGGATGCCGCCGTCGGCACCGGCCCGTTCAAACTCAAAGAATGGAAGCGCAAGGACACGATTACGCTCGTCAAAAACAAAGATTATTGGCAAAAAGGCAAGCCGAAGCTCGACGGTTTGATCTTTAAGGTGATTCCGGACAACACCGCCCGGCTGAACGCGTTGAAAAACGGTGAGATCGATTTGATGGACGGCGTCAACCCGAGCGATTTGAAAGACATAAAGAACAATAAAAACTTGCAAATCTTTTACCGCCCGCCGATGAACATCGGCTATCTCGGCTTCAACGTCGAGAAAAAACCGTTCGACAATCCGCTCGTCCGCCAAGCGCTGAATGAAGCGGTGGACAAACAAGCGTTGATTGACGCGTTCTTCAACGGGACGGCCGAGCCGGCGAAAAACCCGATGCCCCCGAGCATCGGCGGGTATAATGACGCCGTTCAACCCTACGAGTTCAACCTCGACCATGCCAAAGAGCTGCTCAAAAAAGCCGGCTATCCGAACGGCTTTAAGACCGAATTGTGGACGATGCCGAACCCGCGGCCGTACATGCCCAATCCGGATAAAATCGCCGAAGCGATCGCCCACAATTTTAAAAAGATCGGTGTGGACGCCAAGATCCAAACCTTTGAATGGACGACTTACTTAGAAAAATTGGCGAAGGGCGAAGCGCCGATGTTTATGATCGGATGGACGGGCGACAACGGCGATGCCGACAACTTTATCTACACGCTGCTCTCGAGCGACGCGATCGGCAGCAACAACTATTCGCGGTACAGCAACAAACAAGTCGACAGCCTCCTGAAAAAGGCGCAAACGGTCACCGATGAAAACCAACGCCAAGAACTCTACAAGCAAGCCCAAGAAATCATCCATAAAGACGCGCCTTGGATTCCGCTTTTCCACACGAAACCGGCGCTCGTCGGAAAGAGCAACATCAAAGGCTATCAGCCGCATCCGACCGGTTCGGATTCATTCGTCGACGTCGATTTGGCCGACTGAGGCGGTGGGGCGCAAGGATGAGGGGAGGGCGTTCTCCCCTCTTTCCTTTTCAATGGCTCATGGCATTTGCGTTTAAGGTTGAAAAAACCGTTGCCGGCGCCGCCTCATGCTTCCAAAGCCGGAAAGGGGCGCGAGGACGGGCGTGATCAAAAGGCGGCGGTCGGCCGCACCGTCACCGCGTCGCAAACGGTTCCTGCCATCGTTCGTTGCAAGATTTTCGGAAAAGGGGTGAGCGCATGCTTGCTTATTCGATCAGAAGAATGATCGCTTTGATCCCGGTTTTGATCGGGATGTCGCTGATCGTTTTCGCCATTATCCGCGCGATTCCCGGCGATCCCGCGCTGGCGATTCTCGGACAAAAAGCGACGCCGGAGTCCCTTGAACAGCTGCGCCGATCCCTCGGATTGGACAAGCCATGGTACTATCAATATTTTTCCTATGTTAAAGACTTGCTGAGAGGCGACCTCGGAACGTCGATCCGATCGGGCGCGCCGATCAGCCGGGAAATCTGGCCGCATCTGGCGGCGACGATCGAACTGTCTTTTGTCGCGATGCTGATCGCCGTCGTCGTCGGCATTAACCTCGGCATCTTAAGCGCATGGAAACAAAATTCAGCAATCGACGTCATTTCAATGGTCATCGCGTTGGTCGGCGTCTCCATGCCGGTGTTCTGGCTCGGCCTTGTCGAGCAATGGGCGTTTTCGATCAAGCTCGGCTGGCTGCCGTCGATCGGGCGGGACGACATTCGCGACCCGGTCGCGGCGATTACGCATATTTATTTGCTTGACACGCTGCTTTCCGGCCGGCTCGACCAATTTTGGGAGGTCGTTCGCCACTTGGTGCTGCCAAGCATCGCGCTCGCCACGATTCCGATGGCGATCATCGCCCGAATGACGCGTTCGAGCATGCTGGAAGTTCTTCGATCCGACTACATCCGCACCGCCCGGGCGAAAGGGCAGAAAATGGTATGGGTCGTGTACAAACATGCGCTGAAGAACGCCTTTATCCCGGTATTGACGGTCATCGGCTTGCAGTCGGGGCTGCTCCTCGGCGGGGCGATTCTCACGGAAACGATCTTCGGTTGGCCGGGCATCGGCAGTTATATTTACGACGCCATCCAATTTCGGGATTATCCCGTCATCCAGTCGGGCATTCTCATCATCGCCCTGATGTTCGTTTTGGTCAACTTGATCGTCGACCTGTTGTACGCCGTGTTCGATCCGCGCATTAAATACAAATGAGAGAGGAGGGCTCGGGCGTGGAAACGATGCTTGAGCATAAACCGGGTGCTCCGCAGCCCGCAAAAACCGCCGAAGCTTCTCTATGGTACGGCGCGTGGCGCGCATTAAAAAAGAACAAATTGGCCGTTATCGGGGCGTGCATCATCCTCGTCTTCATTCTTTGCGCATTCCTCGCCCCTTTGCTGAAACCCGAAGGATTCGACGCGGAAAATCTGTCCGCGCGTCTGAAGCCGCCGTCCGGCGCGCATTGGTTCGGCACGGATGATTTCGGCCGCGATATTTTTACGAGGATACTCTATGGGGCGAGAATTTCGCTATGGGTCGGGTTTTCATCCGTGACCGGAGCGATCATCGTCGGAACCGTGCTCGGCATATTGGCCGGTTTTTACGGCAGATGGATCGACATGATCATTTCGCGCCTGTTTGACATCATGCTCGCCTTTCCGAGCATCCTGCTTGCGATCGCCATCGTCGCGGTCCTCGGGCCGTCCTTGCAAAACGCGCTCATCGCGATCGCCACGGTCAACATTCCGAACTTCGGGCGCCTCGTCCGCTCAAAAGTGCTCAGCATCAAGGAAGAAGAATACATTCTCGCCGCGCGGGCGATCGGCATGAAGGATTCGCGCATTCTCCTGCGCCACATCTTGCCCAACAGCCTCGCGCCGATCATCGTCCAAGGCACCTTGAGCATCGCGACGGCGATTTTGGATGCGGCGGCGCTCGGTTTTCTCGGGCTCGGCGCCCAGCCGCCGCACCCGGAATGGGGCCGGATGCTGTCCGACAGCCGCCAATATATCACGGACGCCCCGTGGACGGTGATTTTTCCCGGCCTGGCGATCGCCTTGACGGTGCTCGGGTTCAACCTGCTCGGCGACGGCGTCCGGGATGCCTTGGATCCGAAGATGAAGAAGTGAACCGGCAGGAAAGGCACGCCGGGCGACAAACATATAATCGCGGGCGCTGAAGGCGAACCTTTGCGGCTCGGCATCAGGCTATAACACCTGGAAACGGTGGGTTTGCGGAGCCGACCGCAAGGAGAATCGCAGACAACGCGGGCATCCGTAGCCGATGCTTCGAAAAGAAGAAAAAAACCGGGGTCTTGCAACCCCGGTTTTTTACAATTCTTCATCGTTATGAATGTCGACTTTGTTTTCGCGTTTGTGATAGGCGTGAAAGCTGTCGATCAGGCGGTCGAGGTGCTCGATTTGCTGGCCGTAATCAATGATCGCCGCGATCAGCGGGAAAAGATGCAGCCATTCCTCGCTTTCTTCATCTTTGTAACAGCGGATGAACTGATCGGTCAGCATCGATTTTAATTGGAACGTCTTGCCGGGCGCCTCTTCCGCGTCCCGGACCTTTTTGTTTAAGCGCATGAGTATGCGCTCATGGGTCACCAGCATGCTCTCGATCCGCTCGTAAATGCCGTTTTTGAGATGAGGCGGCAAGCGGTGGAGCAGATGCTCGTTTTCATTCATCGTCCGCAGCAATTCATACAGCTTGTTCATCGTCGTGATCATTTGCCGGAATATGACGGTTTTCCGATACTTGGCATAACGGTGTTTGCGCAAGTAACGGCGCTCATCGTTATACCAGAGAAAATATTGGCTGATTTTCATTTTTTGGTCTTGAAACTGCCGGAGTTCGTTTTTTATGGCCGCCCGTTCGGGAGCATGCTGAGCGAGCAGGCGGACCCATGTGAACAGCTTCGTGGTCTGGTTGACGATCATATGGTAGAGCCGATTTTCGTAATTCGGCGGCATGAAGGCGAGGTTGACGACGAAGGCCGCCAGCACGCCGATCATGATGAGCAAAAAGCGATTCAAGGCATAGATGAGCACCCCTTCGTCCGCCGGCGTTCCGCTCATAATGAGGATGACCGTCACCGTGCTCAAGGTGATGGTGCTCTGCAGCTTGAGCCGCAAGTGAATCGCGATGACGACGATGACGGCAAACCCGATGGCGATCGGATGATTGCCGAGCATGGCGATGAACGCCGTTGCGACGACGGCGCCGATGATGTTGCCTTGAACGTTTTCAACGATCGTCTGCCAAGATCGGTAGACGGACGGTTGGATTGCAAAAGCGCTGGCCACGGCCGCCATCGAAACCGGTTGGAAGCCGAGCCACATGGATAAATAGATGGATAGCGTGATCGCTAAGCCCGTTTTGAGAATCCGGGCACCCAATTTCATGTAAACCTTTCCCTCTCCTTATAAAAACGTATTTCCAAGTTGAGAAACCCGATGGGTCTCCAAAGACTATACAACATCTCCGCACCCGTAATCAATGGCGCTGCGATGATAAAGGTTTAATGGCATGGGTGTACGGATGCCGGTGCTTGCGGCCGACCGCCTGATTATCGGTGAAGAGGGTCACGGTTTGATCGTTGTTCGCTTCATATTTAACGGGACGGGTTCAGCCGAACGTCCGAGGCGACGGCGCCCCGGGTGGATCGCTTCCCCCGTCCGTTTTGAAAGGTGAACGTTAGCGGGTTAATTCGTAAAACGAGCGATCGACGGCATCGAGCGTGTCATCGATGTCTTTATCCGTATGGGCGGTGGTGATGAACCACGCTTCGTATTTCGACGGGGCGAGGTTAATGCCGTTTTTCAACATCGCTTTAAAGAAGCGGCCGAAAAGCTCACCGTCCGTATTCTGCGCGTCTTCATAATTTTTCACGGGGTGATCGGAGAAATAGAGCGTCATGGCGCCTTTGAGGCGATTGATGACGATCGGCAGGCCGTATTTTCGATTGATTTCATAAATGCCGTTTTCCAAACGGGCGCCCAGCCGGTCGAGTTCTTCGTACACCCCGGGTTGTTCCAACACTTCGAGACAGGCGATCCCGGCGGACATCGAAGCCGGGTTGCCGGCCATCGTACCGGCCTGATAGGCGGGGCCGAGCGGCGCCACTTCTTCCATGATGTCTTGGCGGCCGCCGTACGCCCCAATCGGCAGCCCGCCGCCGATGATTTTGCCGAGCGCCGTCATGTCCGGCTCGATGTGGAGCAGGTTTTGTGCGCCTCCGTACATAAAGCGGAAGGCGGTGATGACTTCGTCGTAGATGACGAGGGAACCGGCGCCGTGGGCGATTTCGTGAATCGCTTCAAGGAAGCCGGGTTCCGGCATGACGATGCCGAAGTTGCCGACGATCGGTTCGACGAGAACGGCCGCGATTTCTTTTCCCCAGTGAGCGAACGCCTCTTTTAGAGAATCCGGATCGTTATACGGCACCGTGATGACTTCCTCGGCGATGTTCTTCGTCACCCCGGCGGAATCCGGCGTACCGAGCGTGGACGGGCCGGAACCGGCGGCGACGAGGACGAGATCCGAGTGGCCGTGATAACAGCCGGCAAATTTTAAAATTTTGTCACGGCCCGTGTACGCCCGAGCGACGCGAATCGTCGTCATCACCGCTTCAGTACCGGAGTTGACGAACCGTATCCTCTCCAAAGACGGGATGGCGGCGCGCAGTTTTTTGGAGAATTCGACTTCAAGCCGGGTCGGCGTGCCGTAGAGCACCCCGTTTTCCGCCGCTTTTTGGATGGCACGCGTGATGTGCGGATGGGCGTGTCCGGTGATGATCGGGCCGTAGGCGGCCAAATAATCGATGTAACGATTGCCGTCCGCATCCCAGAAGTAGGCGCCTTGGGCCCGTTCCATGAACACGGGGGCGCCGCCGCCGACCGCTTTATATGACCGCGAAGGGCTGTTGACGCCGCCAACAATCACCTTTTGCGCTTCCTCATACAGTTTTTCGGACGCTTCGAATGTGTACATGACCGTTCATCCTTCCTTTATTCTCTTCCATTCAGGCGCATATACGGCGGTACATGCGCCGTCAAAGAGTTGTGTATTCATGGTTTCTTCCCTCTATGCTTCCAAAGGAAGAAAAAAAGCCGACATCTCAGTCGGCGCTCGCAGATCCCGGATTTGACATGATCATTATCCTGCATTTGTACGGATTTGACAAGGTCGGCGCTTTTTTAGATGAGGGGGTGAGGCGGTCCCGGGTGAAAAAGGGACGTGACGTCTATCATAGACGGCACCTCGGGGAATATCATATAAAGGGACCGCAGGCGGCTGCCTGAGGTCCACAACGGTTTCACGGGCGGGCCTGTGTGAATAGGCCGCCCGGTTGGCTCATGTGAGGAACCCCCGGATGGCCTATTTGCGCTTTGTTTGTGACAGTACGGCCACAAGAGTGCCAAACGCTATCATGAGAGATAACGCTTCGAATACTGTCATTGGCCTCNCCCCCGACGTGACAGGCCGCCCGTATCCGTTGTATTCCCATCATAGCACGTCGTGAATGGGAATTTTATCCGTCCTTTGTTTCGTTTTCGGAATGAGCCCCGCGTGGGGATTTCGGCGGTGTATGGGTTGTTCGGATGAGGCGCTCCGGATTTCCAACAAGCCATTTCTTCCATTTTTCTGTGGCTTTGGTCTCATAGAATGCATGTTTTCGCGTCATATGGGGGTGGAGGTGACCATACAGCTCTGGATGATGATGAGGACGGTTTCCGACTAAAGTCGCATGACGATCAAAGCGTCGTGAAATGCACGCCTATCCGGATGAGCCAAACGGCTCAGGCGCGTAAAATTTTTAAAAAATGATGAAGAATGCGGGCGGTCAATCCCCAAATGGTGCGGTCCCGATAATGATAGAACAGCTCGATGATTTGCCTTTCCCGCCACTGATAGGCCTTGCCGCCGACGATTTTTTCAAATGGAAAACCGTCTTCCGGCAGCGGTTGGAGTTTGACGGCATAGCGCTCGGGCTCGGTCTTTAATAACCAATCGAGCGGGACGGTAAAGAGGGTCTCGACTTCAGCGCTGGGGGTAAAGGCTTCGGTTTGAAGGCAGGCGACATACGGATGCACGATGAGTTGGGATGAAGGAAGGTAACGGCCGAGCGTGCCGACCACGAAGAGATCTTCCGGCCGGATGCCGAGTTCTTCGCACGTTTCCCGAATCGCGGCTTCCCGCGGCGAGCGATCGGTGGCTTCCATTTTTCCGCCCGGAAAACAAATATCGCCGGGTTGGCTTCTTAAATGACGGGATCGTTCTTCAAACAGGATGTGCCAATGCCCTTCCCTTAGGATGAGCGGGATGAGGACAGCGGCTTTGACCATTTCATTTTCACCGATCAAATCCTCGGCTTTAATGGCGCTTATCCGTTTTGATATTTCCGCAATATTCATTTTTACACATCCTTTGCCTAACCTCTACACAAGGCCATGCGGTATAACGGAACGTGAGAACTACCGTTAGTATAATGCGGCCCCTCGCTTTTGTAAAACCCGTCAAATGAATGGAGTTGTCCCTCGATGACGGGGATTTCCTCGGGTTTCGTCTTCTTTTTTTGGTTCTGCTATTTTATGTGTGCCTCAGTTATGATGAATTTCCGAAATGAAAGATTTCAGCTGCATCAAAGTGTTTTGTTTGTCTAAGCGTTATACTTTTGCGAAAATGAAAGCAAAGATGAGTGGGCCAATGGCCAGATCGGCATAATATGAAGGGGTGAAAGTGTGTGAAAGCGATTGTTCATGAAGGGCAACCGGGCTTTTCCGGTTTGAAATTTGCGGAAATCTCGTCTCCGGCCGTCAAACCCGGAACCGTTAAAGTCCGTTTGAAAACGGCCGGGTTAAATCACCGCGATCTGTTTACGCTCGTGCGTCACAAGGCGGATGCGGGCCCCCTCGTCATCGGTTCCGACGGGGCCGGGATCGTCGAAGAAATCGGAGAAGGTGTCTCCGGTTTCCAAAAAGGCGACGAAGTCGTCATCATTCCGAGCCTCGGATGGCGGAAAAAATCGGCGGCGCCCCCCGAAGGATTTGAAATTCTCGGACTGCCGGATGATGGCACCTTCGCCGAGGAGATCGTGGTGCCGGCGGAAAATCTCGCACCGAAACCGCATCACCTCAGCTGGGAGCAAGCCGGTGTCGTTATGTTGGGCGCGCTGACCGCTTATCGGGCGCTCGTCACGCGCGCACACGTGGCGGCGGGACAAACCGTGCTCATTCCCGGCGTCGGCGGCGGTGTCGCCACGCTGCTCATTCAAATGGCGAAAGCGCTTGGGGCCAAGGTGATCGTCACGTCGCGCAGTTCCGATAAAAGGGAAAAAGCTTTGGCCCTCGGCGCCGATCGCGCGATTGACTCGAACGGGGATTGGCAGGAAGCGTTACCGGGCGAAAAGGTCGATGTCGTCATCGAGAGCGTCGGAGCGGCGACGTTTGAAAAATCGTTGTCTCTGTTAAAGCCGGGCGGGATCATCGTCGTATTCGGCGCCTCCGCGGGCGATGTTGTCCCGTTGAATCTCCGCAATTTCTTTTACGGCCAATATACCTTGATCGGTTCGACGATGGGCAGCATCGAAGAAGCGCATGAATGCTTGCGATTTATGGAAGAACATCGGATCGCCCCCGTCATCGACAGCGTCTTTCCGCTCCGGGAAGCTGAAGCGGCGCTTCGGAAGCTGGAGCGCGGCGAACAATTCGGAAAAATCGCGTTGAAAATCGCCGATTGACCGTTTGCCCCGCTTTAAAATAAAACGGATCGATACGCGGAGCGGTCGGTGCCTCAACCGCGGATCGAGCGATTCCCGTTGGCGCGGCCGCTGCACATCCCCATCGATCCGTACATTTTCGCTTTTAAAAACAATCCTTTTAAGGAGGTTCCCGCCAATGTTGGAAGTGGGAGACAAAGCGCCGGATTTTACGTTGAAATCAACGACCGGCGAAGAAATATCGCTTTCGGATTTTCGTGGAAAAAATGTCGTGCTCTATTTTTATCCCAAAGACATGACGCCGGGGTGCACGACCGAGGCTTGTGATTTCCGCGATCAGCATGCGGGTTTTGCCGAATTGAATACGGTCGTGCTCGGAGTGAGCCCCGACCCCGTGGAAAAACACCAACAATTCACGGCCAAACACAATCTTCCGTTTCCGCTTTTGGCCGACGTCGATCATGCCGTCGCCGAGAAATACGGAGCGTGGCAGCTTAAGAAAAATTTCGGGAAGGAATACATGGGGATTCAACGTTCCACGTTCGTCATCGATAAAGACGGACGGATTGCCAAAGTATGGCCGAAGGTCAAAGTCGACGGCCATGTCCAAGAAGTTTTGCAATTCGTAGAAGAACATCTCCAATAAAAAAGCCTGCGGAATAATCCTCCCAATCAAAAGAGCGCGGAAAATGGGGGAGCCGCTGGCTCCGCTTTTCTCTAAAGAAAAGAGCTGCGGCTCAAACCGCTTTTTTGCGATGGCGAGGAGATTTCCTCTATTTTTCGATTTTCAGCTTGAGCGCGTGGGCTGCGATCCGCGCGTGCGCTTCGTGTTTCACCATGAGTTGATGCGCCAACCGCAGACGCTAAGGGCCATAATGGAAAGGAAAGCCGGAGCAACCGGTCATTCGATCGCAACTTGCGGGCGATTCGCTTCATTTATGGTTCTATAATCTTGCCAGCGATCATTTAATGGGGTGAAGAAGTTTGAAAATCGTTTCGAGTGCGCCGATACGAGCGGATTTAAGAGAGCGCCTTCAGGACGGTTATCCGCAACTTTCTTTTTGCTTTCACACGAATATTCATGAGGCGGCTGCCGATTTGCGGGACGCGGACGTCTTGATCACATATGGAGAAGATTTGACGCCGGAAATGGTGAAACGTGCGGAGCACTTAAAGTGGATCATGGTGATTTCCGCCGGGCTCGATCGGCTGCCGTTTTCGGCGATCAAGGAAAAAGGAATCATGGTGACCAATGCCCGCGGCATACATAAAATTCCGATGGCGGAATATGTGTTTGCGGCCATCTTGCAATGGGCGAAAAAGACCAAAAATGGAACGAACAGCAAGCTAACCACCATTGGGACAAATATGGGGTGAAAATGGAGGAAATCACCGGCCAGCCCATCGCCATCATCGGTGCCGGCGCGATCGGCGGGGAAATCGCCCGGCTGGCCAAAGCGTTCCGCATGCCAACCTACGGCGTGAACCGCAGCGGACGTCCAGCCGAATACATCGATCACATGTTTAAAACGGATCGAATGAACGAGGCGTTGAAAGAAGCCAAATACGTCGTCGCGGTTTTGCCGCAGACGAAGGAAACCGTCGCTCTGATCGGCCGCGACCAGTTTCGCGCCATGCGTAAGGATGCGCTTTTCATCAATATTGGGCGCGGGAAAACCGTTGACCAAGCGGCGTTGCTTGAAGCGTTGAAAACCGGAGAGATTGCGGGTGCCGTGTTGGACGTATTTGAGGAAGAACCGCTTGATCCCGGCCATCCGTTTTGGGACATGGAAAACGTGACGGTCACCCCGCATTTTTCATCAATTACAAGCGAGTATCAACCTCGGGCGCTCGCGATCTTTGAACAAAATTTGGACGCCTATCTAGCCGGCCGCCGCGATCTGATCAATCTGATCGACTTGGACAGGGGGTATTGAAATGGCCCGGATCTATACGCGTTCCGGCGACAAAGGAACGACGTCATTGGTGTACGGAAAACGGGTGTCGAAAGCGGATCCGCGCGTCGAGGCTTATGGGACGTGCGATGAGGCGAATTCCATGATCGGATTGGCGCTGAGTTTTTTGAAAGCGGTCGATTTCGAAGGAAAACCACGGTTTTTATCCGTCATGCATGGCGTGCAAACGACGCTCTTCCACGTCGGCGCGGAATTGGCCACGCCCGAAGGAAAAGACGTGCATTGGAAAGTCAGCGAAGAGCACGTTAAGGAATTGGAAACCATAATCGATGAATGGGACGCAAAGCTTCCCCCGCTGAAGCAGTTCATTTTGCCGGGCGGGAGCCAGGCCGGAGCCGCCTTGCACGTCGCACGCACGATAGTTCGGCGGGCGGAACGGCTCGCGGTCAAAATCGAAGAAACCATCAATCCGCTGGCGCTGTCCTATTTAAACCGCCTTTCCGATTTTCTCTTTGTTGCGGCGCGATACGTGAACCATAAATTAAACGCCGCGGAATCGGTACTTCATCAATGAGGAGAAACTTGGTTCTCGATTTTTTAGTTCGATGCGTTTGGAACGGCGTGAAGCGACGACCAAAATTGACAGACCGACAATATATGTATACAATTGAAATAGCAAATTATAAACATTATCATTTAATAATGGTACCCTTCTTCAGAGGGAGGTGGCAGGGCGATGACAAACGGTCGAATTCGAGAAGCGATCAAAACGCTGAGACAATCAGGCGTCCGTATTACCCCACAACGGCATGCCATTTTGGAATATTTGATCGTCTCCATGTCTCACCCGACCGCGGATGAGATCTATAAAGCGCTCGAATCGAGATTTCCAAACATGAGCGTCGCGACGGTATACAATAATTTGCGGGTGTTCAAAAAGGTCGGATTGGTCAAAGAGCTGACTTACGGCGACTCGTCAAGCCGCTTTGATTTCGCCACATCCGATCATTATCATATCATTTGCGAATCCTGCGGCAAAATTGTTGATTTTCACTATCCGGGTCTCGATGAAGTGGAGACCGTCGCTGAGCATGTCACCGGTTTTTCGGTGAATCATCACCGCATGGAAGTTTACGGTACTTGCCCGGATTGCCAAGAAAAAGCGGTCAAAAATTGACCGGCCGTAGAGCGGTCACTGGAAATAGCGGCCACAAACCGGCTGGATAAAACGAAGAGGTTGTCGAGCGGCGCGGCGAGACCGCCCGTGACAACCTCTTTTTTATGTCAACGGATCGCGCCGTTCGCCGCAAATTCGATTGAATGGGAATATGCGGTCCATCGGCTGATCCCTGCGCCGTTCAGCGTTTCTTTATTATCCTTTGTGGCGCTGTTCATTTTTTTTGGCTGAAAGGTAACTCTTCCGATTGTATTTTTTATCGAAAGGTTTCCCTTCCAATTCGGGATCCAAGGTTAACGGTTCGTTGCAAAACATGCACAAATCGACGCGCCCGAGGATTTTCGTCGGCCGCCCGCAATTCGGACAGATGACTTGTACGGTTTTCACGGACAACATGCCCACCCAAAGGTAGACGAAAGAACTTAGAAAAACCGAAAGAAAACCGAGGATCATCAAGATGGTCATCAAGATGGGATGATTTTTAAAAAGCAGCGCAACATACATGATGAAAACGCCGAGGAAAACAAGAATTAAAGCAAAGTTGCGAAATTTATTGACCTTGCTCGTTTTTTTGAAGAACATGCGACCGACCTCCTTGTTAAAGTATACCATAGTTAAACGAAAGCGTTTCAACCTCAGGGCGCTGCGCATGTTCGACAAACGGGACCTTGCGCCTGAGACGCCAACGGCCATTAAAAATCGTTCTTTTAAACGAGTCCATGCATGAAAAACAATAGGAGCGCCGTTGCCTTTATTTCGTTTTTTAATTCAAGCTTCGACAAGATTCGTTTTAACGGCACTCACAATAAAAGGAAATTATTACCATAAAAAATCGTGTCGATCCCCTTGACGATAAAAAAGATGCGTGTTAAATTTTATATCGTTGTTGCGGCGGACGACGTCGCAAACGATTCGAAAAAGGTTTTGCGATAAACCCTCTTGACGAAATTCAAGCGATATGTTAAATTATAGAAGTCGCTGCGAGGGTGATCGACAAAACACCCGATCGCGAGCCGGTATTCAAACCGGATTCGACAAACGGATTGTTCTTTGAAAACTGAACAAAAGCCAAGCGCGAGTGAAAAGGGCAACCTTTTCCGGACGCCACGGATGAAACGGATGTAAAGGTTTCGACGGATCGAGTGATCGGTCGTCGTTTTCGAGACGCCGGAAGGCGTCAACTTTCACGGAGAGTTTGATCCTGGCTCAGGACGAACGCTGGCGGCGTGCCTAATACATGCAAGTCGAGCGCGGGAAGCGAACGGATCCCTTCGGGGTGACGTTCGTGGAACGAGCGGCGGACGGGTGAGTAACACGTGGGCAACCTGCCCGTAAGACCGGGATAACTCCGGGAAACCGGGG
>JGI25331J36430_1000936_pt1 | contig 16992 bp, 16 predicted proteins | sample HigsolmetaAR206D_FD_36430 | JGI IMG/M metagenome (IMG submission 36430) | reverse complement strand
CAGCAAAAAATAGCTGCCATTTTGAAGGTGCATCCTTTTCGTGTAAAGCTGGCTCTTGAAAAGGCACAGAAATTTACAGAAGAAGATTTGGCGCGGATCATCCATCTGCTGGCAGAATGCGACTATGCGATGAAAACAAGCGCGATGGATAAGAAGATGGTCATTGAGTTATTTTTATTAAAATTTTTTGGAAGGAATCAAAAATAAGCAGTGTTCCTCTTCGAGAATGGACCATCTACCATCTTTTGTCGGAGTTTGAAAAACTGGAATTTTGTCTGTGGGGGAAATTAAGTCACCTTCATGGATAAAAAGTGCAAAATAAAAAAGGATGTCCGTTTGACATCCTTTTTTATTTATGCGTTGACAGATAATTTTTTCATTAAGCGGGATTTAGTACGGCTTGCCGTATTTTTATGAATAATGCCTTTAGCCGCTGCTTTGTCNACGAGCTTCACCGCATTTTGGAGAAGTTCTTGAGCATTATCGGCATTGTTTACAGCCGCTGCTTCGAACTTTTTGATCGCTGTACGCATAGAAGATTTAAATTGTGCGTTTCTCGCTCTGTGTTCTTCATTTGTTTTTACACGTTTAATTGCAGACTTNATATTTGGCATCTCTGTCACCTCCTGTGAGCGATCGAGATTTTTATAGATACTCGACTTTCACTTTTCTTAAACAATAAGAACAAAAGTTATTCTATCAAACGAATGCCGATATTGCAATACTGGAATTGATAAAGCGAACTTTAAGCGAAGCCGATTTGCCAANGACGGAAAACATCTGTTCGTTTGTAATATCGAAGGAATGAAGCTTTGGCTAATGGGAAAAATAATCAAAACAGGTGGTTTCGGAAAGGGCTGATCATAGTGGAAAAAGAAAAAAACATCGATTATAGCGTATATGCCGTTCGAACGGATTTGGCGATAGAAGCGAAAGAAATGATTGAGGAGAAGGATAAAGAAAAATCAGAACTTAAGGGAGTCATTGTTCAAGAGCAGGACAAAAATGGCATCCACATTTCCTATGTGGAAATTACGGAGGAAGGCGAGAAAAAAATCGGGAAGAAAGCCGGTCATTATTTAACGATTGAAGCTCAAGGAATTCGGGAGCAAAACACGGAACTGCAAAAAGAAGTAACCGCCGTTTTTGCCAACGAATTCTCGCAGTTTTTGCAAAAAAATCATATTTCTAAAGATGCCAGCTGTTTAATAGTCGGCCTTGGAAATTGGAATGTCACCCCCGACTCGTTAGGGCCGATCGTTTGTGAGAATGTGCTAGTGACAAGGCACTTATTTCAATTTCAGCCTGAAGCGGTAGAAGAAGGGTATCGGGAAGTGAGTGCTCTTGCTCCAGGAGTCATGGGTCTGACGGGGCTTGAGACGAGCGACATTATTTACGGAGTGGTTGAAAAATCAAAACCTGATTTTATTATTGCGATTGATGCTCTGGCCTCAAGATCTATTGAACGTGTNAACGCTACNATTCAAATATCGGATACAGGCATCCAACCCGGCTCAGGTGTCGGAAACAAACGGAAAGAATTGAGCAAGCAAACCTTAGGAGTGCCGGTTATTGCCATTGGAGTGCCGACTGTTTTGGATGCAGTGTCGATTACGAGCGAAACGATTGATTTTATGCTTAAGCATTTCGGACGAGAAATGAAAGAAGGAGACCGGCCTTCTAAAGCACTTGCACCTGCCGGCTTTCTGTTCGGGAAGAAGAAAAAATTAACAGAGGAAGACCTTCCCGATGAGGAACCGCGAAAAATGTTTTTAGGGCTGATTGGCACTTTAAGTGAAGAAGAAAAAAGAAAGCTCATTCATGAAGTTCTGGCTCCACTTGGCCACAATTTAATGGTGACGCCAAAAGAAGTGGACGTGTTTATTCAGGANACTGCCAATATTATTGCTAATGGTCTGAACGCTGCTCTTCATAGTGCTATTGGACAGCATAACGCCGGTTTCTACACTCGCTGAAACCGGCTGCTTTTTTTTNGGNAAAATCATCGATAGCATCACGATTTTGCCAAAACGGGAAAGAGAAGTTCTACCTTTTCTATGAAAGTCATAGATATATTACTAGACTGAAACGAAAGGGTGGAACGATGAAAAAAACAAACTCCCACTATATCCTGTCTATCGACATTGCGACTATCGTAAAAGCAGCTTTTACTTTTTTTGCCGCTCTTTTATCCGTTTTTTCTTTGGTGGGGATTTTAACAACGTTTCAAAATGAATACCGGCTATCCTCCAATTCTGTGAATAAGGCGACAAAAAATATATCGGGAGCGGTCCTATATCATCTATTTACGATGGAGAATAAGTTGTTTTTAAAAGAGGAACCAAAAGATATCCGCGTTCCTTCGCTGAATGAAGTGTTATTTCAATTTGCGACGAATATTAAAATGAAAGATCAGCGAAGTTTATTAGGCAGGGAAATCCCCGGATTTTCCATTTATGATGGTTATATCCTCGTAGCCGGAAAGGGGACAAACTATACGAACCTTCCGATTGAGTCGGAACCGCCAAAAGAAGTATTAAGCAAAGAGAAGGAGGCGCCTTTGAAAAACACGAAGGATCTCGAGACCGAAAAGAAACAGAATCCTCCTCTGTCGACTAACGAAAAACAAACCGTATATCTTTATTTTACCCACACCCATGAATCATACTTGCCATATTTGAACGGGGTGAATGATCCGGATGCTGCGCAAAATTCAAAACTAAATGTCACAAAAGTGGGAGAAATTTTAAAAAGCAAGCTTGAAGAGAANGGAATTGGCACTTATGTNGATAAGACGGATATCGTCGATTTACTCAATAAACGTGGATGGGACTACGGATTGGCTTACCAAGAATCAAGGCAAGTTGTCGCTTCGGCCATGAAACGTCATCGAGATTTACAGTATTTTATCGATATTCACCGTGATTCTCAGCGGAAAAATGCAACCACCACTCGAATTCATGGAAAGAGCTATGCGAAAATCGCTTTTATTATCGGAGCTGAACATCCGAATTATGAAAAAAATGCTGCCCTTGCCACGGAGCTTCATAAACGATTAGAAAAAAAATATCCTGGGTTATCAAGAGGGGTTATCGTCAAGCAAGGCAAAAACACAAACGGAAAATTCAACCAAGATTTGTCGGACAAAGCATTTTTAATCGAGGTGGGAGGAGTGGATAATACAATGGATGAAATCACTAGAGCATGTGAAGCCTTTGCCGATGCCTTCAGCGATTATTATTGGCAAGCAGAAAAAGTGAATCAGTCCGGCGAAACTCAGCGTTCAAAACAGTAGAATTCATATGATCCACTGCTTTTAAAAGAAGAGGGTGCTATGACGCCCTCTTCTTTATGTAAAAACGTTCTTTCAAGCAGGAAAAAAGATACTTCTTCCACTAAGAGAGGGATAACCGCCGTGAATATCTCGAAACACATGAGTGATCCGAACTAGCCGCATCAGCTAAAATCGGATAAATCCGTTTTAACAGCCAAATATATGAACGGATTGCGGAAGATTAGAAGACCGTTTTTGACAAGAAAGGTTTTCATTGAATCTTGGCAATCTGACTGCTATAATCGACAATAGTGTACGTGTGCCGATAAACAGGAGTGAATGAGTATGAAGCGGGAAGAAAAACTGAATAGACAGAAGCATATTCGCAATTTTTCCATTATCGCCCATATCGATCATGGAAAATCCACGCTTGCTGATCGCATTCTTGAAAAAACAAACGCCCTATCGGAACGGGAAATGAAAGATCAGCTGCTGGATACGATGGATCTAGAAAGAGAACGCGGCATTACAATCAAGCTGAATGCTGTTCAATTGAAGTATAAAGCGAAAGACGGAGAAGACTATATCTTTCATTTAATCGACACGCCTGGGCATGTCGATTTTACGTATGAAGTTTCGAGAAGCTTGGCAGCTTGCGAAGGAGCCATTCTCGTCGTGGATGCTGCCCAAGGCATTGAAGCTCAGACGCTTGCCAATGTCTATTTAGCCATTGATAATGATTTGGAAATTATCCCAGTCATCAATAAAATTGATTTGCCGGCCGCTGATCCGGAAAGAGTGCGCCAAGAAATCGAGGACGTCATTGGATTAGATGCTTCGGAAGCCGTGCTGGCATCAGCGAAAGCAGGTATCGGGATCGACGAGATACTGGAGCAGATTGTGGAAATGGTTCCGCCTCCGGAAGGGGATCCTGACGCCCCTTTGAAAGCGCTCATTTTCGATTCTTTATATGATCCGTATAAAGGGGTNATCGCCTATATTCGTGTAGTGGATGGATCGGTCAAAGTCGGGGANAAAATTAAAATGATGGCAACGGGAAAAGAGTTTGAGGTTACGGAAGTGGGCGTATTAACTCCTAAGCCTGTCACTCGGGATGAATTAATGGTTGGAGATGTCGGCTATTTAACGGCCTCCATNAAAAATGTNGGNGATACAAGAGTCGGTGATACCATTACTTCGGCNGNCAACCCGGCTTCTGAACCGCTTCCCGGCTACCGGAAATTAAATCCGATGGTTTATTGCGGAATGTACCCTATCGACTCCGCTAAATTTAATGATCTTCGCGAAGCGCTTGAAAAATTACAATTGAACGATTCTGCTTTGCAATTTGAACCGGAAACGTCACAAGCGCTCGGTTTCGGTTTCCGCTGCGGTTTCTTAGGACTTTTGCATATGGAGATTATTCAAGAGCGGATTGAGCGTGAATTTAAAATTGATTTAATTACGACGGCGCCAAGCGTTATTTATAAAGTTCATACGACGGATGGGAAAGAAGTTCAAGTAGATAATCCGACCAATATGCCGGATCCTCAGAAGATCGATCGGATCGAAGAACCTTATGTTCGAGCCAGCATGATGGTTCCAAATGATTATGTCGGTGCTGTCATGGAACTGGCGCAAGCAAAGCGCGGTCAGTTTATCGATATGCAATATCTTGATGACACTCGCGTCAATGTTATATATGAAATTCCGCTTTCCGAAATTGTGTATGACTTTTTTGATCAGCTAAAGTCCAGTACAAAAGGGTACGCTTCTTTTGATTATGAACTTATTGGATACAAACCGTCGAAATTAGTGAAAATGGATATTTTGCTGAATGGGGAGAAAGTCGATGCCTTAAGCTTTATTGTCCATCGCGATTTTGCTTATGAGAGAGGAAAAGTGATTGTAGAAAAGCTGAAAGACTTAATCCCTAGACAACAATTTGAAGTTCCGGTGCAAGCCGCGATCGGGAGCAAAATCATTGCCAGATCCACGATCAAAGCAATGCGGAAAAATGTATTGTCGAAGTGTTACGGAGGAGACGTTTCCCGGAAACGAAAACTGCTGGAAAAACAAAAAGAAGGAAAGAAACGGATGAAGCAAGTAGGGTCCGTTGAAGTACCGCAAGAAGCCTTCATGGCAGTGCTAAAAATGGATGACTCTAAATGACAGCGACTGTATCATCAAGTTTCTTTGTAAATAGAAAACGAACGATCGAATGGGAAGGCGAAGTTCCGCTTTCCCTTTCTCGTTTTTTTTCTTGGACCCATTTATAGATCAACTTCATGTAAAGGACTTTGCTGATTGTGTACAAGGATCTTTTTAATAGGAAAGGGGTGAAGACTTCATGATCGAGTCTGCCTATATCCATATACCGTTTTGTAAACAAATTTGTTATTATTGCGATTTTAATAAGTTCTTTTTGAAAGGCCAGCCGGTTAAACGCTATTTGAAAGCGTTAAAAGAAGAGATGAGGATCACTCTTGAAGCATTTCCCACCCGAGAGCTGAAAACGATCTTTGTCGGAGGGGGGACTCCCACCGCGCTGGAAGCTGACCAGCTGGAAGAGCTTTGCAAAACGATCCGCGACATTCTTCCTTTCCAAAAAGGAGAATTTACCTTTGAAGCCAATCCGGATGACTTAACAAAAGAAAAATTGGCCATTCTACACCATTATGGCGTAAACCGACTGAGTTTAGGAGTTCAATCATTTGATGATGAATTGCTGAAAAGAATCGGCCGGACTCATACGGGCAAAGACGTTGTGAAAACAGTGGATATGGCAATCAAAGCAGGATTTGAAAATATCAGCATTGATCTAATGTATGCCCTTCCCGGACAAAAGAAAGAGGATTTTCAGTTGTCGCTGGAAAAAGCGCTTCAACTCGATCTTCCTCATTATTCAGCGTATTCTTTAATCATTGAACCGAAAACGGTTTATTACAATTTAATGAAAAAAGGGAGGCTGCCGCTGCCATCCGAGGATTTGGAAGCGGAAATGTATGATCTGCTGATGGATGAAATGGAACGGCATGGAATTCATCAATACGAAATCAGCAATTTTGCTAAAAAAGGCTATGAAAGCAAGCATAATCTTGTTTACTGGAATAATGGCGAATATTATGGGTTTGGCGCTGGGGCACATTCGTATGTGAATGGGAAGAGACGAGCTAATTACGGGCCGCTGAAAAAATATATGGCGCCGGTGGAAAACGGCCAGTTTCCTGTTATGGAAGAAATCAGTCTCAGCCAAGAAGAAAAGATGGAAGAAGAAATGTTTTTAGGATTGCGAAAAACAGAAGGAGTGTCAATGACTCGCTTTCATCATAAATTTGGGATAGAGCTTATGGAGATTTTCTCATCTCCTGCGAAAGAAATGGAAAACAAAGGACTAGTGGAAGTACAAGGAGATTTTATCCGTCTCACGAAAAAAGGAAGGTTTTTGGGAAATGAAGTGTTCCAAGCTTTTCTTGGCATTAGTTAAATGATTGACAGAGGAGTCCCCTTTTGATAAGTTATTTAATAGATTTAGCACTCGATAGAAGAGAGTGCTAACAGAGGTGATGTAAGGTGTTAACAGATCGCCAATTGCTGATTCTGCAAGCAATTATTGATGACTTTATTCGATCTGCACAACCTGTCGGCTCGCGCAGTTTATCCAAAAAAAGCGAAATCCATTTTAGTTCGGCCACCATTCGCAATGAAATGGCTGATTTGGAAGAATTGGGATTTCTTGAAAAAACGCATACTTCATCAGGGAGAATTCCGTCTGAAAAAGGGTATCGCTACTACGTTGATCATCTCCTTCATCCGGAGAAGCTCAATAAACAAGATATTATGATGATCCGCTCCATCTTCGCTGAAAGGATTTATGAAATGGAGAGGATCGTACAAAAGTCGGCGAAAATTTTATCAGAGCTGACCAATTATACAGCGATTGCGCTGGGGCCAAGATTAAAAGAGAACAAATTAAAAAGAATCCAAATTGTCCCTTTAAATAAGGAAACGGCGGTTGCCATCATTGTGACGGATACTGGACATGTGGAAAATCGGACCTTTACTCTCCCGAAAACGATCAGTTCAGGCGATATAGAAAAAATGGTCAATATTTTAAATGAACGTTTATTTGGCGTTCCGCTTGACAATTTGCAGGATCACATATATAAAGAAGTGGCAACGCTGCTTCGCCAGCATATATCTAATTATGACGATATTCTTCGCTCGCTGGTGAGGGCGGTAGAACTTCCAGCCGATGAAAAATTATTTTTCGGCGGGAAGACCAATATGTTGAATCAGCCTGAATTTCATGATATCGAGAAAATTCGGTTATTACTGGATATGATTGAACAAGAGAAAGGCATTGCCCGTTTGTTGAACCAAATTCCAATCGGCATTCAAGTGAAAATTGGAAGAGAAAACAAAAATTTGGCCATGAAAGATTGCAGTCTCATCACGGCTTCCTATTCTATAGGAGATAAACATGTGGGAACCATTGCCGTTTTAGGTCCGACTCGTATGGAATATTCAAGAGTCATTAGTCTGCTCCAGTTTTTTAGCGATAGTTTGAGTAATGTATTGACAAAATTGTATCAAAATTAAACATGGTGGAAATATTGAGGAGTGTTGATAGCGGGCGGTGACCGGCTTTTAGGCTGGCTGCTCTCTTTTTCTTTGTCTTTCCACTTTCCGCCATTTTAAGGAGGTGAATCCATTGACAGAAGAAAAAAAACAATCGATGGATGAGACAGAGCAAGAATCAAAAGAGAAAGAAAACGAAGAACTTCAGTCTGAAACTGAGAATAAACCGGAACTTTCTGAACAAGTAGCTGAATCCGAGGAACAATCGGAAGAATCTCCAGAAAATGGGGAGAATGTTCAAGAAGAAAATCAAACAGATATCGAAAAGCAAAATCAAAAAATTAAAGAATTGGAGACTAAACTGGAGGAAGCAGAGAATCGTTATTTGCGATTGTTGGCGGACTTCGAAAATTATCGCCGGCGTGTGAATATCGAAAAGCAAGCCAGCGAAAAGTATCGAGCCCAAAGCTTAATCTCTGACCTTCTTCCCGTTCTGGACAATTTTGAACGAGCATTGCAAGTAACGGTCTCTGATGAGCAAGCAAAATCTCTTCTTCAAGGAATGAAGATGGTTTACAATGGTGTTTTGGAAGCCTTAAAAAAAGAAGGACTTGAAGAAATTGAAGCGGCTGGAAAAGAGTTTGATCCAAATATTCATCAAGCCGTCATGGTGGCTAACGATGAAACGGTTGGTCCTAACATCGTAGTGGAAGAACTTCAAAAAGGCTATAAATTAAAAGACCGTGTGATACGTCCTGCGATGGTGAAAGTAAATCAATAGGACGGAAAGTTTTACATAACAAGTTAGGAGGTATGAGACATGAGCAAGATCATTGGGATTGATTTAGGAACTACAAACTCTTGTGTTGCCGTTCTTGAAGGCGGTGAACCGAAAGTAATTCCCAATCCAGAAGGAAACCGTACAACTCCTTCGGTTGTAGCCTTTAAAAATGGGGAAAGACAAGTAGGGGAAGTGGCAAAACGTCAAGCCATTACCAACCCGAATACCATTATTTCCATTAAACGTCATATGGGAACGGACTATAAAGTGGAAATTGAAGGAAAACAATATACTCCACAAGAAATTTCTGCAATGATTTTACAATACTTAAAATCTTATGCAGAAGACTATTTGGGAGAAAAAGTAGAAAAAGCGGTTATTACTGTACCTGCTTATTTTAATGACGCACAACGTCAAGCCACAAAAGATGCCGGTAAAATTGCCGGTTTGGAAGTCGAACGGATCATCAACGAACCAACTGCGGCTGCTCTTGCTTATGGATTAGACAAAATGGAAGATGATCAAACAATTTTAGTATACGACCTTGGTGGAGGAACGTTTGACGTCTCCATTCTTGAATTGGGCGACGGCGTGTTTGAAGTGCGCGCTACTGCCGGAGATAACCATCTTGGCGGCGATGATTTTGACCAAGTGATTATTGACTACTTAGTGGAAGAATTCAAAAAAGAAAACGGAATTGATTTGTCAAAAGACAAAATGGCTATGCAACGTTTAAAAGATGCTGCCGAAAAAGCGAAAAAAGATCTTTCTGGTGTAACGACGACACAAATCTCTTTGCCGTTCATTACAGCAGGAGAATCAGGACCTCTTCATTTGGAAATGACCTTGACGCGTGCTAAATTTGACGAACTCTCTGCGCACCTGGTAGAACGTACAATGGGACCGACGCGTCAAGCACTTCAAGATGCCGGTTTAACTCCTGCTGATATCGACAAAGTTATACTTGTCGGGGGATCTACTCGTATACCGGCGGTTCAAGAAGCCATTCGCAAAGAAATTGGAAAAGAACCGCATAAAGGGGTCAATCCGGATGAAGTAGTGGCCATGGGTGCTGCTATTCAAGGAGGAGTTTTGACAGGCGATGTGAGAGACGTTGTATTGCTGGACGTTACTCCGCTTTCACTCGGAATTGAAACGATGGGCGGCGTGTTCACGAAATTGATCGAACGCAATACCACGATTCCGACATCGAAGTCGCAAATTTTCTCCACTGCAGCTGATAACCAAACGGCTGTGGATATTCACGTTCTTCAAGGAGAACGCCCGATGGCAGCGGATAACAAAACACTTGGCCGNTTCCAATTAACGGATATTCCACCTGCTCCAAGAGGAGTACCGCAAATTGAAGTGACTTTCGATATCGACAAAAACGGNATCGTTAACGTTAGTGCGAAAGATTTAGGAACTGGAAAAGAGCAAAAAATTACGATTAAATCGTCCTCTGGATTGTCCGAAGAAGAAATTCANCGCATGGTCAAAGAAGCAGAGGAAAANGCGGAAGCNGANAGAAAACGCAAAGAAGAAGCAGAACTTCGCAACGAAGCTGACCAGCTCGTCTTTACGGTTGACAAGACTTTGAAAGAGCTGGAAGGAAAAGTGGATGCCGGCGAAGTNAAAAAAGCGGAAGAAGCTAGAGANGCCTTGAAAGCCGCCATTGAAAAAAATAATTTGGAAGAAATTCGCCAAAAGAAAGAGGCTCTTCAAGAAATCGTTCAAAACCTCTCCATCAAACTTTATGAAAATGCAGCCCAACAAGCACAATCTCAACAAGGAAATGACAGCAAGAAAAAAGATGACAATGTAGTGGATGCGGAATTCGAAGAAATGAACGACGACAAGAAATAATGGCCGTTTGAGGAAAAGAAAAAAGTCAAAGTCAGGTGTTCTTCATGGCTTTGGCTTTTTTCTTCATTGGCATCAAACATTTCCTTTCACCGCAGCTAACGATTTCATTGCATAACGGCTGGATTCAATGATAAAATATTCTTTATGTGAGATGCGGGAGTGTTCTAGGTATGAGTAAAAGAGATTATTATGAAGTTTTAGGCGTGAGTAAAAACGCTTCAAAAGATGANATTAAAAGAGCATATCGAAAACTTTCAAAGAAATACCACCCGGATATCAATAAAGAACCTGGCGCCGAAGAAAAGTTTAAAGAAGTGAAAGAGGCATATGAAGTTTTAAGCGATGATCAAAAACGCGCCCGCTATGACCAATTTGGACATGAGGATCCAAGTCAAAATCAAGGCTTTGGCGGAGGATTCAGCGGTTTTGATGGTTTTGGCGGCTTTGAAGACATTTTCAATACATTTTTTGGCGGGGGCGGTTCAAGAAGAAGAAATCCGAATGCTCCAAGAGCAGGAGCCGATCTGCAATATTCCATGAGCATTTCGTTTGAAGAGGCCGTTTTTGGAAAAGAAACCGATATTCAAATTCCAAAGGAAGAAACATGCGATACTTGCGGCGGTTCCGGAGCAAAGCCGGGAACGAAACCGGAAACTTGTCCACATTGCCACGGAACCGGGCAAATCAGCACGGAGCAAAATACGCCATTTGGACGCATTGTCAACCGACGGGTATGTACGCATTGTGATGGCACTGGTCAAATCATTCGAGAAAAATGTTCGACTTGCGGCGGAACCGGTAAAGTGAGAAAAAGACGTCGCATTCATATTAAAATACCGGCTGGAATCGACGATGGACAACAACTGCGTGTGGCCGGTCAAGGAGAACCTGGGGTTAACGGGGGTCCTCCTGGAGATTTGTACATTGTATTCCATGTAAAGCCTCATGAGTTTTTCGAGCGGGACGGAGACGATATTTATTGTGAAATGCCACTTACCTTCGCCCAAGCGGCATTGGGAGACGAGATAGAAGTCCCTACCCTTCATGGCAAGGTGAAATTGAAAATTCCTGCCGGCACACAAACAGGAACAAAATTCCGCCTGCGCGGAAAAGGGGCTCCGAATGTGCACGGCTATGGAGTCGGAGACCAGCATATCATTGTGAAAGTCGTAACGCCAACGAAGCTCACCGAAAAACAAAAACAATTATTGCGTGAATTTGCGGAGATTGGCGGTTCCATTCCAGATGAACAACACGAATCATTGTTTGATAAGGTGAAAAGGGCAATTAAACGCGATTAATAAGAAACGGAGCAAAGCAAAACATGAAATGGTCGGAAATCAGTATCCATACAACAAACGAAGCAATTGAACCTATTTCAAANATTTTGCACGAAGCTGGGGCAAGCGGTGTTGTGATTGAAGATCCTTATGAGTTGAAAAAAGAAAGGGAAGATCAATTCGGGGAAATTTATCAACTAAATCCTGATGATTATCCTGAAGAAGGGGTTATTATTAAAGCCTATCTTCCCATTAACAGTTTCCTTGGCGAAACGGTAGAAGAGATCAAGCAAGCAATCAACAATCTTGTCTTATTCGACATTGATATCGGAGAAAATAAGGTTACGATCAGCGAAGTGCATGAAGAAGAATGGGCGACGGCTTGGAAAAAATATTACAATCCTGTCAAAGTATCCGAGAAATTCACGATTGTACCGACATGGGAGGAATACAAGCCCGTTTCGACCGATGAACTGATCATTGAATTAGATCCGGGAATGGCGTTTGGAACCGGCACCCATCCAACGACGGTTATGTGCTTGCAGGCGTTGGAGAANATCGTCAAACCGGGGGATAGAGTGATCGATGTCGGTACTGGTTCCGGGGTATTGAGCATCGGTGCTGCCTTATTGGGAGCCGAAAAAGTGATGGCCTTCGATTTAGATGAGGTGGCCGTTCGGGCCGCAAGGTTAAATACGAAATTAAATAAAGTCCAAGACGTCGTAACAGTGCAGCAAAATAATTTATTGGATGGGGTCTCCGAACAAGNNGACGTTGTCGTAGCCAACATATTGGCGGAAGTGATTGTAAGATTTGCGGAGGATGCTGCAAAGGTTGTCAAACCAGGGGGATATTTTATTACTTCCGGCATTATTCAGAAAAAACGTCAAGAAGTNATAGAGGTCCTTACAAACTGCGGATTTAAGATAGAAGAAACNATGTTGATGGAAGACTGGGTGGCGATCATCGCCAAACGAATGTAGAGATTGGATGGTGACAGCGTGCAGCGCTACTTTATTCACGAACCAATAAAGGATGATCAGTCATTTAGAATAAAAGGCGAAGATTTTCATCATTTGTCGCGGGTTATGAGAATGAAAGCCGGAGACCATTTTTATGCTGTTTTTTCTGATCGCCAAAACCAAACGGCGTTGGCGGTTTTGGACGAAATTTCTAGCGACTGTGCCCGGGCCACGGTAGTAAAATGGATCCGTGATGAAAAGGAGTTGCCGATCCAAGTGACGGTGGCCAGCGGATTGCCAAAAGGAGATAAACTAGAGCTGATCATTCAAAAAGGAACGGAACTTGGAGCTTCTTCTTTTTTGCCTTTTATGGCAGAGCGCTCCATCGTAAAATGGGATGAAAAGAAGATGCACAAAAAAGTAGTCCGCTGGGAAAAAATTGCGAAAGAAGCGGCGGAACAATCTCAGCGAACCGTCATTCCGGAAATATACGAGCCCGTTTCGATTGAAAAGTTATGTGAAATGGCTGACCGCTATACTTGGAAATTATTTGCCTATGAAGAAGCGGCAAAAGAAGGAGAGCATCGGCAATTTTATGAAACGTTGAAAAATGTAAAGCAAAAAGACACCCTGTTGATCGCATTTGGGCCGGAAGGAGGCTTTTCCCAAGAAGAAGCTTCCTTATTGTCTGAAAAAGGGTTTATTCCGTGCGGCTTAGGGCCAAGAATATTACGGACGGAAACGGCTCCTCTTTATGCTTTATCCGCGATTTCCTATCATTTTGAATTAATGAGGTGATTTACATGCCGACAGTGGCATTCCATACATTAGGATGTAAAGTAAACCACTATGAAACNGAGGCCATTTGGCAGCTGTTTAAAGGTGCAGGCTATGAACGGGTTGATTTTGATTCTATTTCGGATATTTATGTGATTAATACTTGCACGGTGACCAATACAGGCGATAAAAAAAGCCGTCAAGTCATCCGGCGTGCTGTTCGAAAAAATCCTGACGCTGTTATTTGTGTCACGGGNTGCTATGCGCAAACATCGCCTGCGGAAGTTTTGGAAATTCCGGGAGTCGATATTGTCATCGGCACTCAAGATCGGACGAAAATTCTTGATTTTGTTGAGAAGTATCAAAAGGAACGGCAGCCAATCAACGCTGTCAAAAACATTATGAAAAACCGAGTGTTTGAAGAAATGGACGTTCCGGCCTTTACGGATCGCACAAGAGCTTCTTTAAAAATTCAAGAAGGCTGCAATAATTTTTGCACATTCTGCATTATTCCATGGGCTAGGGGACTTATGCGTTCACGCGATCCGAAAGAAGTCATTCGCCAAGCGCAACAGCTTGTCGATGCCGGCTACAAAGAAATTGTTCTTACCGGAATNCATACAGGCGGATATGGGACTGATATGAAAGATTACAATCTGGCTATGCTATTAAGAGACATAGAAGAACAAGTTCATGGGCTGAAGCGCCTGCGTATTTCTTCNATTGAAGCGAGCCAGCTNACGGATGAAGTAATTGATGTAATCGACCGCTCCAACATCGTCGTTCGTCACTTACATATTCCGTTGCAATCGGGTTCTAACACTGTGTTGAAAAGAATGCGCCGCAAATATACGATGGAGTTTTTTGCNGAACGGTTAAATCGACTGCGCGAAGCGCTTCCGGGATTAGCTGTCACGTCCGATGTGATTGTGGGCTTTCCGGGAGAAACAGAAGAAGAATTTATGGAAACCTATAACTTTGTAAAAGAACATAAATTCGCAGAGCTCCACGTATTCCCGTATTCTAAAAGAACGGGAACACCGGCAGCCAGAATGGAAAATCAAATTGACGAAGAAGTCAAAAATGAACGGGTTCACCGTCTCATTACGCTTTCCGATCAATTGGCAAAAGAGTACGCTTCTCAGTTCGAAGGGGAAGTGCTGGAAGTGATACCGGAAGAACGTTATAAAGAAGACCCAGAAAGCGGGCTGTACGAAGGATATACCGATAATTACTTAAAGGTAGTGTTCCCTGCTTCAGAAGACATGGTAGGAAAGCTTGTCAAAGTGAAGATTACAAAAGCCGGCTATCCATACAACGAAGCACAGTTTGTCCGCGTCCTTGATGACGATGTTCCCGCTGGAAAAGCTGCGCGTTTAGCGTAAAAGAAAGGAGAATGCACTAGAGGCATTCTCTTTTGCTTTTATACAAGTTCCGTCGTATCCTGCCTTTGTTATACATGGATCGTCTCATTGTTCTGTTCTTTTTTGGGACGCGACAAGAAACTGTGCAAAAGCATGCCGATAACGACAAAACTGATTCCCAGCCAAGACAGGGGAGAAGGAAGNGGAGCGGATAATACGATCATTTCACCGATTATGGCGAACAACACTTCCGATGACTGGGTTGCTTCCACAGCGCACAATTTTTGCATGTTTCCTTTTACCATATCAGTAGCCGCAAAAAACATAACGGTTGCGATCACTCCGGAAAATATAGCCACCCAACCAGTTTGAATGATCTGTCCGAGGCTGGGGGGTCCGATCACAGCTGCTCCGTACAACGAAAGGACGATCCAAAAAGGAAGGCTCGCGATCGTCATGCCAAGTACACGTTGATAAGCGTCTAAGCGATGAGAAACGGCCGCCATCATTTTCCGATTCCCGAGCGGATAAGCAAAGGAAGCCAACATAACGGGGAAGATGCACAGCACAGCGTCGGCAGCTGAAATTCGAGCAGCGTGTTCGAATTGTATAAAAGCCACCCCTAACAGAATGAAGCTAGACATGGCCAGACCACGGGTGGGAATGTGTCCTCGCAGCTTGAGGGGGCCTCGTGCGGTTTGGACGGTTTCGTAAAAAAACGGTGCAAGAAGTGAACCCGAAATGATGGTTATTTGCCAAGTAGCGGCAATCAGCCAACCAGGACCATAGGCAGCGGCAAAACACAAAGGCGCATAAAATAGGCCAAAGCCAACCGTACTCCATAACAGCCATTCATAAGGCTNNTTTTTCATTTCTTGCCAAAGAGTTTTAAGACCCTTGCGGAAAGCAACGATCACCATCATGGGAGGAACCATAAAAAAATAGCGCAAAGAAGCGCTCCATATCCAGCTTCCGCCTTCTAAATCCATCATCCGGTTGAATAGGAATGTAAACGCAAAAAAGAAAGCGGCTAAAACCCCTAACAGAATCGGACGCATACCCATCGTCCTCCTTTCGGAAAAGAGTGAATATCCTTACAAAATGTTTCGGTTTTATCCGCTGAAAAAACTTATGGTCTAAATTTGATCCATTTTGAACCATTTGGATAAATTGAACGCAACAAACTACTNGAAGATTATTTTACTCCGNGCAGTTTGTCTATGTAACCAATTTTTTAGAAAAAAGAGATTGGAATCATTCAATTCTGTTTCTCCAGCCATGGAATGGTGGCTGGAGAAACATTTTGTCTAAGGCATCCATTTCCTCATGAGGAGAGAATTGTTGACCTAAAGACAAGCATATATTATAATGTCATAGTACATGTTATGGTCATAAACCAATATGTAATCGTACTGTGTTCGGAGGGAGGGGAAGAGAGATGTCAAAAACGATTGTTCGCAAAAATGAATCGCTTGAAGATGCTCTTCGTCGTTTTAAACGTCAAGTATCTAAAACAGGTACTTTACAAGAGTACAGAAAACGCGAATTTTATGAAAAGCCAAGCGTAAGACGCAAGAAAAAGTCTGAAGCGGCCAGAAAACGCAAGTATTAAGAGAGGGTGTAGTCATTGAGTCTTCTCGAACGTTTAAATCACGACATGAAACAAGCGATGAAGAATAGGGAAAAAGAAAAGCTTTCTGTCATTCGCATGCTGAAAGCTGCTCTTCAAAACGAAGCGATCAAGCTTGGAAAAAGTGAGTTGGCAGAAGACGAAGAGTTGACAGTCCTTTCTCGCGAAGTAAAACAACGGAAAGACTCCCTCCAAGAATTTCAGAATGCAGGTCGTGAAGATCTTGTTGAGAAAATTCAAACTGAACTGACTTACGTGAGTGAATATATGCCTAAACCATTAACAGAAGATGAACTTGAGCAAATTGTTACGGAAACAATTGCTGAAGTGAATGCTTCTTCAAAAGCTGATTTGGGAAAAGTAATGAGCGCCATAATGCCAAAAGTAAAGGGGAAGGCAGATGGCTCTCTTGTCAATAAGCTAGTTCAGAAACATTTATCGTAAATAAAAAAGAGAGGCGAAGACGATCGCCTCTCT
>JGI25331J36430_1000863_pt1 | contig 17906 bp, 17 predicted proteins | sample HigsolmetaAR206D_FD_36430 | JGI IMG/M metagenome (IMG submission 36430) | reverse complement strand
CGAACGTTCCTCTGCGCCGTCGCCGCGCTGTGCGCGATCTCCGCCGGCGCGCAGGCCGAAACCGTCTATCACCGCGGCAATGCCGGCGACCCGAAGACGCTCGACGCCCACCAGACGTCGATCGACGTCGAAGCCAACATCCTGTGGGATCTCCTCGAGGGCCTCGTCACCTATGACGAGGCCGGCAGGATCGTGCCCGGCGCCGCCGAGAGCTGGACGCTGTCGCCGGACGGCACGGTCTACACCTTCAAACTGCGGGCGAACGGCAAGTGGTCGAACGGCGACCCCGTCAGGGCGTCGGACTTCGTCTTCTCCTTCCGCCGCATCATGGACCCGCAGACGGCGGCGAAGTACGCCTCGCTGCACTACCCCATCAAGAACGCCGAGAAGGTCAACAGGGGCGAGATGAAGCCTGAGGAGCTTGGCGTCAGGGCCGTCGACGACCTGACGGTCGAGATCACGCTGGAGCGGCCGACGCCCTACTTCCTCGAGCTGCTCACCCACCAGACGGCCTTGCCGATGCATCAGGCGAGCGTCGAGCGGTTCGGCAAGGATTTCGTACGGCCCGGCAACTTCGTCTCGAACGGCGCCTACAGCCTCGCCGAGAACGTGCCAGGCGACCACATCAAGCTGGTCAAGAACCCGCATTACTGGGATGCGGCGAACGTCCGAACCGACGTGGTGATGTTCTATCCCACCGAGGACAACGCCGCCGCCGTGCGCCGCTTCATGGCCGGCGAGCTCGACACCAACTACCAGTTTCCTATCGACCAGCTGCCCTTCCTCACGGAAAAGCTGGGCGACCAGGTGAAGACCTCGCCCTATCTCGCCATCGAGTACTACGCCATCAACAACAGGAAGGAGCCCTTCAGCGACCCGCGCGTGCGCCGCGCCCTTGCCATGGCCATCGACCGCGACTTCCTCGCCGAGAAGATCTGGAGCGGCGCGGCCACGCCCGCCTACAGCCTCGTGCCGCCCGGCATCAACGGCTACACGCCGGCCGAGGCCGATTTCGCGGCGATGTCGCAGCTCGACCGCGAGGACGAGGCAAGGAAGCTGATCGAGGAGGCCGGCTACGGCCCCGGCGGCAAGCCGCTCAAGATCGAGATCCGCTACAACACCAACGACGCGCACAAGAAGGTGGCAACGGCCATCGCCGACATGTGGAAGGAGGTGCTCGGCGCCGAGGTGACGCTGCTCAACACCGACATCAAGACCCACTACGCCCACCTGCAGAACCGGGGCGATTTCGACGTGGCACGCGCCGGCTGGGTGGGCGACTATGCCGACGCGCAGAACTTCCTCTACCTCGGCCTCACCGGCAACGCCGTCGGCAACTATGGGCAGTACAGCAACCCGAAGTACGACGAACTCGTGAAGATGTCCGACGCCACGCTCGATCCGGCGGAGCGGGCCAGGATCATGGCCGAGGCGGAGGCTGTCCTGCTCGCCGACATGGGCCTCATTCCCCTTCTCAACCGTTCGTCGCTGCACCTCGTCTCCGACAGGGTGAAGGGATGGGCCCCCAACGTGCGAAACGTGCATCGCAGCCGCTACATCAGCATCGACCGTTGATGCCTCCGGGCCGGCCCCGCCGGGGCCACCCCTCGCACGCGGAAAGTTCATGCTCTCCTACACCCTTCGCCGCCTCCTCGGGGCTGTCCCGACGCTCTTTGTCATCGTCACCGTCGCCTTCTTCCTCGTGCGCTTCGCACCGGGCGGCCCTTTCGACCTCGAGCAGCCGCTCGCACCGCAGGTGCTNGAGAACCTGCGGCGGGCCTACAGGCTCGACCAGCCGCTCTACCTCCAGTACCTCGACTATCTCGGCAAGCTGGTGCGCNGGGACTTCGGTCCGAGCTACGTCGCCATCGACTTCACGGTGGGAGAGATGCTGCGCCGGGCGCTGCCCTATTCCGTCACACTCGGCCTCAGCGCCCTCGTGCTGGCGATCATCGGCGGCGTCGCGGCCGGCGTGTTCGCGGCCCTGCGCCAGAACAGTGCCGCCGACTATTCCGTCATGACGGTGGCGACAGTCGGCGTTACGGTGCCCAACTTCGTGGTAGCCCCTGTCCTCCAGCTCGTCTTCGGCCTCATGCTCGGGCTCCTGCCCCTCGGCGGCTGGGGCGACGGCGACCTCGCCCACCTGGTGATGCCCACGGTGGCGCTCGCCCTGCCACAGATGGCGGTGATTGCCCGCCTCACCCGCTCGTCCATGATCGAGGCGCTGCGCGCCGACCACATCCGCACGCTGAGGGCCTGCGGCCTGCCCGGCCATGTCGTTGTCCGCCATGCCCTCAAGGGCGCGCTGTTGCCGGTGATCTCCTATCTCGGACCGGCCGCCGCCGCCCTCGTCACCGGCTCCGTGGTCATCGAAAAGATCTTCGCCATCCCCGGCGTCGGGGCCTACTTCGTCGAGGGCGCCCTCAACCGGGACTACACGCTCGTCATGGGCACNGTGGTGACGCTGGCNGGCTTCGTCGTCGTCTTCAACCTCCTCGTCGACCTCGCCTACGCGGCNCTCGACCCGCGGGTGCGCTATGACTGACGGCTCCCTCATTCCCGAAACCGCCGAAGCACTGCACGCCCCCGCCGGCCGCAGCCTCTTCTCGCTCGCCGTGCGGCGCCTGCTGCGCAACCGCGCGGCCGTTGCGGGCGGCATCATCCTCGCCCTCGTCACCGTCTTCTGCGTCGTCGGGCCGTGGCTGTCACCCCACCCCTACGACCGGGTCTATCGTTCCTATGTCGGGGTGCCGCCGAGCCTCGAGCGCTATCCGAAGGAATCCGCNCTCGCCGGCGCCATGGCGGAGGCNCTGCAGCGGGCGCGCCTCGCCATGGCCGATTTCCAGGTGGACGGGGACCACTTCAGCGTCACTCTCCGCTCCGACAAACCGATCGACCCGCGCAGCACGCGCTACATCGACCGGCTCGACGAATTCTCCGATACGCGCGTGGTCGCGACCCGCGATGACGGCCGCGCGCTCGTCGTGGAGGGCCACGTCAACCGCCAGCTCTTCCTGATGGGGACCGACCGCAGCGGCCGGGACCTGATGACGCGCATCATGGTCGGCGGCCGCATCTCCCTTCTCGTCGGCCTTCTCGCCACCGTCGTCAGCCTCGTCATCGGCGTCGCCTATGGCGCCGTGGCAGGCTTCGCCGGCGGGCGCATCGACGACCTCATGATGCGTTTCGTCGACGTGCTCTATTCCCTGCCCTTCGTCTTCTTCGTCATCCTGCTCGTGGTCTATTTCGGCCGCGACTTCGTCCTCATCTTCGTCGCCATCGGCGCCGTGGAATGGCTCGACATGGCGCGCATCGTGCGTGGCCAGACCCTGGCGCTGAAACGCCGCGAGTTCGTGCAGGCGGCGGAAGCCCTCGGCGTCGGCACGGCCGGCATCCTGCGGCGGCACATCGTGCCGAACCTCCTCGGGCCCGTCGTTGTCTTCGTGACGCTGATGGTGCCGAAGATCATCCTGCTCGAGAGCTTCCTCTCCTTCCTCGGCCTCGGGGTGCAGGCCCCGCTGACGAGCTGGGGCGTGCTCATCTCGGAAGGCGCGGCCAACATCCAGAGCGCGCCCTATCTCATCATCTTCCCGTCCGTCTTCTTCGTCGCCACGCTGTTCGCCCTCAACTTCATCGGCGACGGCTTGCGCGACGCGCTCGACCCGAGGGACCGCTGATGGCCGACCCCGTGCTCAGCCTGCGCGGCCTTTCCGTCCGCTTCGACACCGAGACCGGCCCCGTGGAGGCCGTGAAGGGCGTCGACCTCGACGTCCACGCCGGCGAGACGGTGGCCATCGTCGGCGAATCCGGCTCCGGCAAGAGCCAGACGATGATGGCGGTGATGGGCCTTCTGGCCCGCAACGGCCGCGCCGAAGGCTCCGTGCGCTATCGCGGCGAGGAGATCCTGGGCCTCGAACCAAGCGCGCTCAACCGCTACCGCGGGCGCAAGATCAGCATGATCTTCCAGGAGCCGATGACCTCGCTCGACCCGCTCTACCGGGTCGGCGACCAGATCGCGGAACCGCTGATGCGCCATGCGGGACTCTCCCGCGCGGCGGCCCTGCGGCGCGCCGCCGAGCTGCTCGACCTCGTCCACATCCCCGATCCGCAGCGGCGCCTCTCGTCCTACCCACACGAGCTGTCCGGCGGCCAGCGCCAGCGCGTGATGATCGCCATGGCGCTCGCCAACGATCCCGACATCCTCATCGCCGACGAGCCGACCACGGCGCTCGATGTCACGGTGCAGGCGCGCATCCTCGCACTCCTGTCCGAGCTCAAGCAACGGCTCGGCATGGCCATCGTCTTCATCACCCACGACCTTGGCATCGTGCGCCGCTTCGCCGACCGGACCTATGTCATGAAGGGCGGCGAGGTGGTGGAAAGCGGGCCGACGCAGACGCTCTTCGACCGTCCGCGGCACGACTACACGCGCATGCTGATCGACGCCGAGCCAACCGGCCGCAAACAGCCGCCTCCGCCCGGCAGCCCGACGGTGCTCACGGCGGAGAATGTGCAGGTCGTCTTCGCGCAGCGGGAGGGCCTATTCGGCCGGCGGCGGCACGAGCTGCGCGCCGTCGACGGCGTCGACCTCACGGTGCGCCGCGGCGAGACCATCGGCATCGTCGGGGAATCGGGCTCCGGCAAGTCGACACTCGGCCGCGCCCTGCTGCGCCTCGTGCCGGCGGCCGGCATCGTGCGCTACGAGGACCGCGCGCTGATGCCGCTCGACCGGGCGGCGATGCGGCCGCTGCGCCGCCACATGCAGCTCGTCTTCCAGGATCCCTTCGGCTCGCTGTCGCCGCGCCTCACCGCGGGTGAGATCGTCACCGAGGGCCTGCTCGTGCACGAGCCCGGCCTGACACGCGCCGAGCGCGACCGCCGCGCCGCCGCTGCCTTCGAGGAGGTGTGGCTCGACCCGGCCACGCGCCACCGCTTCCCGCACGAGTTCTCGGGCGGGCAGCGCCAGCGCATCGCCATCGCGCGCGCCATGATCCTCAAGCCGGCGCTCGTTGTTCTGGACGAACCGACCTCGGCCCTCGACCGCTCGGTGCAGAAGAGCATCGTCGAACTCCTGCGCCACCTGCAGCAGAAGCACGGCCTCGCCTATGTCTTCATCAGCCACGACCTTGCCGTGGTGCGAGCGCTTGCGGACGAGATCATGGTGATGAAGTCGGGCAAGGTGGTCGAGCGCGGCCCGGTCGCGGCGATCTTCGACAATCCGCGCGAGGCCTACACGCGCGAGCTGATCGCCGCCGCGTTCCTCGGCGATCACCGGTCAACCTTTCGGCCGGCGCCCGTGTCGCGCTGATTCAGGCGCGACGGCCGGTGGTCTGCCTGAGATAGGCCATATAGGCGGCCACCTCGGACGGCGGCAGGCTCTGGGACAGGACCTGCTCGGCCTCCGCCATCTTGCCCTGCAGCGCCAGCACGAGCGCAAGGTTCTGCTTCACGCGCGCATCGGCCCGGGGATGCGCCGCCGCCTCGCGCAGCACGCGCTCGGCCTCGGCCGGCTGCTTCGACAGGGCATAAGACAGGCCGAGGTTGGACAGGACGCTCGGCTCCCCCGGCACGATCTTGAGGGCGGTGAGATAGAAGCGCTGGGCGACCGCGTGGTCACCGAGCTGGTCAGCCACCGTGCCCTGCGCCGACAGCACGCGCCAGTCAGGCTTGTCGGGCGTATGGGCGCGGGCCAGCACCCCCTCCGCCTCCTTGAAGCGCCCGACATCGATGAGCGCCTTGCCGTAGGCGGCAAGAACCTCCTGGTCCTTGGGGTTGTGCAGCGCCGCCTGTTGCAGCACGGCTGCTGCCTGCGCGCGCTGGTCGAGTGCGCGCAGCGCCCGCGCATAGTTGAGGGCGGCCTGCTTGTCGGTGGGGCGCGCCTCGTAGTGTTTGCCCCACTCCTGCGCGGCGGCGCGCCACTCGGCCTCCCCGCGGGCGGCCGTCGCCTGCGTCTGCGGCTCGGTCTTGCGCGAGCCGATGAGCCCGATCGAGCCGGTGACGTCGCCGCTCGACAGGCAGCCGCCGAGCGACAGCGCCAGAGCCGAAACTGCCGCGGCACGCCAGAAAACCATGGATGCCCCACGCCGCGCGAACGGCCTGCACGATTGAGCCGCCATGATTGCCCCCGATACTGATTGCGCATCGTGCGCCCGACGCCGTTGATAGATCGTTAACCCTAACGAGGCGTTAACGGCGGCCCGGCGAGGAGGGGCGGCAGCAGCATGGAAGGTCGCTGCCCGATATGCGGGCGAGCCTGCCGATTCTTCGGGCTTTCCCATTCCAACATATGAGACGATAATTCTCTTATGTTGGATAATGCACCATCGGACGAAGACATGGCGAGGGCGCTCGGGCGCCGGCTCAAGGCGCTGCGCCAGAAGGCCGGGCTGACGCTCGATGCGCTCGCGGAGGAGACAGGCATCAGCCGCGCCATGATTTCGCGCATCGAGCGCGGCGAGTCGAACCCCACTGCCGTGCTGCTCGGCCGGCTCTGCGCCGGGCTCGGTGTCAGCCTCGCCTCGCTCTTCGCGCGCGAGACGCCCGTGGCGAGCCCGGTGCAGAGGGCCGACGAGCAGCCCGTGTGGCAGGACCCGGAGACCGGCTACGTCCGGCGCGCCGTCTCGCCTCCCGGCACCGGCTCGCCTGTCGAGATCGTCGACGTGACCTTGCCGCCGGGCGCGCGCGTCGCCTTCGACCACCCCTGGCTGTCGCGCGGCATCGACCAGCACGTCTGGGTGCTCGACGGCACGCTGGAGAAGACCGTCGGCGACGAGGTCTTCCTGCTCCATACGGGCGACTGCCTGCACATGCGGCTCGACCGCCCCAACGTCTACCGCAATCCGGGCACGCGGCCGGTGCGCTACGCCGTCGTGCTCGCCCCCGTCGACCCGCGCAAGGGCTGAGACCATGAACGACACTGCTCCCATCGCCGAAGGGCACGCCGCCGCATCCGTCGTCGTTCGCCCGCTGACGGCCGGCGAGGCGACCGCACGCCTGGACGAGCTCGCCGCCGTCCTGGTCGATGCCGTGGCCCACGGCGCCTCCGTCAACTTCCTCGCGGGGCTCACCGCCCAGGAGGCCGCCGCCTTCTGGCGCGGCCAGCTGCCCGGCATTGCCGACGGCGGGCGCGTGCTGCTCGTCGCGGAGGAGGCGGGGCGCATCGTCGGCACCGTCATCCTCACCTATGCCCACCAGCCCAACGCGCCGCACCGGGGCGAGATCACCAAAATGCTGGTGCTGGCGAGCCACCGCCGCCGTGGCATCGGCAGGCGCCTGCTCGCGGCGGCGGAGGAGACGGCACGGGCTGCCGGACGCACGCTTCTCCTGCTCGACACACAGACGGGCAGTGCCGGCGAGGCGCTCTACCGCGCGTGCGGCTGGCAGGCGTTCGGCGTCGTGCCGGAGCACGCGCTCACCACCGACGGCACGCCGGCGCCGACGACCTTCTTCTACAAGACACTCTGAGCCATGACGACCATCCGGCCCGCCCGCGAGGCGGACGTTCCCGCCATTCTCGCCCTGCACAACCACCACATCCTCAACAGCCTCGCCATCTGGCGCCACGAGCCGGCCAGTCTCGACGAGCGGCTCGGCTGGTTCCGCGAGCGCACGCAGCGGGGCTTCCCGGTCCTCATCGCGGAGGTGGCTCGTCCGAGGGCGCTGCGCAATTTGCGGGCTTCGCCACCTACGGCCCTTTCCGCACCGGCGCGGGCTACGACCTCACTGTCGAGAACTCCATCTACGTCTGCGACGCCTTCCAGCATCGCGGCATCGCGTCCACACTGATGGAGGCGCTGATCGCCGAAGCCCGCCGCGACGGGCGCGCCGTGATGGTGGCGGCCATCGGCCTGCCGAACGAGCCTTCCTGCGCCCTCCACGCCCGTTTCGGCTTCCGCGAGGTCGGCACACTCCGGGGCATCGGCCGCAAGTTCGGCCGTTCGCTCGATCTGCTCCTGATGCAGAAGGATCTGTGACCGGGCAACGCGCCCGTGCTATCGACGGGTCAGGTTCATCGAGGAGGACCCGTGACCGTGCACGCGCTCGTCGCCGCCATCGACACCCCTTCCATCGCCATTCACCTCGTGCAGCCGGACAGCTGGCCCGGCGTTCGCGACAGCCTGCCGGCGAGTGCCCGCGCCTTCGCCGAGGCGCACGGCTTCGAGCCGAAGCCGGGGCGCTACCTCGCCCTCCCCGACGCGAAGGGGACCATCGCGGCCGTGCTCTTCGGCATCGACCCGGCCGACAGCCCCCGGGCCAATCCCTTCCTGCCCGGCAAGCTGCCGGGACTCCTGCCCGACGGGACCTATCACTTCGCCACGCTGCCGCCTGGCAGCGCCGAGACGGCCACCCTCGCCTTTCTGCTCGGCACCTACCGGTTCGAACGCTACCGCGAGCCGAAGGAGGGCGGCTGCCGCATCGTGCTGCCGGACGGCGTGGACGGCGACGAACTGGCGCGGATCGTCGAGGCGGTGACGCTCGGCCGCGACCTCATCAACACGCCAGCCAACGACCTCGGCCCGGACGGCATCGAGGAGGCGATCAGGGCGCTCGGCACGCGCTTCGGCGCCGGGGTGCGCACGATCGTCGGCGACGAGCTCCTGGCACATAACCTGCCGATGATCCACGCGGTCGGCCGCGCCTCGGCGGTGCCGCCGCGCCTCATCGACTCACCTGGGGCGCGGCCGATGCGCCAAAGGTCACCCTCGTCGGCAAGGGCGTCGCCTTCGACACCGGCGGGCTCGACATCAAGCCCTCGAGCGCCATGCTACTGATGAAGAAGGACATGGGCGGGGCGGCGGCGGCCATCGCCCTTGCGCAGATGATCATGGACGCGCGACTGCCCGTGCGCCTGCGTCTCCTCGTTCCGGCGGTCGAGAACGCCGTTTCCGGCGCCTCCTTCCGCCCCGGCGACATCCTTCGCAGCCGCAAGGGCATCACGGTCGAGATCGGCAACACCGATGCCGAGGGCCGGCTCATTCTCGCCGACGCGCTGGCCCTCGCGGACGAAGAGGCACCCGAGCTGCTCATCGACTTTGCCACGCTTACCGGCGCCGCGCGCGTTGCCCTCGGCCCGGACCTGCCGCCGCTCTTTACCCGCGACGACAGCCTGGCCAGCGAACTGCAGCGCCTCGGCCTCGCGGTCTGGGATCCGCTGTGGCGCCTGCCCCTGTGGGGCGCCTACGATTCCATGCTGGAGTCGAAGGTCGCGCAGGTGAACAACGTCTCGAGCGGCGGCTTCGCCGGCGCCATCACCGCCGCGCTCTTCCTGCAGCGCTTCGTCGAGAAGGCGGCGGCCTATGCCCATCTCGACATCTATGCCTGGAATCCCTCGACCAAGCCCGGACGGCCCGAGGGCGGTGAGGTGCAGGGCGCGCGGGCACTCTACGCCTATCTCAAGGGACGTTACGGCTCACCCGCCTGATCCGCGCCGGCGCGGGCGTGGCGCCTGAGGCTCTCGACGACACGCTCGGCCGCTCGCGACAGCGGGCGGTCGGTCAGCGTGATGATGCCGACGGCCCCCAGGTCGAGCGACAGATCCACCGGCAGGACGGCGAGGAAACCGCGCTCGATCCACGGCGCCACCGTATTGCGCGGCAGGATGGCGAGAAAGTCGCCCGTCAGCAGCAGGTTGATGGTGATGTCTACGGAGTCGGTCTCGATGGCCTGCACGGGCGAAGGCAGGCCGGCCCGCCGCAGCCTGTCCTCGAAGCGAGCGTGCAGCACGCTGCCCGGCGGATGCACCACCCACGGCTCGTCCATGAGATGGGCGAGCTCGAGGTCGCCAGGCGCGCCCTGCGCCCGCACGGCGATGGGGTGATCGGCCCGGCAGACCACCACCTGCCGCTCGTCGACGAGAAACTCGAACGACAGGTCGTGCCGCTCGCTCGACACCGGGATGCGGCCGACGACAAGGTCGAGCCGCCGCTCGCGCAGGGCCGCAAGCAGCGTTCCGCTGGTGCCGAGGACGAGCGACAGGGCGACTGGATCGCTCGCGCGGTGCAATGACACCGCCGTGGCGCTGATGAGACCCGGCACCGCACCGACGATCGAGCCGAGGCGCACGCGACCGCCGCGACCGCTGGCGATGGCCGCCAACTCCTCCCCCGCCGCCGACAGCTCGGCCATGACATTGCCGGCGCGGCGCAGCAGCGCCTCTCCGGCCGCAGTCGGCCGCAGGCCGCGCGGCAGGCGCTCGAAGAGGCTGTGCCGACCGCTTCCTCCACCTGGGCGAGCAGCTTGGAGGCCGCCGGCTGGCTGATATGCACCGCCTCCGCGGCGCGATGCAGGTTGGCATGCTCACCGATGGCGACGAGAAGCTGCAGCTGGCGCAGCTTGAGCCGCCGCACGGCCGCCTCCAGCGCCGGCGGCGCTGCCGTCCTCGCCCGCTCCTCCATCGGCATCGTGATATCCAATTTGATATCAATTGATCGCATAAAGCGATTAGGCGGTTATCGTTCTTTCGTCTAGAGCCATTCTGAGGAGGCGCTGCCGCGGCGAGGCCGGAAGCTGCGCCGGCGGAACGTTCGAGGGTGGTTCGATGACCGACAACAAGCCGACCGTGGCCTTTCTCGGCCTCGGTCTCATGGGCGCACGCCAGGCCCGCCGCCTGATCGAGGCCGGCTGGCCGCTCGTACTGTGGAACCGTTCGCGCGAGAAGGCCGAGGCGCTGGCGCCGCTCGGCGCCCGCATCGCCGCAAGCGCCGCGGAGGCGGCGGCAGAGGCGGACATCGTCATCACNATGCTGGAGAACGGNCCCATCGTCGAAGCCGTCGTCTTCGGCCAGGGCGTCGCCGAGGCGATGCGGCCGGGCACCGTGCTCATCGACATGAGCTCGATCAAGCCGGCCGAGGCACAGGATCACGCGGCGCGCCTCGCTGAAAGGGGCGTCTCCTATCTCGACGCGCCCGTCTCCGGCGGCACGGTGGGCGCCGAACAGGGCACGCTCGCCATCATGGTCGGCGGCGACGAGGCGGTCTTTACGCGCGTTGCCGCCGTCTTCGCGCCCATGGGCCGGGCGACGCTCGTCGGGCCGCACGGCTCCGGCCAGCTCGCCAAGCTCGCCAACCAGATCATCGTCGGCGTCACCATCGGCGCCGTGGCCGAGGCACTGATGCTCGCCGCGCGCGGCGGTGCCGACCCGGCCAAGGTGCGCGAGGCGCTGCGCGGCGGCTTCGCCGAGAGCCGCGTGCTCGACCTGCACGGCGCCCGCATGGTGGAGCGCGACTTCACCACCAGGGGCCGCTCGGTCACGCACCTCAAGGACATCGACAACGCGCTCGACGCCGCCGGGCGCCTCGGCCTTGCCGCCATGCCCTTCACGGCCGCGACCGCCGACCTCTTCCGCGGCCTTCTCGCCNANGCCGGCGACCTCGACCACTCGGGCCTCCTCGTCGAGCTCGAGCGCCGCAACCCCGCCAACTGACCGACGCCGCAAGAGGACTTCGACCCATGAGCAACGGCACGAAGAAGAAGCTCCGCAGCCAGGAGTGGTTCGGCAAGCAGGATAAGCACGGCTTCCTCTACCGCTCCTGGATGAAGAACCGCGGCTTCCCGCAGGACCAGTTCGATGGCCGCCCGGTCATCGGCATCTGCAACACCTGGTCCGAGCTGACCCCCTGCAACTCGCATTTCAAGACGATCGCCGAGCACGTGCGCTGGGGCATCCTGGAGGCGGGCGGCTTCCCGCTCGAGTTTCCGGTGATGTCGCTGGGCGAGACGCTGCTGCGCCCGACGGCGATGCTCTACCGCAACCTCGCCTCGATGGACGTGGAGGAATCGATCCGCGCCAACCCGCTCGACGGCGTCGTGCTGCTCATGGGCTGCGACAAGACCACGCCCTCGCTCCTCATGGGCGCGGCGAGCGTCGACCTTCCTACCATCGGCATCTCGGGCGGCCCCATGCTGCGCGGCATCTACCGCGGCAAGCACATCGGCTCGGGCACCAACACCTGGTCGATGAGCGAGGACGTGCGCGCCGGCAAGATGACCATCGAGGAGTTCCATGAGGCCGAGGCGTGCATGCACCGCTCGCACGGCCACTGCATGACCATGGGCACGGCCTCGACCATGGCCTGCATGGTGGAAGCCCTCGGCGTCGGCCTGCCCGGCAACGCCGCCATCCCGGCCGTCGACGCGCGCCGCAACCACCTCGCCCGCGAGGCCGGCCGCCGCATCGTCGAGATGGTCCGCGAGGATCTCGTGCTGTCCAAGATCCTGACGCGCGAGGCCTTCGAGAACGCCATCCGCGCCAACGCCGGCATCGGCGGCTCGACGAACGCCGTCATCCACCTCATCGCGCTCGCCCGTCGCGTCGGCGTGGAGCTGACCCTTGACGACTGGGACCGCCTCGGCCGCGACGTCCACTGCCTCGTCGACCTGATGCCTTCCGGCCGCTTCCTGATGGAGGACTTCTTCGAGGCGGGCGGCCTGCCGGCTGTGCTGCGCGAACTCGGCGAGCGTGGCCTCCTCAACAAGGACGCGCTCACCGTCAACGGCCGCACCATCTGGGAGAACAACAAGGACGCCCCGTGCTGGAACCGCGAGGTGATCCACTCCTTCGACGCGCCGTTCAAGCCCGAGGCGGGCATCGCCGTGCTGCGCGGCAACCTCGCCCCCGACGGCGCCATCATCAAGCCCTCGGCAGCGTCCCCGCACCTCATGCAGCACACCGGCCGGGCCGTCGTCTTCGAGAACATCGAGGACTTCCACGCCCGCATCAATGACGAGAACCTCGACATCGACGAGACCTGTGTCATGGTGCTCAAGAACTGCGGGCCCAAGGGCTATCCCGGCATGGCCGAGGTCGGCAACATGCCGCTGCCGCCCAAGATCCTGAAGAAGGGCATCACCGACATGGTCCGCATCTCGGACGCGCGCATGTCAGGCACGGCCTACGGCACGGTGGTGCTGCACACGGCGCCGGAGGCGGCCGCCGGCGGCCCGCTCGCCCTCGTCCAGAACGGTGACATGATCACCCTCGACGTGCCGGCCCGCACGCTCACGCTGCACGTCTCGGATGAGGAGCTCGAGCGNCGCCGCGCCGCCTGGCAGCCGCCGGCACCCCACACCGACCGCGGCTACGTCAAGCTCTATGTGGACCACGTGCTGCAGGCCAACGAGGGCGCCGACCTCGACTTCCTCGTGGGCAAGAGCGGCTCGGCTGTCCCGCGCGACAACCACTGACGGGAGGACTGAGCATGTCCCTTCGCCTCGTCCAGTTCTTCGATGAAGCCGGCACGCGACGCGTCGGCGTGCCCTCCGAGGACGGCCGCCACCTGACCGTGCTCAACGGCACGCAGAGCGTCTATTCCCTCGTGCTCGACGCGCTGGCGGCGAACACACCGCTCGCCACGTTCGTGCGCTCNCGGCTCAGCGACAGAAGCGTCGACTACGACGCCGTCATCGCCGACCGGCGCCTGCTGCCGCCGATCGACCATCCGGACGAGACGCGCTGCCACGTCACCGGCACGGGCCTCACCCACCTCGGCAGTGCCGACACGCGCGACAAGATGCACAAGTCGACCGTCGAGGCGGACGAGGCGGCGCTGACGGACTCCATGAAGATGTTCCGCTGGGGCCTCGAGGGCGGCCGACCGGCGCCGGGGGCCGTCGGCGTGCAGCCCGAGTGGTTCTACAAGGGCAACGGCCGCTTCATCGTGCCGCCGGGCGCGCCGCTCGTCTCCCCCGCCTTCGCCGAGGATGCGGGCGAGGAGCCGGAGCTCGCCGGCCTCTATGTCATCGCCCCGGACGGGACGCCCGTGCGTGTGGGCTTTGCCCTNGCCAACGAGTTCTCCGACCACGTCACCGAGCGGAAAAACTACCTCTTCCTGGCCCATTCCAAGCTGCGCCAGAGCAGCTTCGGGCCGGAGGTGCTCATCGGCACGCCGCCCGCAGACATCCGGGGCGTGAGCCGCATCCGCCGCGACGGCGCGGTGCTGTGGGAGAAGCCCTTCGTCACGGGCGAGGCCAACATGTCGCACAGCTTCGCCAATCTCGAGCATCACCACTTCAAGTATGCCGAGCACCGGGTGCCGGGCGACGTGCATGTCCACTACTTCGGCACGGCGACGCTGAGCTTCGCCGACGGCGTGCGCACGCAGGAGGGTGACATCTTCGAGATCGAGGCTGAGGGCTTCGGCCGCCCGCTGCGCAACCCGCTCGCCATCGCGCGCGAGCCGGCCGGTCTCGTGACCGTCCGCGAGGCCTGAGAGCCTGCCGCCGGGCGGGTCGCGCCGCCCCGGACGCGCTGTGTGCACAAGCTGCCTTCAAGTCGACCGCCCGGCCCGCGCCTGCGCGCCGGGCGGTCGTCTAGCAATCGACACGACATCCACCGTGCGGCCTGCCATGCGCCGCAGGTGTCGATTGTGGGAGGCACTGCATGGATCACCGGCTCGTATCAACGACAACGGCCACCATATTCGCGGCCTGGCTCGCCGGCTGCATGGCGATCAGCCCGCTGCACCCCTTCGACAAGACCATCCCGGAGGAGACGTCGCAGGCCGGCCGTCTCCTCTTCCTCGCCGAGGATATCGCAGGCCGCGGCGAGACGCAGACGGCACTCGCGCTTCTCGACCGCGCGGGCGAGCTCGCCAGTGACGATGCGATGCTCCATACCCGTCTCGGCGACGCCTATCTGCGGCTCGGAGAGAACGAGCGTGCCGAGCGCGCCTATGCCACGGCCGTCGACCTGAAGCCGGCCGATGCAACGGCCCTGCTCGGCCTCGGCTCGGCCAAGCTGCGCCGGGGGGAGACGACGCAGGCCGTGGCACTCATCGCCGCGGCGGCCCCTCAGGTCGGCACCGCCACCGCCTACAACCGGCTCGGCATCGCCTACACGCTCGCCGGCCGCCTCACGGAGGCCGAGGCCGCCTACCGCAAGGCCCTCGCACTCGACGCCGCCGACCTCGACATCAAGACCAACCTCGCCCTCGCCACCGCTCTTGCCCGCCGCGATGCGGAGGCACAGGCGCTCATTGCCGAAGTCGTGGCACATCCGACAGCGCAGCAGCGGCACCACCGCGCCCGCGTGCTCGTACTCGGTCTGACCGACAAGGCCGCCGAGGTGCGGAAGACGCAGGAGCGCCGCCTGGACCCTCGCGATGTCGACAAGCTGCTCTCCCAGGCAAGAAAGATCGCAACTTCGGGTGACGCCAAGGCCAGGGCTCTGGCCCTCGGCGCCGTCATGATCTGACGCCGTGTCACCTGCCGCCCGACACACTCTTGCCGGGGTCGCGCTCGCTGCCCGTCAGGTACTGCTGTGCGGCGCGGAAGGTCGGGAGCCGGGAGCCCGTCCCATCTGACGGCCGTGAACGAGGTCGTGCTTGCGCTCCGCCATGCGCATCAGGTTGTAGGCATTGGCACAGCCCGGCGGCAGGAAGGGGCCGAGGTCGCTCACCTGCGTCGGATCGGGCGTCATGCACGCCTCCGGCACGAGGCCGTCGACGGGCACCGTGACAGTCGACCATGCGGCACGACCGGCCGCGCTGCTGTAGTGCGGGGAATAGTCGGGCGGGGTGCGTACGCAGCCGGCAAGGGCGGCAGCAAGNGCGCCGGCCAGCAGGGAGGAAGCGCCGCAATGTCGCAGAATGATCGTCATCGTCCTTCTCCGCCGTCACTTAAAGATGAGGCCGGAGACCGGCCCCTTGGTCACCCGCGCCGCCGTGTGCCGGCCCAGCGCCTGGCGCGGCCGGTCGAGCGGCGTTGCCAGGCGCCTGTCGCGAACCGGCGACACGATGTAGGGCGTGATCAGGATGACGAGCTCGCTCTCGTCCCGGCGGAAGCTCTGCGAGCGAAAGAGCGCACCGAGNACCGGAATGTCGCCGATCATCGGGATCTTTCCCAGTGCCTGNCCCATGTTGCGCTGGAAAAGGCCCGCGATGGCAAAGGTTTGGCCGCTCGCCACCTCCACCGTCGTTTCCGCCCGCCGCACAGCGAGGGCAGGAATCTCGAGCCCGCGCAGCTGCACGGCGCCAGCGGAGGAGAGCGTGCTGACCTCCGGCCGCACGCGCAGAGCAATACGGTCGCCTTGCAGGAGAATCGGCGTGAAGGCGAGCGAGACGCCAAACGGCTTGTAGGTGACGGACAGGGTCTGGTTCTGGCCCGGCACCGGCACGGGGATCTCCCCGCCAGCGAGAAAGGTCGCCTCCTGTCCCGTCACGGCCGTCAGGTTGGGCTCGGCCAGCACGGTCATGATGCCGTTACGCTGCAAGGCCTGCACCAAGACGTCGACATCGACGGAGCCGAAGCCGCTCCCCTTGTTGACGGTTCCGAAGGTGAAGAAGCCGGCGCGGAAGGCAAGGTTCCAGTCAATGCCGAGCACCGAGAGGTCGTTGCGGGAAATCTCGGCAAACCGGACGCGGATGTTGACCTGCTGGGAGCCAGCGACAGTCGTCCTGTTGTAGGGCGTCTGCCCGTCCGGCGCATAGGCGTTCGCCACCTCCCCGACATCGATTGCTTCGGCCACGGAGCCCGTATCCCCCCGCGCCACGAGGCGTTTACCGAACAGCGAGACATCGACATTCGAGCGCGGCTGCAGTGCTTCCACGGCCTCGTTCGCGGGCGAGCTGTCGATGACGACACGCAGCTTGATCTCGGACTGCAACTCGTTGTCCTGAGACAGGGCGATGAGGTTGGTGATGCCAGCCTTCTTGCCGAAGACATAGACCGACGTCGGTGTGACGACCTTGAGGTCGGCAATCTCCGGATCGGCCACGAAGACCGATGCCGCAGGCNTGTCGAGATGCAGCATACGGCCCTGACTTACAGCAAGCTCGAGCGCCCGTGGCTCNGCCCGCAAATCTTCGGCAGCTATCCCGATTGCGAAAACGACGCTCGACATCAGGACGACGAGACGCACCAACAAATCCGCCATCGTCTGCCGGTCCAGGCGCGCCAGACCGATGCCAAGGTGATCCTTGCGTTGACACCATTTGCTCTGAAACATGGTGATCCCCTGGTGTGTCCGGCCGGAGGGGCCGGAAGCCCCGGATGCGCCAGCAGGGCAAGCGTCGCCGGTCGGCGGCNGACGCCGTNNGGCGTCCGCCCCGTTGAGCCTGTTACCTGCTGACCGGAAAACCNNAGCACCGGACCGGCCTGCAGGCCGGTGGCTGCTCCCTTGCGTCGGGACAGACCCGACCGTGCGCAATTGGCATACAGATGCGGAGCCGGGTCATGGCAGCGCAGGGCGGGCCGCTTGCAGATGCTGTCGCCCCCGCCAACCGTCCACAGCTAACGCAGTCATCCACAGCCCAGCGGGAACAGCGTCCGCAGACTCACAAGGCACCGGCGCGAACGAGCATCATGGCGACCGGCCGGAACAGGTTCTCCCGCAGCGGCTCTCCGAGCCCGTGGGCGGCGAGCCCCGCAAGGACATCGGCCTCGGCGTCCGGCACGATGGGCAGGCCGCGTCCCTGCGCCTCCTCGAGCGCCCGGGCGACGAGNGCCCCCCGTGCCTTGTAGACAANGGCCGGAACGCCCTCCTNCGGCGTGTACCGCAGGCCGACGAGGACCTTGCCGTCGGTGATGACGAGCGAGGCCGCAGCGAGGCCGAGCCGCGCCGGCATGCGGGCCTGCTCCTGCCGGAGGCGACGCCGCTCGGCCAGCATGTGCGGGTCGCCCTCCTGGTTTTTTTGCTCCTGCTTCATCTCCGTCTTCGTCATGCGCATCTCGCGCAGGAAAAGCCGGCGTTGCAGCAGAATGTCGGCAATGCCGATGATGACAAAGACGCCTGCCGCGACATGGGCCGTGGTCCGGAGCATCGCGACAAGCATCGGCCCGAAGCAGGAAAAGCCGCAGGCAGGAACCTCTATCAGGGGCCCGAGCCACAGCTGAATCACGGAGACGAAGGCGGCGACGAGCACGACCACCTTGACGAGACTCTTGCCGATCTCGACCCAGGCACGCACCCC